>JGI24143J45723_1000183_pt1 | contig 33372 bp, 28 predicted proteins | sample BarGraIncu00432A_FD_45723 | JGI IMG/M metagenome (IMG submission 45723) | reverse complement strand
GCTGTCAAAGACAATAACCAGGAAAATTGCGATAACCATAATAAACATGATGCCGTTGGAAAAACTCAATTTAGCACCACGCTGGGAGAACTGCTTTGGAACATAACGGTCTTGTGCCAATAGATAGAGTAAAAGTGGCAGGCCATTGTAGGCAGTATTGGCAGCAAGAATCAGGATTAATGATGTCGTTATTTGAATCAAATAGTAAAAAAAGTTCCGTCCGAAAATCGCCTGGGCTATCTGGGCGATCACGGTTGTTCCGGTTATATGAACAACTTGTAAACTGACGGCAAGAACGGTTGTACCCCCAAAGATGAATACAATAATGCCTGCCAGCAGATACAGGACATGACGGGCATTATACTGTGACGGATCTTTAAAGGATGGCACGGCGTTGCTTACCGCCTCGACACCGGTTAATGCCGAACACCCGGATGAAAATGCACGCAATACGACAACAACCAGAAGTCCCTGAAATGCTTCAGTTGGTAAAACACTGGCCAATTGATCTGGGGTATAGGCGATTGGCGCAAGTGTTCCGGAAAACAAACGAAAAAGGCCGATGATAATCATGATGCCCATTGAAAAGATAAACGCATAGGTAGGAATACCGAAGATCTTGGACGATTCCCGCATCCCTCTCAGATTAACAAGTGTGATCAGGATAATACATGCGACTGAAATGAGTACAGCATGATGAGCAAGACTTGGTACCGCTGCCACAATAGCCATGGTTGATGCTGAAATACTGACAGCAACCGTTAGAATGTAGTCCACAATCAAGGCCGCCGCCGAAATCAAAGCCGGCGTCTCTCCGAGATTTTCCTTTGAAACAATATAGGCTCCGCCACCATTGGGGTAATGGGAAATAATTTGCGAATAAGAAAAACACAGGATCAGCAGTAAAAGGATGATGGCGGCGACAACCCCGGGAACATAACCAAAAGCGGCAAAACCAAATAATGGAACCAGAACGAGTAATATTTCTTCAACGGCATAGGCGACAGATGAAACGGCATCACTGGCCAGAATTGGCAAACCCCAGAGTTGGGACAATCGTTCATGTTTGATTTCATCTGTACGTAATGATTTTCCAAGTAAAACATTTTTAACTTTAGACAAAATAATCACCTGTTTCTTTATAAGATAGTAAAAATATTTTTTTCTACAACTTGTATAAAATATCATAATTGATATTAAGTTTGTATAAAGAAAATATGATATCACATAAATTTATTGTTAAGTTCATACAGGAAGCGAAATACCAACTAACTTAGCATGATCATTGATGTTGCTTCTGATCTCTTGACATTTCAAATTTTTACAGTTGTAATGATATATGATTAAAGGTATAATCATATAAATAATATATGAATTTAGAAATATTGGAGAAGTATCGAAGTGGTCATAACGAGCCGCACTCGAAATGCGGTTGCCTGCAAAGGCACGTGGGTTCGAATCCCACCTTCTCCGCCACTAATAATAATGCATTAAATTTTGTTGAACACTGCTGCGTAAGTAGCAGTGTTTTTATGTAGTTGGATAAAACAAAAAATACTTTTTCGCTTCATAATAAACTACCTGTTAAACAGATAGTACTGATCACTCAGTGTATTCCGGCAAAAGGAGGATAAATGATGACTAGTAAACTACAAGATAAGGGCGTCGTGTTTGCGTTAGCAACATTTTGTTGCCTTCTTTGGGGAAGTGCCTACCCCGGGGTTAAAATAGGATACAGTCTTTTTGAAATACAGACAACTGGTTCACAAATCCTGTTTGCCGGTTATCGTTTTACACTGGCAGGAATCCTGACCTTGATTATGACCAGTATTTTCTACAGAGAATTGATCATACCAAAGAAAAACGAGTTAAAGGGAATGATAACCTTAGGATTTGTGCAGACAACCCTTCAGTATATATTTTTCTATATCGGTCTAGCCAACACATCAGGCGTTAAAGGTGCAATCATCAACGCATCTTCCACATTCTTTGCCATTCTGTTTGCTCACATTCTCTTAAAGAACGAAAAGATGACACGAATAAAAGTAATTGGATGCGTTCTGGGAATGATTGGCGTGCTCATCATACAACTCAATGGACAAAAAGTAGGCAGCAGTTTTTCTTTAATGGGTGATGGTTTTCTTTTTTTGGCCTGTATAGCATCTGCATTAGGTATAGTGCTGACTCGTATCTTTACCAAAAAATGTGATTCTATGATATTAACTACCTATCAGCTGATTATTGGTGGCGTAGTACTTATCATCGTCGGCTTGACAATGGGAGGCGAAATAACCCAGATAACGATTCAGGGAATCATATTAATTCTATATCTGGCATTTTTGTCAGCGGTAGCCTTTACAATCTGGGCGGTACTCCTGAAGCACAATCCTATCGGAATCATAGCCATTTATGGCTTTATGATCCCTATATTTGGCGTTGTTTTATCAGGTGTTTTTCTTGAAGAACAGTTCCTAACCCTGCGTATATTATTAGCTCTTGTCAGTGTATGTGTTGGTATATGGATCGTTAACAAGAAATAGATCTTCATTTTATCTCACGCACAACGATTAAAAATTGTCGGTAATTGAAGCTTTTCGGTATATTGACAGAAACAGTACCTTATCAAAAAGGTTGAAATAATTTACTAAATAGGTTACAATTAAGATATATTATTTTTGAAAAACATATTACCAGATGGAGGGATAAATATGGAAAATGCGTCAATTTATGAAGTGTTGCAGCTGGCTATTAATTTAGAAGATGAAGGCATTAAATTTTATGAAAAATGGGCTTCTACTACAAAAGGAAATGTAAAAGAAGTACTTGAAAATTTAGCAAAAGACGAAATGAAACATGCATCCTATTACAGAGGCTTATATAATGACTTAAAAGAAAAACCAGATGTTGGTTATCTTTTTGAAGAAGAAGTAACCGCATATTTTAAAACTTATGCGAATTCAGCTGCATTTAATAGAAAACAAGTGAAAATAACCTCTATTAAGGATGCTATTGAAGAAGGTATAGTAACAGAGAAAAATTCTATTGAGTATTATCAGTTTTTATTAAAACATTCAAAAGAGAAAACAAAAGAAATGCTTGCAACCATAATTAAAGAAGAAGAAGGACATCTGGTTATTCTTAAGAAATTGTTAGCAGAGGCATAATTATAAGTGTGCATTGCTAATAGCTTTTTAAGTTATATATCGATGTCTTATTTCTCTTTATCGAAAAGGAAACCGAAGCTTCTCAATATTTTACTGGGAAGTATTCAGTTTCCTTTTTTAATATTCTTTCCATTACTATCAAATCTAAATTTGATCAATCGTTAATAAGTGAAAAATTATTACGATGAATGAATTTCCTAGTTATACCCGAATAAAAGCATCGAAAAATCACAAAATTATAGTGAAGGAGTTTTACTTATGCAAGAATATCGATTTACTGAAAATGATGTAGAGTTTGTGCTTGAAAATTTACAATTAGATCAATATGACCACCTTGTTTGCAAACTTAAAATGGATAACAAATGTTTTAATTCTGAACTTTCAGAACATTCTAAAACAATGTCTCTTGGAGAATTTAACTTTGGAGGAAAGACTCAGATTAAGCTACCCGATAATATTTTCAACGAATTGGATGCTCTTAAATCCAAGTTAACAACAGAAAAATCCGACCTGATAAAAAAAACAGCAAAAGCTATTGCTAATGGCGAACTGTTAATTGACATTACGATTGATACATCCCCTCTGCATTATCATCCCTGGTTAAGTGAATTAAGTGGTAAATTCAATAACAAAAGCCCAATTTATTTAGATGAGCAACTCGTTCTGGATGAGGCGGTCTTATCTTACACTAAACGTGGCACTCTTCGCCTTTCAGGTGGGGCTTTTTTAGAAAACGCATTAAATGGCAATGTGAAGCAACTAAAAAATGATATCGACAAACATGCGGTTGATTTGGTATTTGAAGAGAATAATATTATGACCAGCTTCAAAATTAAATTGGAAGATATTACTGTTATTGACATCATGAAGATTTTATAGATAATTAGAGTCACAACCATTCTCAACCTGTAAACACGTAAAAAAGCAAGGAACAAAGATCAGTTATTTTCAACCTAACCACTAATATGATATAATTTACAAGTGAAATATTTTGATTTGTAATATGAGGTGATTGATATAATGATTAAATTTGTAGATCCGCGTCAAATAGAGTTGCAGACTGACTGTGAAAAATGTTTCGGCTTCTGCTGTGTAGCCCTGTATTTTTCGGCTTCGGAAGGCTTCCCCACCGATAAAGACGCTAGTACACCCTGTATAAACTTGAAAGAAGACTTTACCTGCAAAGTGCATAAAGATCTCCTTAAGAATGGACTAAAGGGTTGCACCGCCTTTGACTGCCTAGGTGCCGGGCAAAAGGTCGCCCAGAATACTTTCCAAAGGCATGATTGGCGGCAGTTACCAGAATCCGCTAAAAAAATGTTTGAATCCTTTCTGATTATGCGACAGCTTCATGAAATCCTGTGGTATCTTGCCGAAGCCTTTGCTCTCCAGGAAGAACCCATTATCAAGGGGAAAATCGGTCTATTGCTGGAAAAAACAGAAAATTTAACTCTTCTTGAAGTTGATGCCCTACTGACAATGGATGTGGATGAGCATCGAAACAAGGTGAAGAGATTCCTGCAATATACGAGTGACGGTGCAAGTAAACAAGCTCGGAACGGAAAGCATAAATATTTAAAAAATATTAAAAGCCATCAATGTGATTATTTTGGCGTTGATCTTAAAGACGTCGACCTGATAGGTGCAGATCTAAAAGGAGCCTGTCTCATTGCAGCAAATCTTAAGGGCCAGAATTTAAATGGCGCCAATCTTATTGGTGCCGATTTGCGGGATGCCGATATCTGTGAAGCCAATCTGAAAAACAGTCTCTTTCTTACTCAGGGACAGATCAACTCAGCAAAGGGTGATTCCAATACAAAACTGCCCAAGATGCTTCGAACTCCGGATCATTGGCGGAAGTGACCTGCACCCTGATAAAGAACTGGTTTCTGTTGATAAAACATACTATACAAACTAAAACCGATTCTACAGATAAAAATGTAGAATCGGTTAAAAATCGCTATTGTTGAAAATTATCTTAAATTTCAAAAAAAACGAGAAAGTTACTCATTTTTTAAGATTAGTAATTCTCTACTCAATAATGATAATTAATTTGCACTATTTTCCTCGGTTATTATAGACTTCAGTTTTAAACATGTTTTCTCAAGATCTTGTGTTAGATTTGAAATGTCTTCGATTTTATCCTGCGGAAATGTTTCATCGATGACAAGATTTCCATTATGTAGGAGAGCATCTAAATCATCATGCATATCTTCAAGATTATCCTTTATTTTGATTAACTGGGCTTTTGTATCAATACGATTTCTGACATCATCAATGCTGACCTTTTCTTCGTCATCAAGGTCGTATTCCGATACCTCTTCCACAACTGTGCAGTTGTAACCGAGAAGGTTCTTGACTGTGTTTGCAAAAGACTTCTTAGCTCCTTCATCTCCGTGAACAAGGAATATTTTTTTCGGCGGATCATGGAATCCGGAAAGCCATTCCAAAAGATAGTCCTTGTCGGCATGCGCTGAGAAACCCTCTAATGAATAGATTTCTGCATGAACACTTACTCTTTCACGTAACAGTCTTACAAATTTATCGCCTCTTATAATTGATCTTCCAAGTGTTCCTTCCGCCTGGTATCCAACAAAAACAATACTGTTTTTTGATTTCCAGAGGTGGTGCTTCAGATGATGCTGGACTCTCCCAGCGTCAGCCATTCCGCTTGAAGAAATAATGATTTTTGGCGATAAGTTATGATTCAGTTGTTTGGACTGGTCAATGCTTCTCGTAAATTTCAAGTTTTTGAAATTTAGAATATCATCACCTTTTAAGATACAGTCTCTTGTTTTTTCATTAAAATACTGTGAATTTCTCCTAAAAATTTCTGTGGCATCTGTCGCAAGGGGACTATCGATATAAACTATGATTTTATCCAATGATTCTCGATGCTTCTCATGGCTCTCGTAATACAATTCTAAATCACGGATCAATTCCTGGGTTCGGCCCAACGCAAAGGAAGGCACGACAATGGTACCTCCGCGGTTGATTGTTTTGAAAATAATATCCATAAACCGCCTTGAGCTTTGTGCATGTGTTTCATGAGCACGATCGCCATAAGTTGTTTCCATAATCAGATAGTCTGCTTCTTCTATTAATGTGGGTTCGTTAAGCATCAGCTGATTTTTATCCCCAATATCTCCTGAATAGACAACCTTTGTCACTTTTTCATCTTCATTGATCCATAGTTCCATAATTGCGGCTCCTAAAATATGGCCTGCATCATTGAATTTTACGGTAATACCGGGACTTATCTCGATCATCTGGCCATAGTTGATCGGGCTGAAATAGCGTGCGCAAGCGGCGGCTTCTTCCTGGGTATATAGCGGTTGGATCTGTGGCCGACCTGATCTACGGGATCTTTTATTCTTCCAGATTGCATCCATTTCATGGATATTACCACTGTCCTGAAGCATAATGTCGGCAATTTCCGCAGTTGCTCCGGTGCAATATATATTGCCTTTAAATCCTTTCTTAACCAATAAGGGTATTCGTCCGCAGTGATCAACATGTGCGTGACTTAAAATCATAAAGTCAATTTCAGATGGTTTAAAGCCTAAATCCTGATAGTTTAATTCTTCTAAAGCCTCGCTTCCTTGAAATAGACCGCAATCCAGCAAGAATTTAACCTTGTCTGTAGTAATCAGATGGCAGGATCCTGTGACGGATATGGCTGCGCCTAAAAATTTGACTTTCATCTTCAATTCACTCCTTTCGGAAATATACTTGACATATTTCTGTCCTCGATATAATTTCAGTACTTCGAGTGGAAGTACATTCTCATAGATATAGATACCCCAATAAAGAAAATAAAAACAAATATCATAAGGGACTATTTCACTAATAATTACTCGGAAAATTGGGTGCTGATAACATTCTCGATTGCCAATTAGTTTAACCATGTCATTACCAAGTGGAACTGCAGAATATTCAACAGATATCTTTATGCCAGTATTCTTGGTGAATATGATTAGTCATAAAAAAAAGCAATTATTATCAATTATAGACATCAAATCAAACAAGAAACGTCTGTCAAAATTGATGTATACAACAATATAATTGCCTTTTAATAGAAACTTAAATGGCGTAAAGGTATTCTCCGCTGTTAGAATCTACTTTGTAAAAGTCAGCATAACTTAAATCAAAAACGTCTTTGTCCATGCCAGAAACATCGATTTTGTTTTTAATAAGATATTGCCAGAATCCAGTACTATTTATATTTCCCTGAATAATCACACCATGAATGACACCGCTTTTCATGACAATCTTTTGATAATTGTTTCGATCTTCTCTTATTAAAACATCGAAGTTTTCTTCAGGTTTTGGATTAATATTGCCCAGTGAAAGTGTGGTGAGTCCATAAAAATTAGTTGTGTTTTTAAGAGCATATCGATCTTCGTATCGAAGTTTTTCTCCAAGCATATTGATTGCTGCAATTTTTCCCTGCTTCATGGCATTTGGCCAAATTCCAGAAATTCCTATTACATCGCCGGCGGCATAGATGCCTTTTATATTTGTCTGTAAATCATCGCCGACCAGAATCGCATTTTTAGTCGCAATACCTGATCTTTCTACAAAATCAAATGAAGGACGAACCCCAGCGGCAATAACGATAACGTCCGCACAAACTGATTTTCCGCTGGTGAGATGAATCGTCTTTCCCTTCCCGGCTTCATCTAAATCAACAGACGTGACCTTATCCGACAACAAGAATTCAGCCTCATGTTCTTCAAAAAGCTGTTGGTAAGCTTGGGATGATTTTTCATCAAGCTGCAAACCCATAATGCCGTTCATCATTTCAATAACGGTTACTTTCAAACCCCGCTCCAATAGGGCTACTGCAGCATCCATTCCAACCAGTCCGGCACCGATGACCACTGCGTTTTTTGCAGTTTTGCATTCCGAATCAAGCAGTTGAGCATCTTTTAAATCTCTGAAACCATAGACGTTTTTGGCCTCTCTCAATCCTGGAATCGGCGGAATAAAATAAGAAGCTCCGGTGGCAATAAGCAGTTTATCAAAATATATCGCTTGGTTATCATTAGTTCTTACAAACTTTTTATCGGTATCCAAATCAACAACTGTGGTATTTTTCAGCCAAGTGATATTGTTTTCCGCAAAGAAATTCTCATGTACAAAGCTAATTCCTTTGACATCCCGTTCATGCCCCAAATACTTATGGAGCATACAACGAGAATGAATATGGTCTTCTTTTGAAATGATCACAATTTGAGTGTCTGGTTCTGAGGTCTTGATTGTTTTGGCGGCACTAATTCCGGCAGCACTGGCTCCAATAATTACAATTTTCATCTACTTATCTCCTTCACTTCAATGGCCTGCTTCGGACATGCTTTGACACAGCTTGGTCCATCCGGTTTTTCTTCACAGAAGTCGCATTTTATAACTTTGGTACGGGTCTTGTTATCCGGCTTTAAAACCCCATAAGGACAGTTCATGACACACATGTAACAGGCAGCGCATTTACTTTCGTCATATTTTACATGCCCGGTTACCAGATCTTTTTCCATAGCACCACTCATGCAAGACAAAACACATTCCGGTTCGTCACAATGGCGGCAGAAGATAGGTGTGTATCCGGTTTTTGCATCAAATTTTATAAAGTTACGGGTTTCAGAATCCACACTTCCAAGATTAACGGTGTAAAAATTACTGCCTTCTTCATGGGCACTAATACAAGCGACATTACAGTTTAAACAACCATCGCATTTTTCACGATCAATGATGATTCGTTTCATGATTACACCTCCTTAGATGTTTAATTCTTTTCTTTTCTGTTCGATGATTCCATTGAGGGTATTTGCTGCAGATTGAGCATTGTCATCAATGATCAATTGTCCTCCGGTAAGATTTAACATATCCTGAGTGAATACCTGCACGGCTACAGGGCTTCCGGTAACAAAAGGCGGTAATCCTAAGTGGAGTGGTAACCCAAGGGCTAAACCAAAAGCTCCATCGGCTAAGGCCTGTTCTTCTAACCATTGTGGCGCTGATAAAACAAGAGGCAATTGCGGTAAATCAATGCCAATTGCTTCTGCTAATTCAGTTGCAACTAATTCTAAACGACCAATAGCTAAGCAAGGACCAAAATTGAGAACCGGTGGAATACCAAGACTTTCACAAACAGCCCGAAGTTTTGGACCGGCAAGAGAAGCAGCTGAAGGTGACATTAAGCCAACGTTTTCCAATCCGCCTGATGAACAGCCTGCTGACAATACAAGAATATCTTTAGCAATTAGTTCCTTAACCAGACCAACAGTGAGAACATCATGTCCCCCAGCAGTTAGACTTGAGCATCCCACAATACCTGCGATACCTTTAATTTCACCACTGACAATTAAATCGATGAGAGGCTTCCATGTTCCCCCTAGAAAAGACTTTAAAGAACCTTCGCTGACACCGGTTAAAGTATCGTCATTTCCATGATCTGGCAGCATGTTTAATGTAATTTTACCCCGACGAGTTTGGTACGATTCAATAATTGAGTCAATAATTTCATTACTTTGATTTTCTTTTTCTTCGAATACAAAAGGTTTCATTTCCGCATTGGCTTTTTTGGAGACATCATCCAAACAGATTTGCTTGATTTTCAACTCATCACAAATAGGCTCAATCCCTGGCAAAGTACAGTTGAATTCAGATAAAACAGCATCAATGGCACCAGTGGCAAGGATGGCTTCACTAGTGAAGTTGTTGCCCGCATGTCCGTTGAAAATTTTCTGATAATGCTCACCACGTAATTGAAGATCCTGACCCACACAGGTGCAACCAACTAATTTGAAACCCTTTGCTCCAACTGCCTTTGCTTTGGCAATGACATCATCTTCAATCAGGCGATCCTGTAAATATGCAAACATGGCATGCTGATGGCCGGTGATCATAATATTGATATAGTCAGTATCTATTACCCGCAAACCAACTGATGCCAAACGAATGGAAGGTTCTCCCAGCATTATGTCATTTAAAAGATTGGTCAAAGTTAAGCCATAAAGACCAGTTGAAATACCCAGTTTCAGACAGTTTAGGTACATATCAACTGGATCCGAGTTTAGATTTGTTGATGTTTTGACAACTCCGGTAAATACTTCTGATTTTGCGCCGCCTGGTAATATTCCCAATTCTGTCCAACGATCAAATCTTGGTTTGTAAGCCATTTTTTCAACAAGTTCCATTTTTACATTGTCTGGTTTATATAGATCGGCTAAAACCATATCCGCAATTTTACCTGCACAGATGTGTTCATCGCTTTCATCGATTTCAAATAATGAAGCAAGTTTGGCTAGTGCCTGTTTTCCTTTAAGTACACCATTGCTTTCGGCCGTCTTTTTTAATAATCGAGCAGTGTTTTCGACGATGTGGATATAACAACCAGAACCAGCAGAAACTGCTCTTAAAAAATTTCGCGCAACAATTGTATCTGCTGTGGCACCGCAAACACCCTTTTGAGCATTAGGCGTGATTCGACAGGGACCGTTTGAACAGAGACGACAGCAAATCCCCTGCAATCCGAAACCGCATTTTACACTTTGTCCCTCCATTCGGTGATGGGACGTTTCCTGACTTAAATTAGAGATAAAGGTTTCCAGCTTTTGATCCGCGCTTGCACAGGTTTTACAGTTAAAATTTGAATTCATTTGATACCCTCCATAGATTCTAAAATTTTAATTCCTAATAATTGTGATTTTTTACATAAGAAATAACTCAAGGCAATTGTAATTTTCAGAATACAAATTTGGCATTGTCAATTCAGTAATGAGAATGGTTTGTATTACATTAGTTGATCAGATAAATTTGGTATATCTAACCTGGGACATAAAATAATCAATTTATGAAATTAGAATGTTGGTTATTTTATAACTTAATTTAAAATAGTATAACTTGGTTGAAAGAATCACATTCATTAAAAATATAATATAATCATTATAATTAACTGATAAGTATATGTCAAGAATGATTCCTGATATAATTTAGTTTTATTCTTTGAATTTAATAAAGGATTTATTTGTATCCTTCAATTTGTTATAGACTTGAATTAATTTACTATCCTGAAAAGCATTTAGAATTTTAATATTAATTGAAAGTTATCATTATGAAAAATATGAACATATATTTTTAATGATAACTATACGAGAGTTTTTGAAGCGTGTTTTTCGGAATTATTAAAAACTGTTGAAGGTAAGTTCAATTAGTAAAACTTGTGATAGATTTGAACATACTATAGAATGTTTTTCTGTTTGAATGACGAAAATGATTGAATAAATACTCATTAAACAGTAAAATAATGATATAATCGTTCTGGAAAATTAAATTAGTATAATCAATATAAAGCATTAACGTAAAAGATTAACTATTTTTTGAAGAATACGCAATTGTAAATGACATTTAATAAAAATTGGTTTTAATACTAGTTAAGTGAATTTTTATTCAAATGATAATCTTTTAAATCGTTGCGACTACTCATATAGATGTTTTAGTTTTAGTTGAATTTTAAATATAAAAATGTTGGGAATTTGGAGAGAAGAATTGAGAATAACAGAAAGAGAAAATTTAGCAATAGAGAAAGAACTTAATATTAGTGAAATCATTCAGCAAAAAAGCCTGTTGGCTTACTTTCAACCCATCATGTCTGTAACTGGAAATAAAATAATTGGCCTTGAAGGCTTAATCCGCGGGATTATACCCGGAACAACACAAATCATATCACCACTACTTTTGTTTGAAGCCGGCAATAAAGAAGGATTGGCAAAAGATCTTGATCGGGCCTGTAGAGATAAGGTTTTAGCAGCCTTTAAACCTTTCTATCAATCAGACCAGGATCTTTTATTATTTTTAAATTTGGATACTTCTATTATCGATGAAGTTGGATGTTCCAACTATCTGAATGATCAGGTTAATCAGATTGGGATTAATGTCAAGAACATTGTCATTGAAATTAATGAATCAAAAGCAAAAAATACGTTGGCACTTATGCAATTCGTAGATACTTATAAAAATTATGGTTTTCTAATTGCTCTGGATGACGTTGGAGCCGGCTTTTCAAATATGGATCGAATTGCAGATCTAAAACCAGATATCATTAAAATTGATCGTGCTATTGTTCATAAGATGGATTATATTTATCATAAACAGGAAGTTTTTAAATCACTTGTCAATTTATCAAATAAAATTGGTGCCTTAGTCATTGCAGAAGGTGTTGAAACAAAACAAGAGGCCATACAAGTGTTAAACCTTGGCGGACAACTTATACAGGGCTTTTACTTTTCAAAGCCAGTCGAAGAGTTTGTTTTCAGCGAAGCGCTTTTAGAAAAAAATATTGATATAGTTGAGGAATACAAAGCATTTTTGCTCATGGAGCTTGAGGATTATAATCGGAAATGTCTCGAGTATTCTCAAACAGTGAATCGGATGATAAAATCCATCTCAACTTATGATGTGTCTGAATTTAATTTTCAATTATTAAAATGCATCCAAGATTCCCTATTCATAGACTGCGCCTATGTTCTGGATGAATCTGGAATTCAATGTAGTGAAACAGTCGGAGCAAAACACTCCAGTATTTGTGAGAAACTTGTTTTTCATTCTGCAAAGATCGGTGTGGATCATTCAATTAAAAAATATTATTACAATTTAATTAGAAGAAAACAAAATACTTACGTGACTGAACCTTATGTATCAATGGCAACTGGCAGTCTATGCATCACCTATTCAAAAATTTTTAAGCATACAAATAAAAAATATATATTATGTGTGGATTTTCTGGAAAAAAAGAAGCCAACATCTGTTAGTTCTGTTAGTAATGAAGAATCCGACTTTAAAATACCAAATAACATGTAAATATAAAAAACTGCCAATTTTCATTGACAGCCTTCAAATTATATCCAAATGGAATCAGTGATTTTTAAAACATATAAATTTAAATCAGCAGATTCATATAGAAATGAAAGACTTCCAGACTATATCGTTCAAAATTCGCTCTGGCAAAATCTGGTGTTAAAGGATAATTTGTTTTGAATTCATCCCAATTAAACAGGTATTGGGACTGTGGCAGAGCAACTCGGTTTGCATCGAATTTAAATCCTTCACTATTTAGCGGTGTACCGAAAGACTCACCGACATTGTCATATTTTGAATAATCTCGAACAAATTCCATCAATGCCGCCAATGTATCCATTCTTACCTCATTAAGTGTTAGTGGTCCCTTGTCCAAGCCGAAGATATAACCGCCGCCGGGAAGCATGATGTCCAGGAATTTCTTCGCTCGGTCGACAATCTGCTCCGGCGTATCCGTCTTAAGCGCACTGCTTGGGAATAAACCGCTGATCAGGAATTTCTTACCGAGTTTGTCTTTGATGGTTTGTGGATCCCCATATTCGAACATTAACTGGGAACCGGCTGGTATTTCAGACAACAAAACATCGAGGAACCGCATCCAGTTGTCTTCGCAGAACATTTGAGGTCTTACGCCAATAGCAGCATATTGTTCCAGCATTGCTTTGTAGGATGGTATATACAATTCAAGAAAGTCCTTCTCCCGCATGAAAGTTGGCATATGAAGCGGGATGAATACCCCACCTTCCGGTTGCGGATTTGCTGGCAGCCCCCATTGGAATGTCAGCGGCATGACGGCATCTGCAGCTTCTTTAATTTCTGATCGATGTCTCCTGATATCCATACTCATGCCGGAAAAGCTTCGGAGTTGATCGGCAATAAAATCGAAGGGCGCTTCTGTGAAAGTGAAGGAACCCATGGGGCTTCCCGGATAGTAACCGTGAGTTTGAATCAATTCCATAAAGGTTGGAAGAAGGGACATCACATCATCATTCAGAGCAGATTTTCCCATTTGAATTGCTGTTGCCATTTTAATGGGATTGGCTGGATCAAGATTTTTATGCTGTCTCGGTATAACTGTTTCCACAAGAAAGTCAAAAGTTTTTTTAATCAATTGGGGATATTCATTATCATTCATGCCGATAACTTCTGGATGCTGAACAAAACCACCTTTCCCCATAACAAAAGACTGAGAGCCATACATCTGATACATTGAAGGCGTTCTTGACAGAAGAAAATCAGCTGGAAGTACCGGACAACTGTCAGAGTAAATTTTTTTACATAATTCTTTTGCCGGATCGGCAAGTCTTGAATAGTCAAATTGAAAATCGAATAGATTCTGTCCGCCGTATTCAGCAATCAGATGCTGTGGTAATGTGATACTGGCCGGCATTCTTTCTGGTATTTTGTTTGAATAGAAATCAGAATATATTTTTCCTCGTTCCTGCTGTAACGCTACTGTATCTTTCATCATTGTTACCTCCTGTAATTTTAAATTAAATTGACAATGTTCTTTTATTCCCAGTCGTTTTGCCGAATGCTAAAAGCCCATTGCCTTTGCCGTAAATATTTTCTAACTATGCCGGATCGGCATGATCAATCAACATATTTGGATTGAAATTTCAGTTAAACATACAACGTTTACATCGATGAGACTATCTTAACACAAAGGAAAGCACTTTTCTGTATCTTAAAATACATTCAGAAGTAAAGCAGAAAAATAGTATTGTAAGTCCATTTAATCTCCTAAACTCCCGATGATAGAAGAATACAATTAAAAAAGTAATGAAAAAATCATTTCATCAATAATTATTTCAAGTGATTCCTCATCCATTTCATTTTTATGTTTGTTTTTTAAGTCTTCCAATAACATTTCAACACTCTTTATTTCTTCCATAATACGCTCCTAATATTTTGCGTAATCATAAACGAATTCATGAACAGCTCTGATATTTTCAAAACAACCATCATCCAAAGAAAGGAGTATCTTATCGGTGGAGAAAATGTATCCTCCACCAGGAGCACATTCATCGATGATTCTTTTTGCCGTATCAATGCATTCTTTTTCAGTGCCGTAAGATAACTGACTAATGGGCATTCCCCCAATGATGCAGATTTTATTGCCAACTTTTTTTTTGATTTTTGAAAGATCTCCATATTCAAAAATTCCAAGGATTTTTCCGTCAGGGAACGAATCAAAATATTCCAAGTAAGGTGTCCAGTCATTTTCAAAAAACAAACATACCGTGTAATTGTTTTTAGTATACATCTCCAATAACTGATTAAGAAATGGAAGATAGTATTTTTCAAAATCTTTTGGCTTTAAGTAGCTCCCAAGATGAAGCGGCAGTAAAATGAAATGCCCGTCTTCAGGGGTATTGTAAATACGCATTTTAATATTGGTAATAAACAAATTGAGCGCCGATGAAGCTTTTAAAAAAAGTTGGGGAATTCGGTTAATATCAGTGATAATTCCTTCAAATCCCCTGAAATAATCTAGCAACATATCAGGTCCGGAAAAAGCTAAGGTTCTTGCGAAAATCGGGATACCTAAAACGTTTTCAGTTTTATCGATAAGTTCTAAATTGGCTTGTCGATAATTAACAAAAGCATTATACGCATGTTCAAGTGCCTGAGCAGATGTTGCGTCACCAGATTCAAGCACTTTGAATTTCTTTGGGAAAAACTCATTTAGAATATAGTGGCAAGGATTTTTTATCAAGGAATTATAATCATTAACATCCATATAACAACTAATTTTATCTTCATAGTTGACGATACCATCCGTCAATTTGTAACTTCCTGAGTTGTTAAGGGCATCAAAGACAGGTTTAATCCATAAATTTCCCAGTCCGTATAACCCATCGATGTAAATTTCAGAAAACGTTTTTTCAAAAGCCTTGTAAAACAGAAGCGGATTTTTTAAAACTTTTTCCGCTGATAAACCACAATGATGAACAGGCCACATTTCGGACATAAACAAAATGGGAACTCGATCAGGTGTATCTCTTTTAAAGGCAAGATTGAAACGATCAATTCTTTCTGTATAAATTGCTTGTATTGATGAATCCATATTGAACCCCTTAAAATTATTTAACAGGTCAATTATAACATATTGGATAAAAAAAGGTATAAAAATCGCTCCATTCCATTTAAATCAGATAGAATTAAAAAGAACAGAGCGATAATTATACTATAATTATTAAATTGATTTGATTTTAGAACATTTTTTTTGTCATATTATCAATTTCTACGTCAATTGCTTCATAAACACCTGGGAATGAACTGATGTTTAAGCCTTGGCTTGCGCCAGGAATAAAATATAATTTTCCACATTCTCTGCAGGCATGTTCTACATTTTGTGCAATGACTTCCTGTGACCAGTCCGGGGTATCAATTTTCCCGCTATCGATATCACCCCAGAAAGTAATTTGTTTGCCGTATTTTTCAATTAATTCAGGAACGTTATTGGTTGACATAACGCCCTGCCATATATCGATTCCCATTTCAATCATAAAAGGAACAAGATTTGCTGCGTAGCTGTCGCTGTGATGAATAATCAGTTCTACTCCATTCGCTTTGTAGAAGCCGTAGATTTTTTTATAGGCAGGTAATAAAAACTCCTCAAAAGTTGCAGGTGAAATAAATGAGGAAATCTGGCTACCCCAATCATCATGATGGAAAAGTGCATCTGGATGAAGGTGATCAATGACCTGTTTTGCATATCTTATTTCCCAGTCGGTGATGTAGTCAATCAGTTCATGCATCGCTTCTGGTTCTTCATAAAAAGCCATTAATCCCTCTTCCATACTCATCAGGTAATGTGTCAGTTCAAAAACACCGGGTGCCACTAAAGTTGTTACATATTTTTCGTTGCGATCAACTGAATTGACATGTTCAATCGCTGCCGTCCATCTTTCTTCGGGATAGTCAACTGAAGGGGCTTTAACATATTTTCGCCATTCAGTGATATCTTTCAGAACGATGTGTTCAGCATCATGTACTGGAAAAGAACCGATTTGACCTTTAGGCCATCTAACAGTAACTCCCCAAGAATTCACTATTTCTGTACCTGGCCCAGGACATAGAGCCAGTTCCATTGGTGTTTCCATGATAATATCAAGAAATTCATACTGCTTTACAAATCGATCCGGATTTCCGCCTTTTATTGTTTCTAATAAATTTTGTTTTATCGATAACATATTATTTCCTCCTTGGAATTGTAGTCGTTAATTTTTGAATAATCATAATGGTTATATTAAGCGATGATTTCTTTTGCTTTTACTGCAGCACTGCCGGCATCCGGTGCATATCCATCTGCTCCAATTTCCGCTGCATATTCCGGCGTAACAGGAGCACCGCCAACAATGACTTTCATATTAGGGAAAGCGGTTTTAACGGTTTGAACGGTTTCTTTTAGAGCTGGCATAGTGGTTGTCAGAAGCCCTGAACAGGCTACCAAGACGACGTTGTTGTTTGCTTTGATTGTTTCAACAAATTTGCTTGACGGAACATCTACGCCGAGGTCAATCATATCAAACCCTGAGCTTTCAAGCATCATGATAACTAGGTTTTTACCGATATCATGAAGATCGCCTGATACAGTTCCCATAATACAGGTTCCTAAAGAGGTTGTTTCACCACTAGCGAGAGCTGGTTTCAGAACTTCCACACCTTTTGACATCGCTTTTGCAGCAATTAACATTTCCGGTACGAAGATTTCTCCAGCTGAAAATTTGTCTCCGACAACGCTCATGGATGCAACCATGGCATCAAGGATATCCTGCGCTTTATCACCGGCATCCAGTGCTTCCTGTACCGCAGCTGCAATCTTCTTTGATTTTCCGGCTTCCACCAGTGCTTTTACATCTTCAATTTTTGACATTTTGTTTTCTCCTTTTTTTTCTAAATGATTATTTCTTAACGATGTGTGTCGTTAATTTTCAAAACTATTTTTTCTGTCCGAAGACGCCTTCTCGAAATGCGCCGATATATTCCATACAGTAGTCATCTTCACCCAGCAGTGCTTCGGTTGCAAAAAGCATTCCCATCAGATCCTGATTCAGTGGATCCAGGATAAAGCTGTCCATTCCAGCGTTCATGGCCAGTACGGCAAACGCCTGGTTGACAATTTTTCTGGCTGGCAGATTGAAGGAAATATTGCTGACTGCTCCGGTGACATGAATGGTTGGATATTGTGATTTTATTTTTGTTATGACTTCTGTTACCATACTGATGCCTTCTTCTGATGTACAGAGCATTTCAATCAAAGGATCGATATGCATCCGGGAAGGATCGATTTTAAATTCTTTTACTTTTGCCATTAAATCGGTAAATACATCCAGACGATCTTTGGCTGTTTTCGGAATGCCCTTATCGCTGTTTAACAAAGCAACACATTCCCATTTCGTGTCAGCGATTGCAGGAAATGCAAAATCAATTTTATTCCCTTCCAATGATACCGAGTTGAATAGTCCTGGTTTATTGCAATATTTCATTGCTTCGATGCAGGTATGTACATTGGGACTGTCCACCGCAATGGGAACATCCGTTGCGTCCTGGACGATGTCAATCAGCCATTTCATGGTTTCCAGTTCGATGGCATCATCCACCGAAGCACAGACATCAATAAAATCGGCACCGGCTCCCGCCTGTTTAATTGCTAAATTTTTAATAAATTCTGAATCCTTTGCGGCAATGGCCTTCGCTGTGGAAGGAATGGCGCCGTTAATTTTTTCACCAATAATTATCAATACTCTTGTTACCTCCATATTTACAGAATTCTCTCTTTATATACACCATATATACTCCATCTTAGTTGCTGGGAGCAATTATGATATAAAACTGATTCTTAAAATATTGAGTGCTACATGTATACACCAATATCTTAACGTGATAATAGCACTCTTTTTGTTCATTGTCAATGGTATTAAATATGTTTTAAGAAAATTTCTTGTTGAAAGTAAAATCTATAACATGATGTTATTTTTGTCTGAAACCCCCAAGAGTTTAATGTATTCTTTTCTGTAATAAATCGTTCTTTTCCCAAACAGCTTTTCATATCGATCATAAAAAGATTCTTCAACAACAAATAATGGGGTTTGTGATGGTAATTTCAGAAGTTTATCAGCAAATAATGGCGAATCCTGGGCATTAATCGTAATTTTTCGGTGATTAGTAAATAATTTTAAGAGCTCTCCTATTTGATTGTGATCAGAAATCTGTGTGAGTGTGCTTTTGTTTTTCAAGAAAAGTGCTTTACGGTAAAAAAATTTGGTAAGAGATAAGGCGGCAGCAACATTACCTACGGAGTATATCTCAGGCAGACATAGTATTTTTGCATGTTCAGGATCGGAATTCGCTCTAAAATCAGAAGTGACTGTTTTTGAAATTTGTTCAAACTTAATTTGATCTATTTTTTCTCCCTGATAAAATAATTCCAAGGGATCAAAAGAAAGAATATAATTATTGTATTTCGGAATATTTACATAATAACCAACACGTTGAATAGCATAAAGGTAGCCATTGCTTACAAGTCGGTTCAGTGCTTTTTTTACTGAAGACTTGCTGGTATCATAAATCTGGCAAAATTCTGATTCAGTTGGAAGTTTATCACCCGGTTTAAGGGTATTGTTTCGTATTTTTTTTATTATGTCTTCCTGAATGACTTGATAAATTTGTTGTTTCATTTATTCACCTATTACAGAAACTCCTTCAATGTGACATTTTTTGTAATGACAATACAATTGCCCAAAACCAATGGGCAAACCCTTCTGATCCAATATATGCTGTTGGATGATGATTACCGGATCAAAAGATGAAATATTCAATAATTTGTTGATTTCATCAGGGGGTACTTCCATGCTAATTGAGATTTTTCGATGAACATCAAATATTGATGTTCGGCTGGCAATAATTTCAGGAAATGTAATGTAATTTATTTCTTTTTCCACAATGGGTATTCCTGTAAAATATGGGATATATTTTATATCATAAGCGACAATTTCGCCATCACTGTAAAGGAGATGCTTGATCACAACAATTCGTTTATCCGGCGAAACGCTCAGCTGATAAATCAACTCAGCAGTGGGTTTGATAATTTCAACTTCCATCAGTTGACTTTCTTTATTTGAACCGATCAGAATATCCAGTTCATCGAATAAAAAGAGATATTTATCACGATTAATTTTTTTTGTAAAATAACCTTTTCCCGGCACAGAGTAAAGCAGATTTTCATCTACGAGAATGGATAGTGATTTTCTCACTGTCATTCGACTGACACTGTATTTAGAACAAAGCTCTTTTTCTGAAGAAAGAGGATCATTGGCACTGAGAAGTCCGTAAGTAATCTGTTTTCGGATATCGTCAGCAATTTTTAAATAAACCGGTTCAGCCATATTATTCTCCCTTTATTTTTGTTCTTGAGTCCAGCTTTTTATAATATTAATTCCCTCGGTGGCATCACGGCTAAATGCATCAGCTCCGATAAAATGAAATGTTTCCTGAGTAAGGGGATTTCCACCAACAATAATTTTTATTTGATTTCTTAATCCGTTCTCTTCAATAAGATCTACTGTGTTTTTCATACTTTTAATAGCGGTATGCAACACCCCGCTTAATGCAAGAATTTCGGGCTTGAGTTTTATAATCTGATCAACAAAGGTCTGCGGAGAAACATCGACACCAAGATCAATAACGTTATAACCGCACGATAGTGCCAAACCGGAAAAAAGACCTTTTCCAATATCATGAAGATCACCCTTTACAGTTCCGATCAGAATAGTGCCATTATAATTCTGATTTTTCTTTGATGTGCTGGGCTGCATACGTTCTTGAGAAAGAATTTCTTTGAAAATAATACCAGACATCATTAAGTCAGCGATAAAATAGTTCCCGGTTTCGTATTCTTTACCAACGCAGTCCATTCCCTTTTTTAGCAATTCGATAATTTGATCCGGTGTATAACCGATCGCGAATGCCTGGTCAACCAACATTAGAATATCCTTTTCATTGACATCTTTCACCGCTTGAATAAGTAGCTCTTCCATTATAAACCCTCATTTTTTTAATTTAATTTTAGTATAGCATAAATATTTATTATAATGAATAGCATTTCATCAAAAAAGAGCTGAAATGGATTCCATGATTTTTCTTGTAAAACTTCCGTATCTTAAATATCTTCAGATTAACGATTTAAACAAATTTTCCCATTTTTAAAAAAACAGTTATTTAATTTCACTATTACTATTACCCAAATATAACTGTAATTTAAAGTGCTCAATAATATTTATTTAATTAAAATCCTTCAGTTTAAACATCAATGATTGCTCACTTTGAAATGCAATCATAAATCAACTATAAAACAAATACTTATAGCACATTGATAGACATTTTGAAAAGTTTTCCAGTTTTCTTGTTTTAAAAAATTCAAATATGTTTTTTATAATTTTTATATTACTAGAATTCATTCTAAACCACTTGCATGTCGTTGATATGTCTTCTTATGAAAATTTATTGTATGATCGGTGGTTATGGTACTACAACATAATAAATAAATAGCGTTTAAATCATACCCGCGATATAATGAATTATATCAAAATAACGGAGGTAACCCTATGGCCAAGGTACTAATTCTAACATCTAAAAAACGTGTGGAAAAGTTTTCTGATTTAACAAATATTCCAAAGGATTGGGATCTCATTTTCGGTGAAGAACTCACTTTCGATGACGCCATTCTTTATGCCGGAGGCGATGCCGATTTCATTTTTGTCGATGCCGTTCGAGAGGTCAGTAAAAACTTAATTGATAACATGTCCAATCTAAAACTCATTCATTCTGAAGGGGTGGGCTATAATAAAATTGATCTTGATGCCGCAAAAGAAAAAGGTGTCTATGTTTGTAATAATACTGCCGCTAACTCCGGGGCGGTGGCGGAACATACCATTCTGCTGATGCTGGGGCTTCAGCGAAGGCTTCTGGAGGGGGATCAGATGGTTCGCAGCGGCCAACAGATTCAGGCAAAGGGGTCCTTTATTCTAGAAGGAATTCCCGAACTGGGGGCCTGTCATATAGGTCTAGTGGGAATGGGTTCTATTGCTTTTGAAACGGCAAAGCGATTGAAACCTTTTGGCTCAAAGCTAAGTTATTTTAATCGCAACAGAAAAATCCAGACCGAAAAGGAATTGGGACTGTCCTATCTACCACTGGAAGAACTCTGTAAAACATGCGATATCATCAGCCTCCATCTGCCTGTAACACCAGAAACGACAGGACTGATCAATCAGGAGCTATTGACATTGATGAAACCAACAGCCTTGCTTATTAATACTGCCAGAGGAGAACTGGTTGTCCAGGAAAGTTTGGTCACAGCCCTAGTCAATGGTCAGATTGCCGGGGCAGGACTGGACACAATGAATCCTGAACCCGTTGAACTGGATAATCCGTTGCTTAATCTACCTGAAGATTGTCGATACAAACTGTTATTCACCCCCCATATTGCTGGGACTACCAAAGAGGCTTTTGAAAAAATGCACAAAACTGTATGGTCAAATATTTTAGCCGTATCAAAGGGGGAACAACCAGTTAATTGTGTTAATGGGTTATAATCCAGTTTGAGCTGTTGATTTGCCATATTCAATATCACCGGATATACAGTTCATCGGACATTTATCTACACATTCATAACATTGGCGACATTTATCATAATCAATTTTAGCACAATTATTTTCCACTTTTATCGCATCAAAATTACATGCTTTTTCACAGGCTCCGCAACCGATACAAGCAGTTGTACAGGATAATCGGGCAATCTTCCCTTTGTCCAAGTTATGACATTTGACGATGATTTCCTGTGTTACCGGCACCAAATTCATGACTGATTTTGGACAGGCATCCACACATTTACCGCAGGATGTACATTTATCAGGATCGACCTTCGGCAGTCCGTCCTCACCCATGCTGATCGCATTGAATGGGCAAACGGACTTACAGGTTCCATACCCCATGCAGCCATAACGACATCCTTTAACACCACCCGAAGCAATCATTGCTTCACGGCAGTCTATTTCACCATAATAGTCAGCACGGTTAGGTGCCGTTTCACAGGTTCCCTGACAAATAACGGTTGCAATTTTTTTAACCGCACTGCCAGCTTCTTTGCCCATAATTTTGGCAATCGCAGCGGCCGTATCACCTCCGCCAACCGGGCAGACATCAACAGCTGCTGAACCTTCCACAATTGAACCGGCCAATGCATCACATCCTGGGAAGCCACATCCGCCACAATTTGCGCCCGGCAAAGCTGCTCTGACTAAAGGAATCCGAGGGTCTTCCGGCACTTCAAAAACCTTGGCGGCAATAGCCAAACCAATTCCAAAAAGCAATCCAAACGCACTAATAATACCTATTGGAACTAAAATTGCATTTAACATTTCCATATCCTCCTAACCCAGTTTCATTCCGGAAAAACCTAAAAATGCTATTGCCATTAATCCAGCACTTAATAATGCAATGGGAAATCCTTCAAAAGCCTTTGGTATTTCTGAGGACTCAAGACGCTCACGAACCCCTGCAAAAAGGACAATTGCCAGTGTGAAACCCAATGCTGCACCGATTCCATTTACAATCGTTTCAATAAAATTATATTCATACTGAATATTTAAAAATGCCACTCCCAGCACTGCACAATTTGTTGTAATCAATGGCAAAAATACACCAAGGGCCTGATACAAGGACGGTGTCATTTTTTTTATAATCATTTCAACAAACTGAACCAATGCTGCAACAACTAAAATAAACGCAATTGTCTGTAAATAACCAAGGTTTAATGGTTCCAGAATTGCATACTGCACAACATAGGTAATCGCTGATGCCAAAGCCATAACAAAAGTTACGGCCGCACCCATCCCAAGTGCTGTTTCAACTTTTTTTGAAACGCCAAGAAAAGGACAGATACCTAAAAAACGGGATAATACAAAGTTATTAACGAATATACTACTAATTAAAATAAAAATTAAACTCATTTATCTCTTCCTCCTATACCTTTTTCTTTTTCCAATTAATAAGCCCCATTAAAAGGCTGAGCGTTAAAAAAGCACCTGGTGGAAGAATCATCAATATGACAGGTTCATAAGAAGCTCCAAATAATGAAAGACCAAAAATACTGCCTGCTCCAAAAATCTCGCGCACAGAGCCGAGAACCGTTAATGACAATGTAAATCCAAGACCCATTCCAAGGCCATCAGCAAAAGAATCCGCAATTCCATTTGAAAAAGCAAAGGCTTCCGCACGGCCTAAAATAACACAGTTCACAACAATCAAGGGAATAAACAGTCCCAATGCGGCATCTAAGGCTGGTACATAAGCCTTCATTAACATGCCAATAATTGTTACAAAAGATGCGATAATCACGACAAAAGCCGGAATTCTGATGCTATTGGGAATTATTTTACGCAATGCTGAAATAGCCACATTGGAACCGACAAGCACAGCAGTGGTCGCTAAACCCATTCCCATACCATTAATCGCCGATGTTGTAACCGCAAGAGTTGGACACATCCCCAGCACAAGTACGAATGTTGGGTTTTCTTTTATGATTCCTCTGGTCAGGTTTTTTATAAAATTCATCTATATTTTCCCCTCTTATTTCGATAAAATCTGATAAACTTCATTTGAGATGTTTACGCCAAGTGTTACCGCCCTGGATGTGATCGTTGCTCCAGTAATGGCCTGAATTGAATTACTTCCGGATTCAGGAGTACTTTTCACAACCGTAATTTTATCTGAAGCTGTTAAACCTTTATATTGATCTTTAAATTTTGGTAGCGTCGCTTGTGCACCCAAACCCGGCGTTTCATTATGCTCTAGAATGGTTACGCCCTGAACAACACCATCCATTGAAATACCGGTCAATACTTGTACTTCTCCACTGTATCCACTTTGTGGTGCCGTTTTAACAGTATATCCAACCACTTTATTACCATTTTTGCCAATATAAGCTTCAACAAGTTCATCCGGATTGTCCAGACCTATTTCAGTTCCGATCTTTGTCAGATCTTCAGCGGGTATCTCTTCAAAATCTACCGCTTCGGAAAGCACTTCCTGCCGAGCCGTTTGATTTGTTGCTAAATTCATGTTCTCAATTGTACCCGCTGTCACATAATTTGTTAATACCAAACAGCAGGCAGCAACAGCTGAAATCGCGAAGAGAATAAAGCCCAATTTAAAAACATTTTTCCAATCAATTTGAACTTTATTTTCCATTATGCCTGCACCGCCTTTTTCTTTTTTGCAACACCATAAATTTTTTCCTTCGTAAAGCGGTCAATTAAAGGGGTTGCAATATTCATAAGAAGAATCGAATAAGAACAGCCTTCCGGGTATCCGCCATATAAGCGAATGATCATTGTGATTAAACCGCAGCCGAGGGCAAATATTATCTGACCTTTTGGGGTAACCGGTGAAGAGGCATAATCGGTTGCCATGAAGAAAGCACCCAGCATGACACCACCTGATACAATGTGTACCAGCGGATCCTGTCCAACTAAAACTGCAAAAACTGCAACAGTTAAAAGATAAACCGTTGGTATCCGCCAACTAATAATGCCTTTAAAAATAAGATATAACCCACCAACTAACAAAGCCAAAGCCGAGATTTCGCCGATACAACCGTAAACCCCGTTTAAACCTGTAAATAAATCCAGTGTTGATGGCATGTTTGTTAAATCGCCTGCTTTAAGAAGGGCCAGCGGTGTTGCCGTTGTCACCGTATCATAAGCTGGAATATAGGCGGTACTGGTCATACGGGTCGGCCATGAAGCAAGCAAAAAAGCTCTTGCCGCCAAAGCAGGATTCATAAAGTTCTGACCCAATCCGCCAAAACATTGTTTTACAATTGCAATTGCAAAAACAGATCCAATGACTGCCAGCCACCAAGGTGCATTAATTGGTAAATTAAAGCCCAGCAACACTCCGGTTACAACCGCACTCCAGTCATTGATGGTGACTGCTTTTTTAGATAATTTTTGAATAATTGCTTCTGTAGTCACTGCAGATACAACACAAATTGCCACTAATGCCAATGCCCATACTCCAAAAACATATCCTGCAACCGCCAACGCTGGCAGCAACGCAATCAAAACATTTTGCATAATACTTGCCGTTGAATGCTTTGCATGGATATGAGGAGATGAAGATATGGTAAGATTTAAGTTATTCATCATAATTCCTCCTAATTTCCTTTTCTTCTCTGTGCAACAATCTCACGTTTAGCTACACGAATTGAAGAAACCAAGGTTCTTTTTGCAGGACAGATATAGGAGCAGCTTCCGCATTCAATACAATCCATGATATGGTTTTCTTCACATTGTTTCCATTTGTTTTTCTGAGAATACGCTGCCAGATTAAGCGGTTCCAAATGAATGGGGCAGACACTTAAACATTTTCCGCAGCGAATACAATTTGATGGGATGGATACGTCGGCAAATTCTTTAGTTAAACATAAAATTCCTGAAGTCCCTTTGATTACCGGTACTTCGGTTTCGAATTGAGAAACCCCCATCATGGGTCCGCCTGAAATAACTTTTTGGGGTTCAGAAATAAATCCACCACACTGATCAATGACGGACTGAAAGGATACGCCAATTCGGATTTCAAGGGTCTGCGGATTTTTAATCGCATCTCCGGTACAGGTTAAAAGCCGTTTGTACAATGGCATTCCGGTTGTCATAGACTCGGCTATCTGAGCAGCTGTTCCAACATTCATAACTACAACCCCGGCATCGGCTGGGAGTCCACCTGAAGGGACTTCGCGTCCGGTTATTGCTGTAATCAGTTGTTTTTCGGCCCCTTGAGGATATTTTGTATGCAGCGAATATATTTCCAAATTTAAATCGTTTCCAATCGCCTTAGTCAACGCTTCAATAGCTTCACCTTTATTATCTTCAATTCCAATAAAACCTTTTTCGACACCAACAGCTTTCATTGCAACTTTTAACCCTAGTACAATCTTTTCAGCTTGTGTCCGCATTAAATGATGATCTGCGGTTAAATACGGTTCACACTCCGCACCATTTAAAATAATAGAATCCACCTTTTTATCTGGTGAAACAGTTAATTTTACATGGGTTGGAAAGGTTGCCCCGCCCAGTCCGACAATGCCAGCATTCAAGATCATATTTTTGATGGACTCAGCATCCATTTTCTCCAATGACCCATACGGTTTGATGCTGGGTTCAATCATATCCAGTCCATCTGATTCAATAACCACAGACATGACCCGATCCCCAGATGGATGCGGTCTGACCTCTACTGCAACAACCTTTCCAGAAACACTCGCATGTATTGGTACCGAAACAAAACCGTTTGGTTCCCCAATTTTTTGTCCAAGATAAACGTATTCACCTTTTTTCACACTTGGTGTACACGGTACCCCAATGTGCATCGACATGGGTATGGTCACCATTTTTGGTTTTTCACCAAATTCCAAGGGAACTGCAGCTGTACTTTCCTTTCCATAAGGCGGATGGATCCCCCCCCTAAAAGTTCCATGTTTTACATTCATTTTAATTTTAACACCCCTCAATCATGATTTTATAAGAACCATCTAGATATTTGTATATACAAATGCACTTTAAATATAAAAGCTAGTATTAATCAATGAACGCATTTTGATATATTATATATAAATGATTAGTTATTTAAGTTAATTTTAATTCATTAAACCGCCATCATTTTAGAATAAAAAAAGGGTGGGAAACTCTATAAAAGAGCTTCCCACCCAGGAAACATATTTTTCTTGAAAACAGACTTTCATCTGTCCAACCGTATGTTAAATATTAAATTTGTATTCATTATACCTAACTTTGACAGTATTTGCAATCTTAAAATTTACAGCCCAGCAAAAAATTCAAAATATAATAAACTTTTATCCTTTTGCCAACAATCAAACTGAGATTGAAACTCATCGTTTGTTTTTGTTTTTTACCTGTCTTTTGGCTTGTTTCATTTCACCTTTGCTGCCAAACATTTTTTTAATTTTCTCCTCTTCCAATTGTCGCGAGTTCAGGCCCACGTATTCCATTTCTTTTTGCAGTTTACAATAATTTGCAAATCGTTTTTCTGACAATATCCCCGTTTCGATGGCATTTTGCACTGCACAACCAGGTTCTCCGGTGTGGGTACAGTCTCGAAAGCGGCAATTCTCAGCCAAACTCTCTATATCCTCAAAAGATTTAGCTAAATTTGCGCTATCTAAATGCAGTTCCCGCATACCAGGGGTATCGATGACAATCCCGCTATTTGGCAACAACAGCAGTTGACGATGGGTTGTGGCGTGGCGCCCACGATCATCATTGCGAATGTTTTTGGTTTGAAGCACTTCTTCCCCCATGAGCCGATTGATGATGGTGGATTTGCCCACACCTGATGATCCAATAAAGGCAATTGTTTTTCCTAGTGTTAGGTAGTCAGAAATCTCATCATAGCCCCGATTATCCTTACTGGAACAGACCACCACATCCGTTCCCACCCGGACACTGGAAATTTCATTCAGACGACGATTCAGGTCATCACATAAATCCGCCTTTGTCAGCACAATCACCGGTGTAGCCATGCTGTTCCAGGCAATGGAAAGATAGCGTTCCAGCCGACGTAAATTGAAATCAGCATTCAGAGACATGCAAATAAAAACAAGGTCAAAATTTGATGCAACAATTTGCACCCCTTTACTGGTCCCGGCGGCCTTTCGCTCGAAGAGGCTCTTGCGTGTCAAAACCTGGTGAATCACCGCATTGCCCGAAGTGTCATCCAGCCGATCAATCATTACCCAATCACCCACAACGGGAAAACTAGTGTTATCTTCTGCATTGAATAAAAATTTCCCCGAAACTTCAGCCAGTAATTCTCCGTTTTCACTGATGACCTTATATAAATCACGATGTTGCTCCGAAACCCTAGCAATAAACAAATTGCTGTATAAGCTTGCTTCCTGCTTAAACCGTGGTGTTAATCCATATTTTTCTAAATTCAGTTTATTCATTTTTTCCTCCAATTATGTTTTAGTCCTATTGGAGGGTTGAAAGCTTATTGTATTACTTTACCCTCCGGTATTAATACAATATCCACTTTATTATTCTTTTTCATAAATTCTCCTTTTCTTTTATATTGCTCTCATTGTAAATGATTCTTTTTAATTAAGTCAAGACAAATAAATGACATCTCTATAATTAATATTCTACAGCTGAATTTATTTTATTGTAATTGTCTTTCATATTTTCAGGAAAAATGGAATGCATTAATCTATACAGGTGCGAACTGACTATTATAAAGTCTTTCATAATAGCTTTCATTTTTTAATAACTGAAGATGTGTTCCGCGCTCTACAATATTGCCGTGATCAAGTACCAGGATCAGATCGGCGCCGCGTATTGTTGAAAGCCTGTGTGCGATCACAAAACTTGTCCTGCCATTAATCATTTTCTCAAATGCTTTTTGAATATGACTTTCTGTTCGGGTATCGATGTTGCTTGTGGCTTCATCTAAAATAAGCATTGGCGGATCAATAAGCATGACTCTGGCAATGGTAAGAAGTTGTTTTTGTCCTTGAGACAAGTTTTCACCTTCGTCAAAAATCTGCGTGTCATAACCTTTAGGTAAACCTTTTATAAAGTCATGCGCCTCAGCAGCTTTAGCCGCAGCAATGATTTCTTCTTCCCTTGCATCCGGCTTACCATAGGAAATATTATCCCGAATACTACCTGCAAACAACCAGGTATCCTGTAATACCATACCAAAATTACGCCGTAAGTTGTCACGATTGATAGCGTTGATATTCATACCATCAACCGAAATAAAACCGCTGTCAACATCATAAAATCGCATCAGTAAGTTGACAAGCGTCGTCTTGCCGGCACCGGTTTGGCCAACGATAGCAATTCTGCTTCCGGGCTTTACATTCAAATTGAAATCAGCAATCAGAAGCTGATCAGAATTATATGAAAAGCTTACATGATTAAAGCTGATATTGCCCTGACTGTGTTTTAGCGTGATAGCGTCTTTTTCATCCGGCTTTTCTGATGGCATGTCAAGAATATTAAAGATACGTTGTGCTGATGCAACCCCGGACTGTACTTGTGTAAAGACTCCGGATAAATCATTAAACGGTTTTGCAAAGAGGCTTGAATAAATCAGAAAACTTGATAGTTCACCCACTGTGAGTTGGCCTGAAATCGCTAATAGGCTTCCGATAACGCCGATAGCAGAAAAGGTAATATTATTGACAAGACGGGTCGTAGGTCCGGATAGCGAGCCATAGAACTGCGATTTTACACCGGAACGATATAATGCCATATTAATCTTCGCAAATTCTTCAAAAGAATGTTCTTCATAATTAAACGCCTTAACGATTTTTTGCCCGCCAATCATTTCTTCAACATAGCCATTTAATTCACCTAAACTTTTTGCCTGACCTTTAAACATTTGCTGTGAACGTGTGGTAATAAACCGAGCCACTAGAAAAGAAGCTGGAGCAGATAAAACTACAACCAGTGTCATTACCGGTTTGATATACAGCATGAATCCGATCGCTCCAATAATGGTAACAATCCCTGTCAGCAGAGTTGCCCCCCCTTGGAGCATTCCGTCTGAAATAGCATCCATATCATTGGTAAAGCGGCTGATTGTATCGCCATGAGAATGGGTGTCAAAGAATTTCAGCGATAAAGTATTTATTTTTTCAATTAGCTGATGACGCATATCATTAACCGTTTGATAAGCTAAGCAATTTGTTAAATAGGTTAACAGCCATACAAATACATTACCAATAATATAGATTAATGCGAGTGCTATTAAAATATATTTTATTCCAGCGAAGTCCACAGTGCCAATCCCGATCATATGATCGATGGACTTACCGATCAGCAGCGGTCCGATCAATGTCGAAACAACGCTTAAAATAGCCGCTATAAAGGATCCAATTGCATAGCTTTTATACTTTCCGAAAAATTTAAAAATTCGTATTAATGTCGCTTTGTTCATTATAAGCCTCCTCACTTGAAAGCTGGGACAGACAGATCTCTTTATAAACTTCACAGTTATCCATCAGATCTATATGTGATCCAAAACCGACAATATGCCGATCATCAAATACAATAATTTTATCCGCCTGCTTGATCGTACTGGCTCGTTGAGACACAATCAGAACCGTCATGTTTTGACTGCTTTTTTTTATTGCTAGTCTTAGGGCAGCATCTGTAGTAAAATCCAGTGCGCTTGAAGAATCATCCAATATCAAAATATCAGGCGTTGAAACCATCGCACGTGCAATCGTTAAGCGCTGTTTTTGACCCCCTGAAAAGTTTGATCCGCCACGCGAAACATGGGTATTGTAACCTTCAGGCAGTTTTGAAATAAATTCCTCGGCCTGGGCAATTTTTGCGGCTGTTATCACTTCTTCATCCGTGGCATCTTGTTTTCCCCAACGAATATTTTCAGCAATGCTTCCAGTAAACAGCATCATGTTCTGTGGAACGATCCCGATTTTCTTCCGAAGCTCATGTAGTGGATAATTTTTAACATTGATACCATCAACAAACACCGCACCCTTTACCACATCGTAAAATCTGGGAATAAGGTTAACAAAAGTGGATTTTCCGGATCCAGTACTGCCGATCACGCCAATGGTCTCACCTTTTTTAATGGTGACTGAAATATCCTTAAGTGCCATATTATCGGTCTGATTGTAAGTAAAGGACACATTGCAGAATTGAATGGATGGGCTACTGTTACTCATCACTTGCGAAATCTGACTGGGATTGTCGGGAATGGATGTATTAGCCGCCAACACTTCATTGATACGCCCGGCCGATGTCACGGCCTTAGTGAAGATAATCACCAAGTTCGACACGACGATCAGCGCGAGCAGTATCTGAGTAATATAATTGACAAAGGCAATGATTTCCCCCTGCGAAAGAGTTCCTGAATTGATATGAAACCCGGCTGTCCATAATATCGCGATGATGGCAGCGTTCATCACAAAGGATGTCAGCGGATTGAGTAATGCTGAGATTTTACCGACATGAATGGCGATACCAGTTAGATCATCATTGGCATCATAAAATCGTTCCTTCTCTTTTTCAGTTCGGGCAAAGGCTCGGATTACTCTGACGCCAGAAAGATTTTCGCGTAAGATCAATGCCATTTTGTCAAGTTTCTGTTGGTATTTACGGTAAAGTGGTGATGATTTGCTGATAACAAGGTATAAGATCACAGCAAAAATAGGTGTAGCAGCTAAAAAAATCAGTGATAAACGAAAATCCATAATCATGGACATAATGATGGCCCCGATACAAATAAAGGGTGCGCGTATGACGAGACGTATCAGCATGGCAACCGCAAGTTGAAGTTGATTGACATCATTTGTAATGCGATTGATCAATGAAGACGTGCCAAATCGATCGATTTCCACATAAGAAAGCGATGAAATATGTTTAAAAAGGGTATTTCTTAAGGTAGTACCAAACCCCTGAGAGGTACGCGCTGCATAATATTGGCAGATCATCGAGCAGCAAAATCCTAATACTGCCATCAGAAGCATCACCCCTCCCATTTCAAGAACATAATCTTGATTATGTTGACCAACCCCATTGTTAATGATAAGTGCCATAATGGTGGGTAGCAGCAATTCAAATATTGCCTCCAGCAACTTAAACGCCGGGCCAATGATACACTCTTTTTTATATGGTTTTAAAAAGATGGCAAGTTTAAACAAATATATCAACCTCCATTGTTAAGAATATTAGAAATCTATTGCCTAATTCTAGTTTCCCGACTAAAATTATAACATGTAAACTCACATATGGAAAATATCTATTTTGTATGGGTGATATACGAAAATCGTATGGAATAAATTTAACGGATTACAGCAAACTTTATAAAGAGTTTTGGAGATGTGTAATGTGAAAGAAAGTATAGTTGTTTTCAGCATATAAAAAGCGACTAAATATTATTATTTAGTCGCTTTTTATTGTTTTAGTTTATTTCTGTGCTTCATCAGTTGTAATATGGATATTTCCTTTTATTATATTAATCCATCCAGTGCTAAATTCACTTTTAATACATTAACACCAGATTCTCCCCAAAATCCAAGAAATCTCGCAGAAGTATATTTGTCTATGACAGCTCTAACGGCATCCACATTGATTCCTCTCGCACTTGCAATACGCGCCACCTGATATTCAGCTGCTTCAGGAGAAATATTAGGATCAACTCCGCTTGCAGATGCTGTTACCAGATCCATGGGAATGTCCCCAATATTATTCTGATCGAGGGCATGCCACCATGCCACACGTTCCTCCACCAG
>JGI24143J45723_1000179_pt1 | contig 33702 bp, 27 predicted proteins | sample BarGraIncu00432A_FD_45723 | JGI IMG/M metagenome (IMG submission 45723) | reverse complement strand
ACGCCTGCTATGCGCTTAGGGCTAGCAAAGGGAAAGGTCAGACTCACAGAGATACTGACCTTTGAGGGCGATTAGTATAAAGAAAAGCCCCCAGGCTTGCCATAACGGACGCCTGGGGGCTGCTGTCAAAAATCAACACGATCGGTAAACGGCTTGCCGATTGGGGGAGGGCCTTTTGCGGTACTGTCATCTGCAGCAGTTGGTCAGGACGTTTTCTGGACGCCCGAGGCCGCCAGCGCCGAAAGCATCGCCTCGCCCATCCTGGTCGGGCTGCCGGCGACGATCACGCCGCACTCGGAGAGGGTGCGGATCTTGTCCTCCGCTTTCCCCTGGCCGCCGGTGATAATGGCGCCGGCATGCCCCATCCTCTTACCCGGAGGAGCGGTGACGCCGGCGACGAAGGCCGCCACGGGCTTCTTCATGTGTTCCTTGATCCAGTAGGCCGCCTCCTCCTCGGCTGCACCACCGATCTCTCCGATCATGAACACTCCCTCGGTATCGGGATCCTCATTGAAGAGGCGCAGCACATCGACGAAGTTCATCCCGATGATGGGGTCTCCGCCTATCCCGACGCAGGTGGACTGGCCAAGCCCGACGTCGGTTAGCTGTTTCACGGCCTCATAGGTGAGCGTGCCGCTGCGCGATACCACTCCGATGTGTCCGGGTTTATGGATGTGCCCCGGCATGATCCCGATTTTGCACTCCCCCGGGGTGATGACGCCCGGGCAGTTCGGCCCGACCAGCAGCATCCTGGAATGGGCGAGGTTCGCCTTTACCGGTATCATGTCCCGCACCGGAATCCCCTCGGTGATGCAGACGGCGAGATCAAGCCCGGCGGCTGCAGCCTCGAGGATGGCATCGGCGGCAGCAGGTGGAGGCACGAAGATCATGGAGACGTTAGCCTCGGTGTACTTCACGGCCTCAGCGACCGTGTTGAAGACCGGAATCCCCTCTATGTGGATGCCGCCCTTGCCGGGCGTGACGCCGGCGACGATATTGCTGCCGTAGGCCCGGCACTGCTGGGTGTGGAATAACCCGCTGCGCCCGGTGATCCCCTGCACGACAATCCTCGAGCTCTTGTTGATCAATATGGACATGAAAATCCCCCGTTTCGAAGTTACCCCAGCATGCTGACGATCTTCGCCGCAGCGTCCCCCAGGTTGTCGCCGCACTGCACGTTCAGCCCGCTTTCGGTGAGCAGGCGTTTTCCCTCCTCCACCTGGCTGCCGTCCATGCGGACCACGATGGGAAGGGTGCAGTTCACTTCGCTGGCCGCCTCAATGATGCCGTGGGCGATGACGTCGCAACGCATGATGCCGCCGAAGATGTTGACGAAGATCCCCTTCACGTCGTGATCCTGCAGGATGATCTTGAACGCCTCGGCGACTTTCTCTCGCGTCGCCCCCCCTCCAACGTCCAGGAAGTTGGCGGGCTCGCCGCCATACTCCTGAAGCACGTCGAGGGTCGCCATGGCGAGTCCTGCTCCGTTCACCAGGCAGCCGATGGAGCCTTTCAGCTTGATGTAGGCGAGGTCGTATTTGCCCGCGGTGATTTCCAGCGGATCAAGCTGGGAATAGTCCATCATGTCGGGGTATTCCCGGTGGCGAAAAATCGCATTGTCGTCGAAGGTAATCTTGGCGTCCATCGCCATAAGCCAGCCGGCCTGGGTGACCACCAGGGGGTTGATCTCAACCAGGGCGCAGTCCTTCTCCAGGCAGACCCGGTACAGGTTCAGGATGAGGGCAACGCAGTCCTCGCAGATACTTCCGCTGAGACCCAACTGCAGGGCGACATGGCGCGCCTGATAGGGCCTGAGCCCGGTATAAGGGTCGATGGCCAGGGTGTGGATCTTCTCGGGAGATTTATTGGCGACTTCTTCTATGTCCATGCCACCCTCGGCTGAGGCGATCAGGATGTAGCGCGAGGAGCCGCGGTCCAGGGTGATGGAAAGGTAGAACTCGCGGGCAATGTCGACCGCCTCCTCGACCAGGATGCGCCGGACCCGAAGGCCCTCCGGACCGGTCTGCGGCGTCACCAAGGTCTTTCCGAAAAGTTCCTTGGCGAGGTTTTGGGCCTGTTCCGGGTGGTGCACCAGTTTGACGCCACCCGCCTTCCCCCTGCCGCCCGCATAGATCTGAGCCTTGACGACGCAGCGCCCCCCCATCTCCTTGGCCGCGCGTTCCACCTGGTCTGCCGTCAGTGCCACGCGGCCGCGCGGGATGGGAATGCCGAAAGCATTCAGGATCTCTTTGGCCTGGTATTCATGAATGTTCATCATGATCTCCTGTTCCAGTAATTGATTTCGCACCTGTTGCAGGTTGGCGGGTGATAACTCGGCTGGCACTTCCTACTTCAATCACACGACCTTTTCCTGGGGTAGTGTGGCTCCCTCTTTTGTGTCGTCACGGGTTTCTACTATGCCTGTAACTTTTCCAGTTACTAACACTACTGCTGATTGCACAACTGTCAATATTTCTTCTGCAGATGCACAAGCGCCGGTCCCGGTTACGGCAACCGGGGCCGGCAATGACTAAAGGAAAACCCCCTGAAACGCCCGTTGCGGGGTGGATGAGGGGGCACATGATGCGGTTAAATGCTGCGGAAAAGCTTAGGCCGGCGTTGCGCTCACCAGGGGAGCCTCAGCGGTATCGCCCAGGATGAGGTCTGCATCAGGCTCATCCGGGTCAACGATCAGGTAACGGCCATCCAGAACTGCGTGCATCTGGTCCATGTCGACCGAATTCTCCCATTTCGCCACGACAATGCAGGCAACGGCGTTGCCGATCATGTTGGTGAGAGCCCTGCAGGTTGCCATGAACCAGTCCACGCCGAGCAGCAGGACAAGTCCCGAAACCGGCAGGGTGTGCAGGGATGCGAGCGTGGCAGCCAGGCAGATGAAGCCGCCACCGGCGACGGCTGCCGCCCCTTTCGAGGTAAGCAGCAGGACGAGCAGGATGGTGAGCTGCTGACCGATGGTGAGGTCAATGTTGAAGGCCTGGGCGATGAAGACGGCCGCCATGGTCAGGTAGATGCTGGTGCCGTCAAGGTTGAAGCTGTAGCCGGTGGGGATGACCAGACCGACGACACCCGGCTCGATGCCGAGGTTCTCCAGTTTGGTCATCAGGCGCGGCAGGACGGTCTCCGAGGAGGAGGTCCCCAGCACGATGAAAAACTCTTCGCTGATGTACTTGAACAGTTTCCAGAGGCTTACCCCGGCCAGACGGCAGACGATTCCCAGTATGACGATCACGAAAAGCGCCGCAGTGCCCCAGACACCCAGGAGAAGCTGCCCGAGGCCCGACAGGGTTCCGGTGCCGAACTTGGCGACAGCAAAAGCGATTGCCGCGCCCGCGCCGATCGGCGCCAACTGCATGATGTAATGGATGCACTTGAAGAAGCCGTGGGTGACGTCCTCGATCAATTCGACAACCCGCTTTCCCTTCTCGCCGATCGCTGCCATCGCCATGCCGAAAAGGACCGCAAAGAAAAGTACCTGCAGGATGTCGCCCTTGGCGAAGGCATCTACGACGGTATCCGGGATAACGTTCATGAAGAAGTCGGCGGTGCTCAGGTGCTTGGCGCCCTCGGTGAACTTGGCGATCTGTCCTACGTCGAGTGCCTTGGGGTCCGCGTTGATGCCGGCTCCGGGTCTCAGCCAGTTGACCATGAAGAGGCCGATTACCATGGCGAAGGTGGTCAGCACTTCAAAGTAGATGAGTGCCTTTACTCCGACCCTCCCGACTTTCTTCATGTCGCCCATTTTGGCGATGCCGACCACGACGGTGCCGAAGATGATCGGCGCGATAACGAACCTGATCATTTTGATGAAGCCCATGCCGAGCGGTCTCAGCGTCTTGGCAAGCTCGGGAGAAAGCAGACCTACGGCGACGCCGATGGCAATTCCTATCGTAACCCTGAAAAGTAGTGAGCTAAAAAAAGCCCGCGTCTTGCTTTTGGTTGCTACCACTGCCACATCCGTGCTGCTCGACATCCCCTGCCTCCTTGATAATCCATTGGTCAAATAAAGCTGAAACCGGTGAAAATCTTTAGTTTGCTGGCACTCCTGAGCTTGAAAACTGCAGTTTGCTCACCGGCAGCTACGGGCCGCTTTGGGGACGGTTGGCCTGCCTTGGCACTAAAACGTCTGCAGTTTTCTAGAACTATGTTAGCAATCGGCATACCAAGGGATGGCAGGGACGCTAACTGGCTGTTTTTGTGGATGTGTAGCTCATCTGGGTGTAGCCTGTACCTGAAGAAAGGATATAACCCCTGTGAGCGGGTGAACCGGCAGGTAGGAAATATCAGCGCGATATTGGCTGCTTGAGGAGATATAACCACGGTTATGCATATAGCTCAGGTTATACCCTTTGGATTGAGTGAAACGAGAGGGGGACATTGCAGAGCTGCAGGACGAGAGACAGCGGTTTATAGTGTTGTAGACCGCAGGTCACTAAGACGGGGGCTGGAAAGGAGGGAGTAAAAAGGAGGGTGCCATGGCGGCACCCTCCGGGAAGGTAGCAGCGTGCCTTTAGATCTCTTCGGACAGCGGATCCATGGCAAGTTCGGGCTCGTCGGCCTCGACTTCGAATTCATTGTTGAGGACACGGTTCATCTTGGCGACGTCGAGTTCATTTTCCCAGCGCGAGACCACGACCGTTGCCACGCCGTTACCGACCAGGTTGGTGAGTGCCCGTGCCTCGGACATGAAACGGTCGATGCCGAGAATGAGGGCAAGGCCGGCAACCGGAATGGTCGGGATCGCGGTGAAGGTTGCGGCGAGAGTTACGAATCCGCTGCCGGTGACGCCTGCGGCACCCTTCGAGGTGAGCATCAGCACGGCGAGAATGGTGACCGTCTGCATGACGGTGAGCGGGGTGTTGGTCGCCTGTGCCACGAATACCGCCGCCATGGTGAGGTAGATGGAGGTGCCGTCCAGGTTGAAGGAATACCCGGTCGGGATGACCAGGCCAACGACCGACTTGGTGCAGCCGAGGTTTTCCAGCTTGACCATCATGCGCGGCAGCGCGGATTCCGAGGAGGAGGTCCCGAGTACGATCAGGAGCTCTTCCTTGATGTAGCTTATGAACTTGAAGATGTTGAAGCCGCAGAGCTTGGCGATGGTGCCGAGGACCACGAAGATGAAGAGCAGGCAGGTGAGGTAGAAGCAACCCATGAAGGCGCCGAGCTTGGAGAGGGAGCCGACCCCGAACTTGCCGATGGTGAAGGCCATGGCGCCGAAGGCGCCGATCGGGGCGGCCTTCATGATGATGCCGACCACACCGAAGAAGGCATGCGCGGTCTTGTCGATGAAGCGGTACACCGGCTTCCCTTTCTCTCCCATGGCGGAAAGCGCGAAGCCGAACATGAGGGCGAAGAGCAGCACCTGGAGGATGTCCCCCTTGGCGAAGGCGTCAACGACGGAGGAGGGGATGATGTTCATCAGGAAGTCGACGGTGCCGGTCGATTTGGCCTGGGTTGTGATGGCGGTAAGCGCCTTGGTGTCGATCTTGGAGACATCGGCGTTGAAGCCGGTGCCGGGGTGCAGCAGGGTCACCACGGTGAGGCCGATCGCCAGCGCGAGGGTGGAGACAACCTCGAAGTAGAGCAGCGCCTTGGCGCCGACGCGCCCGACTTTCTTCATGTCGTCCATACCGGCGATGCCGGTCACCACGGTGCAGAAGATGACCGGGGTGATGATCATCTTGATCAGCTTGATGAATCCATCGCCGAAAGGTTTCATGGCCACGCCGGCTTCCGGGTAGTAGTAGCCGAGCGCAATGCCGATGGCAATGGCCGTCAGTACCTGGACGTAGAGATGCTGGTAAATCTTTTTCCCGTTCATGCGCTTCTCCTTGTATGTAAAAAGTGAACTTCCGTTGTTTTACCGTCGCTTGGGAGCCAAACCTACTGCCATTTTAGCCGCTCCCACGGCCTGGCCATTGACATAGTTTAAAACAATGTTAGCAACTTGTATACCAAGCTTTCTCTCATGGCGCAGTTGGCGCTGGTGCGGGGTTTAAGCGAATACGGAAGGCCGGTTACACCCAGTGAATGGGTATAACCTAACTACGTTAGAAAATACTAAATATATGGTAAGTAGCTGGAGTTAAGAAGAAATCGATGGCTATAACGAGGGTTATTTCTATAACCCTCGTTATAGCCATTGTCGTGGGGAGGGGGGGCGGCACGGAGAGCTGCTCATTAAAAGAGACGGCGGTTGATTTTATCCGCGTGACGAGAGCCGCTTGCTGAGTGCGGGCTGCGAAATGCACAAAAGGCGGGCGGCAATGGTCTGGTTGCCGCCGGAGCGGGCCATCGCCTCGGTGACCAGCAGTTCGGCCGCCTCGGCGAAGGTTGGCAGGCGCTCGATGCCGGAAAAGATACTGCGATCCGGTGCGGCGGAGGGCGCCTTGGCCTTGACCGGACCGATCGCCTTGATGAAGGTGTCCAGCGAGAGGATCCGTTCCCGGTGCACGCTGACCGCGTCATAAACCATTGCCCTCAGCTCGCGGATGTTGCCGGGGAAGCCGTAGGTGGCCAGCAACTGGGCGAGCTCCTTGGGAGGGGTCGGCTTTTTCTTGCCCAGCGAGCAGGCCGCCTCGCCCAGGAAGAAATCGAGCAGCAGCGGGATGTCACCGGCCCGCTCGCGCAGCGGCGGGAGCAGGATCTGATGGGTGCGCAGGCGGTAATAAAGGTCGCGGCGGAATTCTCCGGCTTCCTCCTTGCTGCGCAGGTCGCGGTGGGTGGCGACGATGATCCGGGCCTTCAGCCTTTTGGGGCGGTCGCTCCCCAGCGGGAAGTACTCCCCTTCCTGCAGCAGGCGCAAAAGCTTCACTTGTGAGGGAATGCTCAGGTCGCCGATCTCGTCCAGAAAGAGCGTGCCGTCGGTCGCCTCCTCGATCATGCCGCGGCGCGCCTGTTCCGCGCCGGTATAGGCGCCCCGGACGTGTCCGAAGAGCGTGTCGGCGAAGACGGTGTCGTCGAGCCCGGCGACGTTTACCGCGACGAGAGGTCCGGAGTTACCACTCAACTCGTGCGCGGCCCGGGCGACCAGTTCTTTGCCGACACCACTCTCCCCGGAGATGAGCAGCGGCTGCCGGCTCACCGCAACCGCCTCGATGTAGCTGAAGATTCCGAGCATGGCGCGGTCGCCGGTGACGATGTTGACGAAAGCCCCCGGGTGGCGCAGTTCGCTGGAGAAGATGCGGTCTGAAATGGCCTGGTTCTCGCGCTCCAGTTCCAGCATCCGGATCGCCCGCAGTACGCCGGTTACCAGGCGGTCTTCCTCCACGGTTTTTACGAAGTACTCGAAGGCCCCGAGCTTCATGCAGCGCACGGCAGTTTCGATCTGGTTCATGCCGCTCACCACGATGGTCAGGATTTCCGGGTGGCGCTCGGCGATGAGGGTTAGAAGCGCCTCGCCGGGGAGGTGCGGCATGGTCAGGTCGAGGAGCACCAGTTTCACCCCGCCGCGGGACAGGATCTCCGGGACTTCCCGGCTGTCGGAGCAGGTGAGGATGTTGTTGATCCCGGCGCGGGCCAGGGTGAGGCTCACCGAGCGCAGCCAGGCCGGCTCGTCGTCCACCAGCAGGATGGAAAAATAGGGTACCAGGGATTCCGTCATCTAGGCGTTTTCCTCCTTGGTTAGGGGTAGGGTAAGGGTCGCGGTGGTGCCGTAGCCGGGGGGGGAGTCGAAGCTCAGGCTGCCGTCGTGCTCCAGGACGATGCCGGCCGAGATGGAGAGCCCAAGGCCCGTGCCGCCGATCTCCCTTTTGGTGGTGAAGAAGGGGTCGGTCAGCCGGTTCAGGGATTCCGGCGGGATCCCGACCCCCTCGTCTCTGATGGTCAGCCGCACGGTTCCCTCGGCCGGGTCGAAGCTGGTGGCGAGGTAGATGCCACGCTCGGCGGAAGGGAGCGCCTGGCAGGCGTTGATCAACAGATTGACGATCACCTGCTCGATGCGCAGCGCATTGCCGCTTACCAGGGGAAGCTCGCTGCAGTAATGCGCGATGCAGCGGGCGGTCGCCTTGCGAATCGAGGTCTCCACCAGGCGCAGCGCCGCCTGCGCCACCAGGTTCAGGTCGAAAGGCTCCCTGCGGGCGACGGAATCCTGGCGCGCGTAATCCTTGAGATCCTCCACGATGCGCTTGATGCGCAACGCCCCTTCGCTCATGTCCTCGAGCATGTGGGGCACCTCGTCGCGCATGCGCGAGTAGGGAAGCCCGGCCAGCTGGAAGTCGCCCTGTTCCCGGTAGCGCGCCTCCAGGGTTTCCAGGGCGTCGCCGTAGACGTCCTTCAGGATGGGGAGGTTCAAAAGGATGAGCCCGTTGGGATTGTTGACCTCGTGGGCCACTCCGGCCACCAGGATTCCGAGGGTCGCCATCTTGTCGGCCTGGATCAGCTTGTCCTGGTGCAGCCGCAGTTCCTCGAGCGCGCGGTTACGCTCGGCAACCTCCTGGGCGAGAGCGACGGTACGCTCCTCGACGCGCCGGTGCAGGGTTCGGGACCAGGCCCCGGTCGCGATCAGGATGCCCAGCAGCGGCAAAAGCACCAGAGCTCCGTATTTTATGGCCCGCTCGCGGGTAAAGTGCGGTTGCTCGCGCACCCCAAGCCACTTGTCGTAGATCGCCTCGTACTGCCCGGTCTGCTGCAGGATGGCAAGGCCTTCGGCAAAGCGGGTCAATAGTTCGGCGTTTCCCTTGTTCACCGCGTAGCAGTACTTTTCCGCAGCGACGTTCTTCGCCACCGGGACCAGGTTGGACAGGTGCAGCTCGCTAATCAGGTACATCCCGGGCAGGCTCGCCACTGCGGCATAATCGCAGCGTCCGGAGGCGAGTAGCCGCAGTGCGTCGGCCGGGGAGTCGGTTAGAATGAGGTCGGCGCCGAAGCCCAGGCGTACCAGGGAGTCGTGCATGATCCCGTTGCGGAACACGACGACCTTCTTGCCGCGCAGACCCTGCAGGGAGGAGACGGCGCGGGTGCCGCGGCGGGCGAAGATCGCATGGTGCACGATGGTGTGCGGAGGGGAAAAATCGATGCTTTTGGTGCGCTCCTCGGAATAGGAGATCCCCTGCAGGATATCGATCTTGCCGTCGGTGAGGCTTGAGCGAAGCCTGGACCAGGCGTCGAAGCGGAACTCAACCTTCATCCCCATGACGTCTGCTATGGCGCGTGTCAGGTCGACGTTGTAACCCGCGGGCTTGCCGTCGCCATCCAGAAACTCGTAAGGGGGGTAGGCCCGGTTGCCGCCGACCACGACCGTCCTGCCGGCGCTCTGGTCTCCGCCGGCGGGCGTGGCTTCGGTCGTGGCGAGGGAGGGCCGGAGGGCCGGGTAAAAAAGCAGGCAGGCGCAGACGAAAAGAGCCCTGAGGAGGGGCCAGGGCGTCCGGCGGGAGGAAGCCGTCCTGGTCGGCGCGTGGTTATGGAACGAGGTGCGCCGGGTCATGGTTGTACCGATGAGAACACTGTGCCGATCCGTATCTTGAAGTAGCTCTGGAAGCTTGGCGCTTACCATACCATATCGAAAGCAAAAAAATAACGGAATTATACATGGCTGCAGGGGGGCATAGCGGGTGATAGCGGGTCGCAGGGCGGATTAAGGTGGATCGGTGCTCTGGCGACGCCAGGGTTCGCTTTGACTTCGCTCAGTGGGTTTTAGTTTGCTCAAGCGGAGTCGAAGCGCAACGATCTGGGGCACCTAATGTACCAAAAGCGGAGAAACGGAGCGGGATGCTCAATTTAACGGCGCTGAAGCCGATAGGTGACTGTATGACTGCGACGGCTTCTGGCTAAAGTAACGGAGTATTCACTTAACTGTTTACAACAGGGCAAATCGCAGTATCATCTGATTAACTCGCGACAAGGGGTAACTTATGGACCATGCCAGTGTGCCGGTACTGATGTTCGTGTCTCTTTGCCAAGGGATGACGGTTGAACTTGCCAATGGTCTACTGACTCAAATGACGCTGGGCACCGGAATTCACCTGATCCTTTGCCCGACGATACTGTCCGGGGCGACGGCCCTGCTGGTGAAATATCTCGTTGCCGTGCGCATCCTGCCCGTGTGCAAGCTGCTTTCCGGCAGCCTGCTGCTGTTACTGGTGAGCTGGTACATCGACAGGATATGCAAAAATAACGCTTACCTCCTGGTCCGCTCCGCCGGACTGGCGATCATCTTTTGCGTGGCTCTGGGGTTCGTTATCGTCAGCGAGGAGGGCTATTCTGACAGTCGTCGGCGGGTGGAGGCAGAAGTTGCAGCGGCGGGGGAAGTTGCTGTGGCGCAAAACGACCACATCGTTGCGAGGGATTGAGGTGCAGGGCGCCGGCCGCCAGCATTAAACCCGGCGGGAGAATAAAAGATCTAAGCCTGACCGTCGTCCCCGTTGTCCCCGTCTTCGGGACCGCTCGGGCGAGGGCCTCCTTGTGGGGGCGTGCTTTTCAGCGCGGCAATCACCCGGGAGATGGAGTACCAGGCAAAGCCGAGAGCTATCAGGCTGACGACGGCGAACTTGACGTCATAAAACCATTCCATGTATCCCTGGGTCACCTGATAATTGGACCAGCCCGTCGCCATGATGCATCCTTTCCACGCTTTAGGTGGTATCTGTCGGGAAGCGCCGCAGTTTTCGCAGTCAGCATAGTTTGAATGTCTCACGCTGTAAAGGATTTCCTGTCTGAGCCTCGCTCAGCAGTTCTTTTCCCGGGACACTCATTGCCGCGATACAGGGCTGTGAGAGTGCTTTTTTGGGCGCTTGTCGCAGATCAAGGGGCAGTCTGCAGCGCGCGTCGCACCTGTAACTTCTGGCCTCCCTGGATGCATTCCAGATCGAGGTCCGAGAACTTTTTAAATCCCACCGTAGGATTTGCCCGTCCCGCCTTGTTCTGCCTCTGCTGGGCAATTCTTTTTACCTTTTCCAGCAGGTCCTTCATATCACTGCCGATGACATCGGCGACTTCGAAGCGAAATGTTTTAACCACCATGCCTTCACCCTGCTTACTGGTGATGTTCCCCTTGCAGATGATAGCATCCTCTGCATGCGCCAGTCCCGTCAGCAAAATAAGCAGTGCGCCTGATGATAGCAATAATTTAGTCATGCTCAACTCCTCTCGCAAAAACTCCTCAGTCCTCTCGTTCACTCGGGGATTTATTGGGTGCTGCACCCCTTACCCGCGTCGGTCTCTTCCTTGGTATTGACGGACTAACCGCCTGCGCGGGATTTGCCAGCGCAGGATTGCCCGGGGCGGGCGCAGTTGCCCCCTGGCCGGGTGCCTGCTGAGGCGAAAACTGCTGAGTCGGAGGCTGCTGAGCGAGTGGCTGCTGAGCCGGGGCCGGTGCAGCAGGGGTTCCGGGCGCTCCCGTCTGCGCGCCGGGCTGCGTTGCCGATATCGGCATTTTCTTCCCCGTTGCTACATCGAGGAGCTTGGCCTTCGAGCGGTAACGGGCCGGGATCTCGTACAGGCTGTTGGTATAAAAAAGCGTCCCGCGGGCGTCTTTCCAGGTGTAGATTTCACCGTAGGCCGCCGAGGCAAAGCAGAGCAGCAGTAAAACGAGTCTTTTCATTGTCCCCCCAACCGGAATCTAAGCAACTTTACCATTATTAAAGATAACCGGACGCTATTCAATGAGAAAAACGCGCTTTCGCTTATTTTGTAGCTTTGCGACAAGGAGTAGGTCGCGTTGCAGCATGAAACGCGACGGCGAGGGCGCGACCTGAGGCGGACGTAGCGTGGCGCTGAATCGGTTCAACGGCTGTAGGTGAAAGAGGAGCTAAAGGGGGGGACGGAGCTGGTGGTGCAGTTCAGGTCGGCAGGCCCGGCAGGCCTGACAGGCCGGCGGCCGGTCGCCTTAAGCGGTCCCTTCCGAAACCGGGTTCTCTGCGAAGCACACATTGTCACGGCCACTTTCCTTGACCTGGTAGAGCGCAGTATCCGCCCGTTCTAACAGGCTCTCGGTCGTGTCGAAAGCCGTCGCTTCGGCGGCTCCGATTGATAGCGTCACCTTGAGTTGGATGTCCTCGAACAAAAACCTGCTGTCGCGAATGTGGCAGCAGAGCTTTTTCGCGACCAATTCCGCTGACTGCGGGGTGGACTTGATCAGGATCAGGGCGAATTCGTCGCCACCAAACCTCGCCAGGAAATCACTGTCGCGCAGCGCCGACTTTATCCCCGATGCGACCCCTTTCAGAATCAGGTCCCCTGCCGGATGACCATAGGTATCGTTGATGGACTTGAAGTTGTCGACATCAAGAAGGATGAGAAAAAATATCTCGTCGTAGCGCTGCCGGATCCGGATCATTTCGGCAAGCTTGTCGTCGAAGTAGCTCCGGTTGGCGAGCTGGGTCATGCCGTCGATGAGCACGGCAGTGCGCAGCGTCTCGATCTGGCGCTGCTGGGCGGTTAGGATCTTTTGCGAGCTGGCAAGTTTACCCTTGAGGCTGGCATTGTTGGAAATCATGCGGTCTATCTGTTCGGTCAAGCGCGAGGTTGCCGCCGCCATTTCTGAGGGGAGACCCGCCTGTTCGAAGCTTTCCCGCAATTTCTTGAGGGCCTGGGACGATTCGCTGGCCGCTTGCTCGGTGCGCTCTATCACGGCGCTGAGTATCATCAGGATGCTGCGCACGGCTTGGGCTGAATCGTGGATCTGCTGTTCGCGCAGATCGACCGGAGGGGGCGTGGAATCCGGGAACTGAGACTCGGCTTCCTGAACTGCAGCCTTCTCAGCTAAAGCCGGCGCTACCCGGGCCAGGGCCGCCGCAATCATGCGCCCCACTGCTTCGAAAAAGTGTGGCATCTCGAAGGCCTGAAAGGTGCGCTTCCACGCCTGGGAAAAGTGCACTCCAATGAGGAGGCCACCAGCGAAAAGACCACCCGCGAAAATGAGGATTTGAATCGAAGGGGTCAATACTGTCTCCTTGAGGGTGGTTCATGAACCTTGCTGACGGTTTTTTGGCTTATGCATTAATAAATTATAACAGTTTCTTTCTGTGTAACAAGTTAGGGCAAGCAGGGATCCGGTGAGTGCCATTCGGTTGGCTTTTCGCTCTGCCACGCCAGCGAACGCCCGGCTGCTAAGCCAGTAATCTCAAACCCAGTCAGGCGAGCAGGACTAGCTGGAGCTCTGGAGAGCCCCCTCTGCACTGGTCCCCTCATGTATTATTTATTTCCTTATGCTATCCTTATCTCGTATCAAGTAGTTCCCAATGGAACACTACGCAAATCAGTCATAGGAGAGGGGTCATGAAATATGCCGCGCTGCTATCGGGATTATTGTTACTCGGTGTGACGGCCGCAGTTATCACCATGGGTGGTTTTGGTGTTCAGCCTAAAAGGGCAGACGCCGCATCACAGATAAGGGTCTATTCAGCAGAGAAAGGAAACTATGTCATGAGTGACGAGGTGGTAAAAACCAAGGAAGAGTGGAAGAAGCTGTTAACGCAGGAACAATTCCATGTGATGCGGGAAAAGGGGACCGAACGGCCCTTCACCGGGAAGTACGCCACCAGCCATGAGCATGGAATCTACCGCTGTGCCGCCTGCGGGCTGGACGTTTACCGCTCTGAGGACAAATTCGATTCCGGCACTGGTTGGCCCAGCTTTACCAAGCCGATTGCCCCGGAAAACATCAAGACCGAGACCGACCGAAGCTTCTTCTCGACCCGCACCGAGGTGTTGTGCCGGCGCTGCGGCGGACATCTCGGCCATGTATTCGACGACGGCCCGAAACCGACCGGGCTGCGCTATTGCATGAATTCCGCGGCGCTACTCTTTGTCGCCACCAAGTAACGGGACCTCCCCGCCAAGGGGGAGGGGAGTTTAAGACAGACGAAATTGTTTTCTGAATGGCAGTGGGGGTAAGGAGGGGGGAATCTCCTTTCCCTCGCCTGAACGAGCCTGCTCGCGTTCGGGGCTCATAACCTGAGATAAAGAGTGCTGAGGGTACTAAAGGAGGAGTGACATGAAGAAAACCATGATTGCGGCTTTAATGCTGATGATGAGCTTTCTGATGGTCAATGTTGTCAGGGCGGCAAGCGACAGCGCGCCGAAGAAGGGAGCTCCCGCGGCCGGCCAGTTGCAAAAGGCGACCTTTGCCGGTGGCTGCTTCTGGTGCATGGAGCACCCCTTCGACGAGTTGCCTGGCGTCGTGTCGGTAACTTCAGGGTATACCGGAGGCCAAAAGAAGAACCCTACTTACCAGGAGGTTTCCGCAGGGGGGACCGGACATGCCGAGTCGGTTCAGGTGGTTTACGACCCCGTGAAGATTGGTTATGACAAGCTGGTAGAGCGTTACTGGCATAACGTCGACCCGACCGCAAAGGATCGTCAGTTCTGCGACTCGGGTAACCAGTACCGCAGTGCCATCTTCTATGGCAGCGAAGAGCAGCACCGGATCGCCATCCAGTCAAAACAGGCACTGGAGCAGAGCAAGCCGTTCAAGGGTCCGGTTGTAACGGAAATTGTTGCGGCAAGTGAGTTCTATCCGGCAGAGGAGTACCACCAGCACTATTACAAAAAGAATCCGATACGCTACAAATACTACCGCACCGGTTGCGGCCGTGACAAGAGACTCAAGGAACTTTGGGGTGAGAAGGCCGGGCACTGATCACCATGCCGGAATGAAGCGATGTTTCTTTTGCGGGAAGCTACCTGCAACCGTGGCAGGCGCATTCCACCTTTTTCAGGAGGCGCGCAGGTAGTTGGCAATGTGCCACTTGATGCGCTCCAGTTCGGTCGCCAACTTGTCAGGCTCGGTAGTGAAACTTTCCACCAGGTGAACCAGGCAGTTTTGCCCGTACTCATCCAGAGGAACAAACCTCATTCCGAGACTGGTAAGACTGCTGTGAATGACCTCGGCGTTCAGTCTGAGAGGGCTGGCTTCCCCTTTCAGGTGCACAGTCAAAAGGCATATGGCCCCCAGCGGGATGGGAACGTTGCCGTCAAAGCCGATTACTGCACCGTTCAGGGAAATGTTTTCCAGCTCACCCTGATAGTTGGTGTTCAGGTAGGCTAAGGTGCATCTCTCTGTCAATTTTACGCGATGGAACTGCCGCTGTTCGATCATTGTCCACCCGAATGTATCCTGACATTAAATCTGCCGTTAAAATTTGAATGACAGTTATTCCTATCGGCACTCGTCATAAAAACTGGAGTTTTTTGCAAGCTCCCCTGACAAAAGTTGTGATCCTTCCAACAATAGCGCATTTTTGCCGCTTCTGACAGCTAATCTCCTCTTCAAAGCAGTCTCCACCTTGGACCCGGTACTGTTCCTGCTTTACTGAAGATTGGTATACTCATTTTAAGATGAGCAGTCTCCAGCAGGGATTTCTGCGCCATTGCGCCGCGCCAGGGTAAAGAGTGTGAGCGACGCCTGGTGCTTTGCCGGAACCGGTCCGGAAGGGAGGAGGCATGAAAAACAGGGAAATCGCACGGATGTTCGACCATATTGCCGACATCCTTGAGATCAAGGAAGGAAACCCGTTCAAAATAAGGGCGTATCGTAAGGCGTCCCTTAATCTCCTGGGGCTTACCCAGGATCTGGAGGAGCTTTCCCGCAAGGAACTCCTGGATATTCCCGGGGTGGGTGAGGATCTGGCGGCCAAGATCGAGGAGTATCTCCAAACCGGCGCCATGGCTAGCTATGAGCAGCTCAAGGGAGAGATTCCGGCCGGCGTTTTTACCCTGCTCGCCGTTCCCGGGCTTGGTCCCAAGACGGCTAAAAACATTTATGATCAGACCGGAGTGACCAGCCTCGAAGAGCTTGAGCGGGTGGCCGCCGAACACAAGCTGGCGGGGATCCGGGGAATTCAGCAAAAGACCGAGGGAAACATCCTCAAGGGGATCGCAGCGGTAAAGCGGGGTCGCGAGCGCCAGCCGCTCGGCCGCATGTTCCCTGCGGCGCTCGACCTGGTAGAGGCCCTGAAAAAGAGGGTCAAGATGGAGCGGATCGAAATTGCCGGCAGCATCAGGCGCAGGAGAGAGCGTCAAGGATATCGACCTGGTTGCCACCTCCTCCGATGCGGCCGGAGTCATGGAGGCCTTTATCGGGCTACCCCAGGTGGAGGCAGTCACCATGCACGGGCTCACCCGTTCCAGCGTGACGATCCAGGAAGGGGTGCAAGTTGATCTGCGGGTGGTGGAACCGGAATCGTTCGGTGCGGCACTCGTCTATCTGCCCGGGAGCAAGGCGCACAATGTGCGGATCAGGGAAATGGCGCTGAAGAGCGGGTTGAAGATCAACGAGTACGGCATCTTTCGGGAAGAAGACGACGAGCGCCTGGGCGGCGCGTTGGAGGAGGACGTTTACCGCCTGGTCGGGCTTCCCTTTGTTCCGCCTGAACTGCGCGAGGACCGGGGCGAAATCGAGGCCGCCGCGGCGGGCAAGCTGCCGCAGTTGGTAAAGCTGTCCGATTTACGCGGGGACCTTCACGTGCACTCCAAGTGGAGCGACGGCGCCCACAATCTGCCGGAACTGGCCGCCGCGGCCAGGGCGCGGGGCCTTTGCTACCTTGCTCTGACCGACCACTCCCAGGGGCTGGGCGTAGCCCGGGGGCTGAGCGTTGAGCGGCTCATGGAGCAGGGCGAGGCGATTGCTGCCTTCAACCGGGAACAGAAGGATTTCAGGGTGTTGCGGGGCAGCGAAATGGACATCGGGCTGGACGGCAGCCTCGACTTTCCCGACGAAGTCCTTAAAAAGCTCGACATCGTGGTGGCCGCGATTCACTCCGGGTTCAACCAGAGTAGGGAGCAGTTGACTGCGCGCATCGTAGCTGCCATGAGAAGCCCCTGGGTTTCGGTCATCGCACACCCTACCGGACGATTGCTCGGGGAGCGGGAGGCTTATGATATCGATATGGAGACCCTGCTGCGGGTTGCCAGCGAGACCGGCACCGCGCTGGAGATCAACAGCTACCCCTTGCGCCTGGACCTGAACGACGTGCAGGTCAGGCGTGCCAAGGAGCTTGGCGTGGCGCTCGTTATCAGCTCCGACCTGCACGTCATGAACCAGTTCGACACCCTGCACTACGGGATTTCCGTCGCGCAGCGGGGCTGGCTTGAGAAGGGGGACGTGCTGAACACACTGGAGCTGCGGGATCTGTTGAAGAGGCTGAAGGGAAAGAGAAAGGGGGCGCAGTAGCCAGCGCTGTAAGTATCCTTTACCCCGCTAAGAAAAGCTGATAAGAATAAGCGCAGTTAAACCTCATTTATCTCGGCCATTAGTTCCCTCTCCCGGAGGGGGAGGGCGCGGGAGGGGGAATGCGCTCTTCCTTTGCCAAAAGCTGCCGGCTCCTCTTCTTTCGCTTGCCCCAGGAAGATGCCTACGCCCAAATACAGGAAATTTTCCCATGACAGATCAACGCTTTTGGCTCTTCAAGTCGGAACCCTCGAGCTTCTCGCTAGATGACCTGAAGAACCGCCCCGATGCCACCGAACACTGGGACGGCGTCAGGAACTACCAAGCGCGCAACTACCTGCGTGACGAGGTGCAGGTCGGCGACCGGGTGCTTTTCTACCACAGTAACATCGCCGAACCGGCGGTCGTCGGCATCGCCGAGGTCGTCAAGGCCGGCTATCCCGATTTCACTGCTCTGGACCCTGAGGGTGGTCATTTCGACCCGCGTGCTACGCCCGAGAAACCGGTCTGGTTCATGGTGGATATCCGCTTCGTAAAACAGCTGCCACGCCCGGTCACTTTGGCCGAGTTGAAGGAAATCCCTGAATTGTCTGCAATGCCGCTTTTGAACCGGAGCCGACTTTCGGTCCAACCGGTCAGCGAGGCCGCCTGGTCGCTCATCCTGAAACTCGGGGGGGAGTAACCATGCTGCCGCCGCTCGCCTGCCAACCAGGGCTGCAACCCATTTTCAACCGGAGCGAAGCATGTCACGACTGGTAAAAAAACGCTCCAAGAAGGCCGGACTGCCCCCGGGAGCTCTCATTCACATCGGCGTCCAAAGGCCCGGCAGCACCAAAATCGAGCGCTTCGAGTACGACCCGGACCACCTGGAGAAAGGGGAGCTCTCCTCACTCAAAGAGTGCGCCCTCCCCAAGGCGGCTCCGACCGTCACCTGGATTAATGTGGATGGGGTATCCGAGGTCGAGGTGCTGCGGCACTTCGGAGAATGCTTCGGCATCCACCCGCTCGTTTTGGAGGACATTCTCGCCACCGACCAGCGGCCCAAGGCGGAGGATTACGGCCCCTATCTTTATGTGGTGCTCAAGATGCTCAGGATGGACGAGAAGACCGGGGAGTTGCAATCCGAGCAGCTGAGCATCGTCCTCGGGGAAAATTATCTGATTTCGTTCCAGGAAGGGCTGGCCGGGGATGTCTTCGAGCCGGTCCGGGTGAGACTTAAAAACGAGAAGGGCCGCTTGCGTCTCACCGGTCCGGATTACCTGCTGCACGCGCTTTTGGACGTCATCGTGGACAACTATTTCCTGGTCATGGAAAGGTTTGCCGACCGGATTGAGGAGATTGAGGACGAACTGATCGAGAACCCGACGACTGCGACGGTGCAGGCCATTTACCGGATGAAACGGGAAATGCTCTTCCTGCACAAGGCGGTCTGGCCGCTCCGGGAGGTGGTCGGCGGGCTGCAGCGGCGCGATTCCCAACTGATCCAGGACGCCACGGTCATCTACCTGAGGGACCTCTACGATCACACCGTCCAGGTGGTGGACACACTGGAAACGCTGCGCGACATGCTTTCGGGGATGCTCGACATCTATCTCTCCAGCATTAGCAACCGACTTAATGAGGTTATGAAGGTGCTCACCATCATCGCCACCATATTCATGCCGCTTTCCTTCATCGTCGGGTTGTACGGCATGAATTTCAAGAACATGCCGGAACTCGAATGGCGCTACGGCTACCCCGCTGTCTTGCTGCTGATGGCGCTAATTACCGGCGGGATGCTGGTTTATTTCAGGAAAAAACGCTGGATATAGACTGCGCAGCAAGGGGGGACGGAAACTCTCCCTCCCCTTCAAGAGGAGGGCAGGGGTGGGATGGGATATAACTATTTTGCCCGGGAAGGGTGAGAGCTTTTCTCCTCACCGAGCCATTTGCAGCAACCAGTAAAGTGCGGGGAGGGTGCCGAAGGAGAGAATGATGCCGACCCCGACCAGCGCCACGGAGAGTTCGGCGTCCATGCCTGCCATGACCGCGAGGGCTGCGGCGGTCACCATGGGCGGCATGCCGGCCTCGATGACGGAGACCTCGACCGCGGTTCCGCCGGCACCCACCAGGCGGCAGACTGCAAAGGCGACCAGGGGGGAGATGATTAGTTTCAGCGCGAGACCGAAACTGAGTGGTCCAAACACCCTGCGCTGCAATCGGAGCCGCATTTGGAATCCGATGGCGGTCATCACCAAGGGGACCAGGGTCAGGGCGATGTTGTTCAGTCCCTGCTCCAGTTGCTGCGGATAGTGCCAGGCGCGCAGCGCAAACCCCGCCAGAAGCGCGATGGTCGGCGGGAAGAGGATCATCCGGCGTGCGATCGCCGGAACGTCCAGCGTCCCGTCACGGCCATACAGGGCGAGGATGACGGAGCCGTAGCTGGAAAAGATCATCAGGGTGCCGAGTTGGTCGTAGATGATCAGGTGCGGAAGCCCGGGCGCACCGAAGAACGCCTGCACGATCGGGATGCCCAGGAAGGAGGTGTTCCCGAGCGGAATGATCAGGAGCAGGACGCCGACGATACTGCGCGGCCAACTCCAAATCCGCGCACCGATAAGAATCATGGAGAGGGAAAAAAGGAGCATCCCCCAGGGGACCAGCAGGGGTATGAGGGCCGCACGGGAGAAGGTGATCTGCGGCACCTTGAGGAGCACCAGGGCGGGCATGGAGACGTAAATCGCAAACATGTTGAGAACCTGCGCCGTGTCCTTCGGGAAAGCCTTCAGCCGCTGAAACAGCATCCCGAGCAGGACAAACACGCCGATGAGTACAAAGTTTTCCATTGCCGACCATTTCCTTACGTTTTTTCCCGGATTCCCCTGCCGCAGAGCTTTTCCCAAGCGCTTCCAGCTCTGCTGGAAAGTGACTTTTCCCCCGGCTTTTCCCCAGCTAAACTATCAGCGATTGGTCCATTTCAGAAGAGAAATTGCCTAAACAGGAAAGATTTATCGCGCAAAAGGGCGGCCTGTGGCCGCCCTTTGCTATCTGGCGCAATAAGATGCCCTCCCCGGGAAGGGGAGGGAGAAAGGTGCTGCTGCTCTCGGGCACGTTTTTCTCAGCTGCTCTTTTCTGCCAGCTCGTAGACGTCCCGCGCCAGCCCCGGCTCGTCCAGGATGCGCGCCAGTTCCTTCTTCATCATCACCTGGCGCGCCGGATCATAACGGCGCCAGCGGCTGAAGGGGGTCAAAAGGCGGGCCGCGATCTGCGGGTTGATGTTGTTGAGCCGAAGGATCTGCTCGGTGAGGAACTGGTAGCCTGCGCCGCTTGCCTCATGAAAGCGGGCCGGGTTTGCCTGGCTGAAGGCGACGACCAGCGAACGGGCCCGGTTCGGGTTGCGGATATCGAAGTCGGGATGCCCGAGAAGCGCCTTCACCTCGGAAAGAGTGCCGGGCAGCCGGGAGATCGCCTGCAGGGTGAACCACTTGTCGATGACCCCGCGGTCCCCGCGCCATTTGGTGTAGGACGCGTCGAGCGCCTCGCGCCGCTCCGGGCAGTCGCAGTTGGTCAGGGAGGAGAGGGCTCCGAGGCTGTCGGTCATGTTGTCGGCGCTCTTTAACTGGGCCATGCTGAGGCCGATTGCCTCCCGGCTTCCTGAGGTCATCAGGTAGGAAAGGCAAAGGTTGTTGAGCTTGCGGCAGCCGGCAAGTCCGTCATCCGAACGGTAGGGCGCACGCGGGGCACAGGCCTCGCGCGCCGCCAGGAAAGCTTCCCTCAGGCGCTCGCCGAGGGTGGCGCGCACGAACTCGCGCGCCTGGTGGATAGCCACCGGATCGATAACCGCCATCTGCTCGGCGAGATAGCTTTCACTCGGCAGGGTCAGCGCGTCGGCGAGGAAGGCACGATCCTGGGAGGCGTCGGTGAGCAGGGCTCCGAAGGCCGCGACGAACGGTTCGCTCACTTTTAAGGCCCGTCCCGCCTGGCAGTCCGCCACCAACCCGGAGATGAGCTGCACCGCCTGGATCTGACCCGCTTCCCAGCGCTGAAACGGGTCGCTGTCGTGTGCCATGAGGAGGATGAGGTCCGCGTCGCTGTAGGGGTACTCAAGCTTGACCGGTGCCGAGAAGTTTCTCAATAAGGAGGGGACGGGACGCTCCGGCACCTCGACGAAGGTAAAGCTCTCGGTCGTCTGCCGCAGTTCCAAAAGCCGCGTGGTGCCCGACGCTTGCGCCTCCCCGGCCAGGCGCAGCGGGAACTCCCGGCCGTCGCCGCCCAAAAGCCCCATGAGAAGCGGCAGGTGGAACGGCTCCTTCACCGGCTGCCCGGGGGTGGCGGGGCAGCTCTGGGTGACGGTAAGGGTATAGCTGCGGGCCTTTTCGTCGTAGCAGTCGGTGACGCTCAAAACCGGCGTTCCCGCCTGATCGTACCAGCGCATGAACTGGGAGAGGTCCCGTCCACTCGCATCCGCCATCGCCTGGACAAACTCGTCGACCCGCACCGCCTGGCCGTCGTGACGCTCAAAGTAAAGGTCCATTCCCGCCCGGAAACCCGTCTTGCCGAGCAGGGTGTGCAGCATCCGGATCACCTCGCCGCCCTTGTGGTAGACGGTCATGCTGTAGAAGTTGTTGATCTCTACGTAGGACTCGGGGCGCACCGGGTGGGCCAGGGGACTGGAGTCCTCGGCGAACTGGGCGCTCCTCAGGCTTTTCACGTCGGCGATTCTTTTAACCGGGCGCGACTGCATGTCTGCCGAGAATTCCTGGTCGCGGAAGATGGTCAGCCCCTCCTTGAGCGAGAGCTGGAACCAGTCGCGGCAGGTGATCCGGTTACCGGTCCAGTTGTGGAAGTATTCGTGGCCGATGACTTCCTCTATCGCCTGATAATCGTCATCGGTGGCGCTCTCGGGGCTGGCAAGCACGTAGCGGGAGTTGAAGATGTTGAGCCCCTTGTTCTCCATGGCTCCCATGTTGAAGTCGTCCACCGCGACGATCATGTAGGTGTCGAGATCGTATTCGCGGCCGAACTCCTGCTCGTCCCAGCGCATGGCGCGCTCCAGCGACCTGAGGGCGTGCTCGCATTTTTCCCGGTTTTTTTCTTCCACATATATTTCCAGGTTCACCTGCCGCCCGGAAATGGTGGTGAAGCTGTCGGCGCTCTGGACCAGATCGCCCGCCACCAGGGCGAAGAGGTAGCTCGGCTTTTTGAAAGGGTCGTGCCACGTGGCGAAGTGGCGCCCGTCGGGTAGCTCCCCCTGCGCGGTACGGTTGCCGTTTGACAGCAGGACCGGGCAGCTTATTTTGTCGGCCCGAAGCGTCACGGTATAGACCGCCATCACATCCGGGCGGTCCAGGAAATAGGTGATGCGGCGGAACCCCTCGGCTTCGCACTGGGTGCAGAGCATCGGTCCCGAGGCGTACAAGCCGGAGAGGGCCGTATTGGCCTGCGGGATTATCTCCGTGATGACTTCAAGGATGAAGCTTTCGGGAGGCCCGGAAATGGTAAGCCGCTCCTCGGAGAGCTGGAGGCGACTGGGAGGGATTTCCTCACCGTTGAGCTTGATCGAGACGAGTTTGAGTTCCTCACCGTCAAGCACGAGCGGTCGCGCTCCCTGGCCCCGGTCGTGATTGGCCCGGACCGTGAGTTTGGAAACCACCCTTGTCAGTTCCGGTTTCAGGTCGAAAGAGAGCTCGACGGTTTCAATCAGGTAATCAGGGGGTGTGTAGTCTTTCTGATGGATGGTCGGGTGCAGGCTATCATGCATGGCGTATTCCTCGTTTTAGGCTTTGGAGCCGGGGCGGTGGCCCGGCCAGGTATGCTGCACAACCTTCTTCACTCCTGCAAACAGGTCGCTCCCCTTCAGTGGGGAGGAGAGCGGGGGGGCGGAGACGATAGGGATAGGCAATACATCATTGTACCGGTATGCCCTGTTGTTTTCAACGTTTCTGACTAAGTAGCCAAACGACTGCAAAAATTCCCGGCGTGGATCTCGGCACCAGTCAGCGCTGCCTGTTGATCTTTGTCGCGATGCTGCTGTATTTACACAAGCAAACTCCGGGGCGTTATTGACATCCATAGGCCGCTTCAAGCGGGCGATTATTTCTGTCAGTGCCGCTGACATTGCGCTGCTGCAGGTTTGACTTTATCACTTGTTGACGGTATATCTACTGTCATGAAATCACTACTGACTTGCCTGTTCCTCATCATGTTGTACTGCCTGCCTTTGACATGCAACGCCACCGAAATCTACGCCGCACAGACAGGGCGCAGCTGCTCCAGCTGCCACCTCGATCCGGGGGGCGGAGGCGAGTTGACGCCGGCCGGGAAGCAGTTTAAGGCGACACTCACCACTCAGAGCCAAAGTCCTAACCTGGCTCTGCTGAACAAGGGGTTGCGTTTTGTCGCGGGCTATCTCCATCTCCTCACCGCCATCTTCTGGTTCGGTACCATCCTCTACGTGCACCTGATCCTGAAACCCGCTTACGCCGCCGGAGGGCTTCCCCGCGGCGAGGTGCGGGTCGGCATTCTTTCCATGGTGGTCATGGGGCTGACCGGGGCCGTGCTCACTCATTATCGGGTGACGTCGCTCGACATGCTGCTGCACACCCGCTTCGGCATCCTGCTGCTGGCGAAGGTTTCCCTTTACCTGGTCATGGTCCTTTCGGCGCTTTACGTCGTGACGGTTATCGGGCCTAAACTCAAGGCGAAGAAGCGCGGGGGAGCCGGGGGAACTCTTCCCGCCGGAAGTGATCTGACCGGCGAGCAACTGGCCTCCTATGACGGGAAGGAGGGGCGTCCCGCCTATTTCGGGTATGAGGGTAAGCTCTACGATGCCTCGGCGAGCAAGCTCTGGAAACAGGGGGTCCATATGGGGCGCCACAACGCCGGCATGGACCTGACCGAGGCGCTGAAGCTCGCGCCGCACGGCTCGGAGAAGGTGGTTGCCATGCCCGGGGTGGGCGCTTTGGTTGCGGATGCCGCGCGCCGTGCGCCGCTTCATGAGCGGGTTTTCTTCTTCATGGCGTACATGAATCTGAGCATCGTTTTTTTGATCGTGCTGATTCTTGCGCTCTGGCGCTGGTGGTAGCAGGAAGTGGAAAGTGGAAAGTGGAAAGTGGAAAGTGGGTGAAAGGCGAGACGCATGCAATGCGTCTCTACGTGTAGGGAAAGAATCAGTGTAGAGACGCATTGCATGCGTCTCGGTTTCTCATATCTTTGGCAAGCTTTGGGCCGCATTGACGCCAGCCAGGTAAGACCAAGAGGGTGACAAGATGAAAATGACTAACCGCAATCTGCTTTTGAGATCCTTGTTGCTGACCACGATCCTTGGCAGCGCGGCACTGCTTCAACTGCCGGCAATTGCCTCGGCCGCGGAGCTGCAGCCGCTCTCCATAAGCCTGGAGGGGTATGACTATCCGTACCCGGTGCAGTTCCTCCCGCTGGCTATCGAGGGGCAGGATCTGAAGATGGCCTACATGGATGTGCAGCCCGCCGGAAAAAGTAACGGAAAGGCAGTGCTACTGTTGCACGGCAAGAATTTCTTCGGCGCCTACTGGAAGGATACTATCGCGCAGCTCTCGGCGAACGGTTACCGGGTGATCGTTCCCGACCAGCTCGGCTTCGGCAAGTCGTCCAAACCCAACATTCATTACAGCTTTCACCTGCTGGCGGCCAACACGAAAAAACTGGTGGAAAGTCTCGGGGTGAAGCAGCTCGCGGTGGTGGGGCATTCCATGGGCGGGATGCTGGCCACTCGTTTCACTCTGATGTATCCCGAGATGGTGACGGGTCTGGTCCTGGAAAACCCGATCGGACTGGAGGATTACCGGGAGCTGGTCCCCTACCAGCCCTTGGAGGAGGCCTACAAAAGCGAGCTCAATGCGACCGAACAGGGGATCCGGAACTACAACAAGAGCTACTTCATCACCTGGAAGCCGGAGTATGACGCGTATTTCGCCACGGTTGCCCTCCGGATGCGGCTGAGCGGCGAATACCCGCGCCAGGCGCTTGCGGCGGCTCTCACCTACCAGATGATCTACGAGCAGCCGGTCTGCCACGAGTTCGGCCTGTTGCGCCCCAAGACCCTGCTGGTTATCGGCCAGTCCGACCGGACTGTCGTCGGCAAGTCGCGCGTTCCCAAGGAGCTGCTACCCAAGGCAGGGCAGTATCCGGAACTCGGCAGGAAGACGGCACGGCTCATCCAGCAGTCGCAACTTGTGGAGATTCCCAACGTCGGGCACATCCCGCACCTGGAAGCGAAGGAGAAGTTCAACCAGGAACTGCTGGACTTTCTCGGCAAGTAGCAGGCCTGGTGGGGTTAGCTCCCTATGGGCACGGCTCAAAGCGCCCACGTGAGATTATCGGATGACACGGGACCTGAGAAAAGGTAGTATCGGCGCTCGCAAACAATCAGGAGGCAGAAAAGAATGACATTAGAAAAGCAGCACCTGCGGCTGGAGGGGATCTATCCCCAGCGCCAGAAAGAGTTCTTCATGCAGCGCATCAAGCTGCCGGCCGGCATAATCACTTCCGAGCAGGCGCTTAAGGTGACCCAGATAGCTGAGCGCTACGCACGTGGTTTGCTGCACCTTACCACGCGTGGCAGCATCGAATTACATTGGCTGGCCGAAGCCGACCTCGCCATGGTGCAGGCGGGTCTTGCCTCGGTCGGACTGGTGAGCCGAGGCGCCTGCGGCGGCGCGGTGCGCGGCGTGGTCTGCGGCTCCCTGGCCGCTCCGGGAGCGCCGGCCTTCGAGGCGCTGGCCCGGAGGATTCACCGCCATTTTACCGGCAACCCGCGCTTTGAGCAGCTTCCCAAGAAGTTCAAGGTTGGCATTGAGGCCGATACGACCAGCGGTCGCCACCTGATCCAGGACGTGGGACTCGTCCCGGCTGCGCCATCTGAAGACGGAAGGCCCCGTTTCAACGTTTGGGTGGCCGGAGGGCTTGGGCGCGAGCCGACCCCCGGTTTCCAGCTGGCAGAGGATGTTCTGGAAGACAGGCTACTGCCGCTCATCGAAGTCATTTTGAGGATATACCGGGAAAACACCCCGCCTCCCAAGCGGTTGAAGCACTTCGTGCGGGAAATCGGCCAGGACGCGTTCCGTGAACTGGTGTTCTCCGACCCGGCAGTCCTTGAGGAGCTGACCAGCGCGCCGAGCTTCAGCGCAAGCCTGGTTCCGGTTCCGGAAGCCGGTGCCGAGCGTTTGACGGCCGCGGTCTTTGCCGGAGAACTGGCGGGCCGCAGGCTGGCAGCTATTGCCGACATTGCCCAGCGTCACTGCGGCGGGATTTTGATGGTAACCGGCGACCAGAATATCGTTCTGCACCCCGCGTCAGCGGGTGAATCCGTCCAGGCGCAACAGGCGCTGCGCGAGGCAGGCTTTTTCGGTACAGCGCCCCGGGATCTGGTCACCTTCCGGGTCTGTCCGGGAAACCACGAATGCATAGCCGGACTCGCCCCGACCCGTGAAGTTGCCAGCCAGCTTTTGGATGCGATGGGACCCGCGGCGCAAGGGTTCTCCTGGGCCATTTCCGGCTGTCCCAACTGCTGTGCCCAACCGCAGCTTTCTCAAGCCGGGGTAGTCGCGTCGCGCCTGGTGAGCGACCCCGATGGGCGTGCTGCGCGTTTCGACCTGTATCGTGCAGGAACTGGCCCCTTCGCCGAGCCCGTGCAGCAGGGGCTGACCCTGGAAGCCCTGGTGGAGGCGGTCAAGCTCCTGGGCTGATACCGTGCGTAACCTCAGTTCCCTTCGACTCCGCTCAGGGACCGCCCTTCGGCTCCGCTCAGGGACCAACCGTTCGCTGAGCGGAGTCGAAGCGCACCCGCCCAGTCAGTTCCTGCCATAACGTCGTCGCAGGCGTGGCGGGGNAGCATGAAGTGATTAAAGTTTCCTCCCCCCGTGCCGATAGGTGCAAAGGTAACTAAAAGGGGAGGTGAAACTCATGATATCTGCAGTCGGAGAAGGCGCACAAGTGGCGCTGCAGGCGACAACCATCGGTCCGGCGCCTGAGGTGGTAGCAGCCGCCAAGGCAAGCGACAAGCCGGCCGATAAGTCAACGGACGCGGTAGGAGGGGGAGCTAAGAAGGGTGACACAGTCGCCATTTCCACAGAAGCAAAGGCACTCAGTTCGGCCGCGTTAAGTTCAACCGATGAGTCACAAGAGAGCTCCCAAGAGAAGTCGAAAGAAGAGAGCGCCGGGAAAAAATGATCAAGGCAGGAAGAACCATGTACTGCAACAAAAAGGGCAATCTCAGGTGAGATTGCCCTTTTTGTTCCTTATCGGCCGTTGGCCGTACCACCAAGATCGGTCTGATCCGACCGATCGGTCAGAGTCGTTAGATCCGTCCGATCCGACCGATCAGTCTGATCCTGCCTGCCTTACCCAGCCACCAGGAAAAATTCCAAAGTAACCATGTCGTTTACCAGGTGCATGCCGAGCATTTCGAAAAGCTTCCCCGAACCGTAGCTGACGTTCCAGGCCGTCCGGTCGATGTCCAGCGACGCCTGGGCCTTAACGCCGTCCGCCTGTGGCGCAATGACCCCGGCGAACTGGACCGGATGAGTGATCCCCTTGATGGTGAGGTCCGCATCGATCAGGTAATTGGCACGCCCCGGGGTCGCCTCGTGAATAGGGCGCCAGCCATTGAGACGCGCCTCGGCACTCGGGAAGCGCGAAACCTCGAAGAAATCTTCGGAAAGCAGGTGGGAGATCAGCATGCTGCGGTAATCCGCCTGCTGCAGGTCGAGGTTGCTGATGCTTTTCATGTCGATCACGATCCGGCCGCCCGTCAGTTGTCCCTGTGCGATGGTCAGTTCGCCCTGGGAAATGGCCAGGGTTCCGGTGTGGCGCCCTGCCAGGTTTCTTCCGGTCCAGGTGACCTGGCTTTTTTCGCAGTCTATCCGATAGCTCCGGTCGACGAGCTTCGGTTCCCCGGCAACCAGTGCCCCCTTGGGCTCCAGCGGAAAGCCGGCGGCTATCCACCCCTCAAGTCCAGAGGTCATATCGCAGACATTGCCATAGCCGCTTTCTTGCAGCTTCTTCGCGGCACAGTTCGAGGCTTGGGAGCGCTGGCTCGTGTCGTAGACCACGATCGGGGCATTCTTGTCGGGGACAAGTCGTTGGACCGTGTCGAGAAAAACGATTTCGTAAACGCAGGCGTTGACCGCCCCGGGAATGTGGTGTGACTGATAATGTTCAGGCAGCAGGACATCAATTATGGTCAGGTCCGAGGACGTTTCCATGCGCCGTGCCAGTCCTAGTGGGTCGATTGTACAGGTCATGTCTCTCCTCCAGTGATAGAATGAACGGGTTTTCTTCCGCGTCTTAATTCTACCAGCTTTACCCGTGACTGCTATTCCCCACTGGGGAGCAGGAATAGCAGTCACGCCGGAATGGTTGCCTGAGCTCGCTGAAATCTACCTGCGCCAAAGAGCACCGAAACCTTGATCTCTAGGCGAGACTTTGCTACATTGCGCAGCTTGGCAGTTGCCCGCCCTGTCCATAACAAGGAATCACAAGGAGCTTCCCCGATGAAAAGGTTCATGCCGGTCCTGCTGGTTTCGCTGCTGCTGTCTGCCCCCGAACTTGCCTCCGGTTATTCCTACACCGGGACTAAGGAGTTCAAGGCGTCGCTGGAAAGCGGCAGCCCAATGATCATCCTGGACATTCAGGTTCCTGCGGAATTTGCCCTGCACCACTTCAAAGGAGCGCTCGAAACGGACGCCTTTCCTGTCAAAAGCGATGCGGAAAAGGCCCGGCTGGAAAAGGTCCTGCCACTTATCGCGAAAAGCAGGGATGAGGTGGTTATCGTCTGTCCGCGCGGCGGTGGCGGCGCCAAGAACACTTACGACTATCTGAAGGCCAAGGGTATTGATGAGAAGCGGCTGCGCATCCTGGAGGGCGGCATGCAGGGCTGGCCGTACCAGGCACTGACGCTGACCGGCACGACGGCAACGCCGGTAGCAAAATAAACACCCGAGCGCTAACAGCTCCCCGACTGTCCTGCTCGACCGATTTACCGCGTGCCATCGGTGGCTTGAATTGGATTAATCGGTTTTACTGAGATAGTAGTTGCCTTCTGACAGTTTATTTTGTATGCTCCCGAAGGTCTGCAAAGAGGCAACTCAACACCACACTCTTTGGGCCGCTAGCTCAGTTGGTAGAGCAGTAGACTCTTAATCTTCTGGTCGCCGGTTCGATCCCGGCGCGGCCCACCATCAAAAAAGCCCCATTCCTATTCGGTTTGGGGCTTTTTATTGCGTCTACGCTCAAACAGGCACCCGACGAAAGCGTCTGCTCGTGGTGCCAGTGCTGCCAAATCATGTAGGTGTTTGTCGCCCAGTTCAGGGAAAAACGCGACAGCCAGGATTTAGAGGGCGTCAAGAATCTGTCGGTCACCTGCTGGACTGCATAAAAGTGGACAACTTTCAGGACCTTAGCGCGTTTACCTCGTAGAACGTTGCCAGCGCAAGCTCTTCAATCCACTCCCGCTGTGGATAACCATGTGGACAACCTGTAACGCGTCGCTTAATTTTAATTGAATTGAGAACAATTCTAGCGGATTGCCTTGAAACTAGGCAGCGCTTTGGCTGAGAGGCCTGGTGCGTCAAGTCATTGGCGTCAGTGATCGTCTGACACAAGAAAGGGGGGGCAGCTGCCCCCCCTTTCTTTATTTACAGTCCCGCGGGGCGCGAGCCCCGGGTTTTTAAGCCATGACGATCAGAAGCTCTTCCTTCTCGACATTGCCCCCTTCTTTGCAGTGCACCTCGGCGACCGTGCCGTCCTCCTTCGCCTTAATGTTGGTTTCCATCTTCATCGCCTCGGTTACCACCAGGATGTCGCCCGCCTTGACGCTGTCGCCAGATTTCACGTTCAGCTTCAAAACTTTGCCCGGCATGGGGGCTCCGACCTGTTTGGGGTTCAGCCGGTCCGCCTTCACGTGCGCGGCCTCTTCGCTCTTGATGGAGTTGTCGCGCACCTTTACGCTGCGGGCATTGCCGTTCAATTCGAAGTAGATCTGGCGCGTTCCGTCGCTCTGAACGCGCCCGATGGCGTTCAGCTTGATGATCAGGGTCTTGCCCGGCTGGATCTCGATGGAGGTCTCCTGCCCCAGTTCCAGGCCGTAGAAGAAGATCGGGGTCGGGATCACCGAGATGTCGGAAAACTCCTGGCGCTGCTTGTCGAACTCGGTGAAGACGTTCGGGTACATGAGGTAGGAAAGGAGGTCCTTGTCGCAGACCGGGTGCCCGACCTTCGCCGCGGCCTCGGCGCGCACCGCCTCGAAATCAGCCGGCTCCAGCAGATCGCCGGGGCGGCAGGTGATCGGCTCCTCCCCTTTCAGGATGATCTTCTGCAGCTCCTTGGGGAACCCCTGGTAAGGCTGGCCGATCATCCCCTTGAAGAAGCCGACGACTGATTCCGGGTAGGCGTAATCAGCCCCCGGGGCGTAGACGTCTTCCGGCTCCAGGTTGTTCTTCACCAGGAACATCGCCATGTCGCCGACGATCTTGGAGGAGGGGGTCACCTTCACCAGGTCGCCGAACATGTTGTTAACCTTGTGGAACATCTCCTTGCACTCCTCCCATCTCTCGATGAGACCGAGGCCCGCGACCTGCGGCTTGAAGTTGGAGTACTGGCCGCCGGGGATCTCGTGGTGGTACACCTCGGCGGTGCCGCTTTTAAGGCCCGACTCGAACGGCTCGTAGTAGTCGCGCACCGTCTCCCAGTAGTTCGCCAGCTGCTGCAGCCCGCGCTCGTTCACCATCGGGTCGCGCTCGGTCCCCTTCAGGGCCGCGACCAGCGCATTCATGTTGGGCTGCGAGGTGAGCCCCGAGATGGAGGAGAGCGCCGCGTCGACGATGTCGACCCCGGCCTGGGCCGCCATCAGCAGGAGTGCCCCGCCGTTTCCGGAGGTGTCGTGGGTGTGCAGGTGGATCGGGATGCCGATCTCCTCCTTGAGCGCCTTCACCAGCTGGTAGCCGGCGTACGGCTTCAAGAGGCCCGCCATGTCCTTGATGGCGAGGATGTGCGCCCCCATTTTCTCCAGCTCCTTCGCCATGGAGACGTAGTACTTGAGCGGGTACTTGGTGCGGGTCGGGTCCGAGATGTCGCCGGTGTAGCAGATGGCCGCCTCGCAGATCTTGCCGGATTTCCTAACTGCGTCCATGGCGACCGTCATGCCGGGGGTCCAGTTGAGCGAGTCGAAGACCCGGAAGACGTCGATTCCGGCCTCGGCCGCTACCTCGACGAAGCGCTGTACGATGTTGTCCGGGTAGTTGGTGTAGCCCACCGCGTTGGAGCCGCGTAGCAGCATCTGGAACAGGACGTTCGGGATCTGCTCCGAGAGGGCGTGCAGCCTATGCCAGGGGTCTTCCTTCAAAAAACGCATGGAAACGTCGAAGGTCGCCCCACCCCAGTTCTCCAGCGAAAAGAGGTTGCTGCCAAAGCGTGCCGTCGCCGGGGCGATCTGCAGCAGGTCGTGGGTCCTGACCCGGGTGGCCAGGAGCGACTGGTGGGCGTCGCGCATGGTGGTGTCGGTCAAAAGGAGCCCCTTTTGCTCCAGGACCCAGGCCGAGAGCCCCTCGGCGCCGCGCTCGCGCAGGATGTCGCGGGTCCCCTTGGGTGGCGGCACCAGGAGGTCGATCTCGGGGAGCACCGCGTCGATCATCTCCGCGGAGCGCAGCGGCTTGGCAACGCCGGGCGAACCGTTCACGATGACGTCGCCGATGAAGGAGAGCACCTTGTTGGCCCGGTCCTGCTTCTCCTTGATTACCAGGAGCTCCGGGTGCTGGTCGATGAAGGAGGTGTTGCACTCGCCCGCCACGAAGACCGGGTGTGAGATGACGTTCTCCAGAAAGCCGATGTTGGTCTTGACGCCGCGGATCCGGAACTCCTGGAGGCAGCGGTTCATGATGCGTGAGGCAGCGTCGAAGCTCAAGCCCCAGGCGCTCACCTTCACCAGCAGCGAGTCGTAGTGCGGGGTGATCTGGGCGCCGGTGAAGGCGTTCCCCGCGTCAAGCCGGACCCCGGCGCCGGCGGAGGAGCGGTAGGTGGAGAGGATGCCGAAGTCCGGGGAGAAGTTGTTGGCCGGGTCCTCGGTGGTGATACGGCACTGGATGGCGTAGCCGCGCATCTCCACGCTTCCCTGGTTGGGGATGTTGATCTCCGGGTCGGAAAGTCTTTTTCCCTCCGCGATCAGGATCTGGGCCTGGACCAGGTTTCTGCCGGTGATCATCTCGGTGACGGTGTGCTCCACCTGGATGCGCGGGTTCATCTCGATGAAGTAGTAGTGCCCCTCCTCGTCGAGCAGGAACTCCACGGTCCCGGCATTGCGGTAGGCGACCTGGCGGGCAATCTTCAGGGCGTCCTCGCAAAGGGCGCGGCGGGTGTCGCCGTGCAGAGCCAGCGAAGGCGCGAACTCGACGACCTTCTGGTGCCGGCGCTGGATGGAGCAGTCGCGCTCGAAGAAGTGCACCAGGTTGCCGTAACCGTCACCGAGAACCTGCACCTCGATGTGCTTGGGGTTTTTCAGGTAGCGCTCCAGGAAGACCGAGGCATCACCGAAGGAGGCCTTTGCCTCGCTGGAAGCGGACTGCAGCCCCTCCAGGAGTTCCTTCTTGTCGTTGGCCACGCGCATGCCGCGCCCGCCGCCGCCCGCCGCCGCCTTGACGATGATCGGGTAGCCGTGGTTCTTGGCGAAGATCAGCGCCTCCTCCTCGTGCTTGATCGGCTCCTCGGTCCCGGGGACCGTGGCGACTCCGGCAGCCTTGGCGACCTTACGCGCCGCCACCTTGTCGCCCAGCGCGCGCTGCATGTCGCCCGTCGGTCCGATGAAGGCGATGCCATTAGCCTCGCACTTGTCGGCGAATTCGGCGTTTTCGGCCAGGAATCCGTAGCCCGGGTGGATGGCGTCCACTTCCCGCTTCACGGCGAGGGCGATGATCTCGTCGATTCCGAGGTAGGCGTCGATCGGCTTCTTACCCTTGCCGACCTGGTAGGCTTCGTCAGCCTTGTAGCGGTGCAGGGACAGCTTGTCCTCTTCCGAATAGATGGCGACCGTGCTGATGCCGAGTTCGGTGCAGGCCCGGAAGATCCTGATTGCGATCTCTCCCCGGTTCGCCGCCATGACCTTCTTGAATTTCCGTCCTTCCATCGCCTCTCCTTTGGTCTTGCAGTTTGTAGGATATAAAACAAAAGTATGGTTAGGCTAAAGCTTTTGGTTCATTAAAATGACCAGCTATTTTAGGTATTTATGACACTATGTCAAATTTTGCATATATAAGCATTTTCCTTTGCTTTTGTCAACTCACAATGATGTTATATTATGCCCTTGCGTCACCCTCCGGGCCGGTTGCCGCTAAGGGCGCTTTTTGCTTGCCTTTCCCCGGTCAACTAACTATCTTTGCCCGATGATCATGCTTGGAACGACGGTTAACGCAGCGGCCATACTGCTGGGAGGCTCACTGGGCCTCAAGGCGGGGCACCTGCTCTCGGAGCGGGTGCGTGGCACCATCATGGCGGGGCTGGGGCTTGCCGTTTTGCTCATTGGAGTGCAACTGGCGCTGAAAAGCCGCGAGCCGATGATCGTGATCGGG
>JGI24143J45723_1000178_pt1 | contig 34180 bp, 35 predicted proteins | sample BarGraIncu00432A_FD_45723 | JGI IMG/M metagenome (IMG submission 45723) | reverse complement strand
TATCAGAACCATATGTTGAAATTAGAACACTTCCTATATTGGCACCATAACTATTTTTTAATCCTTCTTCTGCAATTCTTGAATTATATTCAATCTGCCTACTTATAATATCTTCTATATCTTGTAAATCCACAGAATTTGCAAAATCAACAATGTCTTCTACATTGAGTAATGCCTTACCACTAAGACCTTCTTCTTTTGATGTAGTTGCTTCTTTGTGGTAAATTATCTCACCATCCTTTTCAATCAAAATTATATTGGTGTGATAGTTTACAATTCTTACTTTTACATATGAATCTTTATAAAATACATTCATTTGTATGTCAAATATAAATGGTGTATCTATAAGTTTAACTTCAATAGGATAAGTTGATAAATATTCTTTAATTTTTTGTTTTTCTCCCTGCGTTATATCTGAAATAACTTCTAGTTTCCTTTCAGATTTACCTCCTATAATCCCAGCAGCGGTTGCAGCCGCTATCCCTTTTAAATGGCCTGTATTAGGAACTATAACACTTTTAACATTTTTAATAATATTCCCACTTACTTCTACAATAACTTTTTCAGGCACACACCCTAATACTTTTTTAGCTTTTGCCGCAGCATATGCAATTGCAATTGGTTCAGTACACCCCATGGAAGGTACCAGCTCTTCTTTTAAAATCTGCAAATAATTTTTATACTTTAAATCACTATTTTTCATTTTATTATCCTCTTTTACATTCCTCATTATTCTATTTTTTTCTAAATTACGACTTCATATTTTTCATTAATAAGTGACTCGATAGCATTATCTATCTGCTTATCTTTAACAAGAATATAGTCTGTATAATACGTACAAATGGCGAATACACTTATTCCGATTTGTGATAATATTGTGCTAATTGAATCAACCATTCCACAATATTTTAATTATATCACATTAATTAATTATATTATATTTAAAACTAAAATTAGATATTGGTATTTATATTAATGTTTTAGAGGGAGTAGAGATGGAAGGAATGTCGGTGGAAATTCAGTAAATTGACCTCGCTTATGAAAATACCCCATTACTTTACTTTTTAGGTTTACAAGTGTTAATATTAATTAAACTATAAAAAAAAACGGAGGTTACATGAATATGAAAATTGCTATTGCAAGTGATCATTCTGGATTTTCCTTAAAAAAAGAGGTAAAAATATTTTTAGAAGCAGAGGGATATGAGGTTCAAGATTATGGAACATATAGTGAAGAATCCAGTGATTTATCAGATTTTGTCTATCCTGCAGCCTTAGCTGTTGCAAACGGGAAAGCTGATAGAGGAATTTTTATTGACGGAGTTGGGTACGGAAGTGCTTTAATTGCTAACAAAATATATGGTTTAAACGCTGCTGTTTGTCAAGATCCATTCTGTGCAAGTTTAGCACGTTTACATTCTAATACAAATGTCCTTTGTATTGGTGCAAAAATAATTGGTTCAGGGATAGCACTTGAAATCGTGAAGACATGGTTAACTACAGATTTTCTTGTTGATACTAAAAAATATAAATTGCGAGTTGACAAAATAAACGAAATCTCAGAAAAGCATTTGAAAAAGCTCTCTGAAATATAACATAACCGTAGATTTACCTTCTATTAGATGAATTCATCTCACAAAAATAACAAGGGAATTCATAGCCCCCTGTTATTTTTACCAACTAAACCCCCACCATTACCTGCTGATGGGCTTTGTGTTCCATTGACCGCTCCTCGCTTAGTATTTTTTTGCGATGAAGATTTTGCTTTTTTTTCTTCAATAAGTTTTTTCATCATTTCCATGTTTTTGTTTATATTATTTTTCATGTTTTCACCTTCTTTTTTATTTTTTATATCTTTAAAAATACTTTATAAACGATATGTTCTAAATTAATATTCATAAAAAATATATTATAGGTATGTCTTGTTATTTTACTAATATATTATACCCCACAAATGTCACTTTGAGTAGGTCAGAAAAATATTTATGAAAAATCAGCTGATATATTGTGTTATAATGTAGAAATATTAAAATCGTGATATTCTTACAAGGAGACAACAGCAAATGAATACTATTAACTCACAGTTTGGAATGTCATTAAGTATTATTTTATTAGGCTATTTATTAAAGAAAACGGGTATCTTGAAGGAAAGCGACGGGGAAGTTATTTCAAGATTAATTTTTAATGTTACTCTTCCCTCCATAGTAATAAATGTTTTTAGTACTATGACAATAGACAAAAAGCTTCTACTTGTACCTGTAATCAGCTTTGTATACGGGTTATTTATGGCCGCAGTGGGCCTCATTGTATTCAGAGGAGAATCCAGACGAGAAAAGGGAATGCTAACAATGTTGGTCCCTTCCTTCAACATTGGACTTTTCGCATATCCCCTGGTAGAGTCAATATGGGGCAAAGAAGGTCTTAAATACTTTGGTATGTTTGATATGGGCAATTCCTTCATTGTTTTCGCAGTTTGTTATATTATTGCAAGCATCTATTCAAGTAGCGAAGGCGAAATCTCATACAAAAATATTTTCTCTAAAACACTACACTCAATACCTTTTCTTACATACATTATTACTTTGACAATTAATCTTCTGGGATTTAGCATTCCAAAGCCACTTATAGAAATCACAGGAATTCTATCCAAAGCAAATATGCCCCTTTCGCTTTTGGTACTGGGGTTATACCTTAGCTTTTCCTTTAAGAAGGAATACTTAAAAAATATGGCTAAAATAATTGCTTTAAGGTATCTGATTGGATTTGGAGTGGGCATCCTTCTTTATAATTTAATATCCATAGATCCACTGTTCAAAATAACTATGTTAATTGGTTTTATATTACCAATAAGTTTCACAGTAATTCCTTACTCAGTAGAGTTTGGCTATGATACTAAATTTGTAGGAACAGTTAATAATTTTACAATTATAATAAGCTTTTTACTCATATGGGCTATTGTTGCTTTTATCTAAGTAATATATAGATTTAGCAACTTCACCTCGCTCATAAAACTTATTACTCTACTCTAAACTTTTTAAGATATTCAGATGCTGATCTATTCATTTCTAGTGAAAAATCAGACATATACTTACGATTGCATAGAGCTTTAATATCTTCGCTAATATCTTTATTTAAAAATTCCGCCTTTTCATTTCTCATTCTTTGCATTTCTATATGTTCTTCCTTATTTAGTCTACGATATTTATTTTCATGTACAATATACTTCTCATCAAAACGCACCGGTTTTTTCCTATTCTTTTGAAGCTCAACAGGATAACCATAAACTAACATGGCAGCAGGCAGAACATAATTTGGAAGATCTAATAACTCTTTAATTGTTTCACAATTCTCAATAATATCTCCAATGTAACATGAACCAATTCCTAAAGATTCTGCAGCTACTACTGTGTTTTGAGCAGCTATTATTGCATCACTATAGGCAAGAAGAATATCACCCTCCCCCGGTGTTCTTGGATTGCAATTTTCTAAATCAAAAGCATCATACCATCTTTGATAATCTGCAAGGAATATAAGCACTAATGGTGCTTTTGTAATAAACTGTTGATTATCACATTCTACCGATAGTTGTTTCTTTAATTTTTCATCAGTAATGTCAATTATGCTATAAAGCATCATTGCACCCGCAGTTGGAGCTTGAAATGCTGCGTTTAATATTTCTTTTTTAAGTTCAGCTGCAATAGGTTTATTTTTAAATACCCTCATGGATTTTCTATGTTTTATTTGCCTTAAAATCTCGTTCATATAATGCCCCTCCATTTCTTAAGTTTTCATATATTATAATTCTATATTACTTTCCAATTACCTCTATGCATTGTAACAAGCTTATGAATAAGTACCCTTTAATTATATATAAATTTAATATAATCCAAAAATGGTACCTATAAACTAACATACTTTTTTCAAGTGTGTCATGACTATAGGTACCATTTTATATGCCCATTTTTGCTTTGTTAATATTTATATCATTTTTCATTTACCCAAACCGTCATCTCACCAATACTACGGTTCGCCCAAGCATAATAGGGTACAAATTTTATATTTTGAGGATAATTTTCTTCCTTTATTTCTGAGCTATAGAGTTCATTTGACCAGGTACTATTTGAAACATGTATAGCCTCTGCTCTTATTACCATTACCCCACCTAGCAGATCTTTCTCAAATTTTGCTTCTAATTTAGCTTCTTTGGGTAGATATATCTCATGTAGGTTTGGACCATTATCTACCTGCTCCAAACAATAAATTAAAGGTCCTCTTTGCAATGCAACTTTACCTATGTCAGCCCTTACTATTGGATTTGCTTTCATTCTGAGTATAGGCATTTTTAGAATTAATTGAATTTCATCGTAATCCTTCCAAATTCTATTAATCATTATATATCCGTTAATCTTTATTTCTTCAATATCTACAACTTCATTATTCACCCTTACTTCAGCCTTTGAACACCAGCTTGGCACTCTTAATCCTAAAGAGAATTTACTTTCTCCCTTTGTAAATACTTTAATGGATATTTTTTCATCCCAAGGATATTCTGTCTTCTGAACAAGCCTTATTTCAGTATCTCCTAGATTAATAACAGCTTCTCCGCCAATATATAAATTCGTATATATTGCATTTTCATTTACAGTATAAATATATTGCCCTAAGGAGGTTAAGGTTCTTGTTACATTAGGAGGACAGCAAGCGCATGCAAACCACTTTTGCCTTGTAGGTTTAACATGGTGTTTTGTAGCATTTTTCACGCAAGCTTCAGGTTTTACTTCAAGTGGATTTACGTAGAAAAAGCTTTTACCATCCTGTGACATTCCACCTATTATAGTATTATAAAGAGTTTTTTCCATTATATCTGCATACTCACTTTTAGGTTCAATCATTAGCATTCTATGAGAGAAAAAAGCTAGCCCTATTGATGCACAAGTTTCTGCATAAGCAGTGTCATTTGGCAAATCGTAATCAAATGTAAAGGCCTCTCCTATGGAGACTGAACCTATGCCTCCAGTTATATACATTCTTTTAAGAACAATGTTTTCCCAAAGTCTCCTGCAAGCCTTAAACAATTCCATATCACCAATTTCTGCTGCTACATCTGCCATAGCCATACACATGTATAAAGCCCTTACTGCATGTCCTTCAGCAGTGCTCTGCCGCCTAACAGGTAGATGTGCTTGGAAATAACTTCTTCCCCATTCTCTCATAACACCACCTGGCCAAAAATTTGTCTTGCCTCTCTTTTCCCATTCCTCATCAAAGAAATGTGGCTCTGCTCCACGCTCATCCAAGAAGTACTTGGCTAGGTTCAAGTATCTTTTATTATCTGTAACTTTATATAACTTAAAAAGTGCTAATTCAACTTCCTCATGGCCATCGTAGCCATGAATTTTCCCTTCGCCAGCACCGAAAGTATTATCAATACAATCGGCAAATTTACAAGCAATGTCTAAAACCTTCTTTTTCTTTGTTGCATTATAATAGGCTACCGCTGCTTCAAAAAAATGACCAGCACAATATAATTCGTGACATTCCGCTAAGTTAGTCCATCTATTTCCCGGCTCTTTAAGAGTGAAATAAGTGTTTAGATAACCATCAGGTTGCTGAGCCATTTCAAGAATATCAATGACTTCATCTGCAATTTTCTCTAAATTGCTATCCGGGTGAGTTTCAAGACTAAATCCTACTGCCTCTATCCATTTAGACACATCACTATCTTGAAAAACCATTCCGTGAAACTCACCGGATTCAAGCCCTGCCGCAATACGAAAATTTTTAATTGCATGACTAGGCTCTGCATCAATGATCCTGTCGTTTATTGCCTCCCATTGGTAGGGTATAACCACTTCTCTAGCCAGTTTTATATAACGCGACCAAAAATCGTCTTTTATTTTTACATTTTTTAATGGAACTGCATCAGTTTTTCTCATTGAATTAGCACTAACTTGAGCTTTATCCGTCATTTTTATTTCTCCTTAATATTTGTCATAAACCCATCTATATTTGCTTCATCTTTAAAAAATACTGGTATTCTCTCTAGAGGAGCATCGCACTCAATCCACTGACCGCCTTTATAACTCTGCGCTGAAAAGGCATCCTTCCATTTTGCTCCCGTTGGCAAGTAAACCTTTCTTGATCTTACCCCTGCAAAAAGTACAGGTGCCACAAGAACTTCCGTTCCAAACATATATTGATCCGTTACATCCCAACAAATTTCATCCACAGGAAAGTCATAAAACAAAGGTCTCATAACCGGAGTTCCTTTCTCGTGTGCTTGCCTCATAATTTTTGTAATATAGGTTTTCATACCTTCACGTATAAACATATATTCTTTGAAAATTTTATATGCCTGCTCTCCATAACTCCATACTTCGTTAGCAGCTCCACTAGAGCATAGTCCTCCTCCACTAATTCCTAAAGGTTCAAAGTGAGGTTCACGATCACCATGTAATCTGAAAACAGGACAGAAGGCACCGTATTGAAACCAACGAATTATACATTCCCGAAAAGCAGGGTCCTCTGGATTACCACCATGAAATCCTCCTATGTCAGTTGTCCACCACGGTATGCCTGCGAGTCCCATGTTAAGTCCTGCTGCAAATTGATTTCTAAGAGAATCAAAACTTGAATTAATATCCCCTGACCATACAAGAGCACCATAACGTTGGCTCCCTGCCCAAGCACATCTAACAAGGTTAATTATATTTTCCTGACCTTCCTGCTTCATACCGTCATAAAAAGTTTTAGCATACATCACAGGATATATATTACCTATTTGTTCATTTGGACCTAGATAATACCTGTAGTTATCAAAGTCATAGACTGAATACTCCGGCTCGGCTTCATCTAACCAGAATATTTTAATACCTTTATCATAATAGTTTTTCTTAGCAGTTTTCCATACAAAATCTCGAGCATCTGGATTTGTTGCGTCGTAGAATACGGTATCTCCTAAAAAATCCATAGTTGTTCTGATTCCTCTATCAGTTCTTACCAGATAGCCTTTTTCTAACATTCTTTTGTAATTTTCACTAGTTTTATCGACTGTTGGCCAGATTGAAACCATTAGTTCAATACCCATTTCCTTAAGCTCCTTAACCATAGCGTCAGGGTCAGGCCAATAATCTAAATCAAATCTCCAGTCCCCTTGCTTGGGCCAATGAAAAAAATCAACTACTATAACCGAAATAGGTAGTCCTCTTCGCTTGTATTCACGAGCAACACATAATAGCTCCTCTTGAGTTTGATATCTTAATTTACACTGCCAAAATCCCATTGCATAATCTGGCATCATTGGCACAGTTCCTGTAGCTTTCGCATAAGACTCTTCAATTTCTGCTGGAGAATCGCCTGCTGTTATAAAGTAGTCTAGCTGCTTAGTTGAATTAGCTACCCATTCAGTGAGATTACTTCCAAAGCTAACCTTTCCAATGGCAGGATTGTTCCATAATAATCCGTATCCTAGACTAGACAATAAAAAAGGAACACTAGCTTGTGAATTTCTATGTGCGAGCTCAAGTATACAGTTTTTTAGATTTAAGTTTTCCTGCTGGTACTGTCCCATACCAAAAAGCTTTTCATCAGGATTTGATTCAAATCTCATAGTTAAATTATAATCGCCGCCTAGAATAGGCCTGAATTCCCGGGCATCTATATTTAATGCACTACAGAATTTCTTAATATTATTTCTATTTCTAACATACTCCTCTAAAAGAATCTCACCTTTATTATTATAGAAGGTAATTTTCCCTCCCATATCAATGTCTGCACGGATTTTTCCATTTTCAATAGAAGCTTCATTACCATTAATTTCAATTTTAGGACTGCAACTTTCCTGAGGTAAGAGAGCCCAATCGTTGTTTTCAAGTAGCTGCGCCTGCTTTGTACACCTAACTCGAAGGCTATTTTCACCCCAAGGCTCAATATACATCTTTTCACAATCGTATTGACGAACTAATGTATCTCCTATAATTGTAAAAATACTATCATCTAAAATCATATTTTATGCTCCTTCCTTACTTAGAATAGCTATTTATCCTTTAACAGCGCCATTAGTTAACCCACCAATTATATATTTTTGAAGAAAAATAAATATTAACACAACTGGTAACACTAGAAGTACTCCATAAGCCATAATTTTATTCCATTGTATTCCATATTGTCCCATGAAATTATATATACCTGCAGTCATGGTTCTCTTAGCCGGTGTACTTAAGAAAGTAAGGGAATATGCTAAATCACCCCATGCAAATAAAAATGAGAAAGCTGCAGTCATAATTATCCCAGGGTAGGATAACGGAAGCATTATCCTAGTAAATGATGTAAATGTAGTGCAACCGTCAATTTTAGCTGCATCCTCGAGCTCTTTAGGTAGCGCAAGAAAGTAAGTTCTTAGTATAAGCACTACAAATGGTACAGCAATAGTTGAGTCTGATAATATTGGTGCAAGTGAATTATCTAAGAGCTGTAAATTCTTATATACCAAAAACATTGGTGTAAGTATTAAGGTTACAGGCAACATCTGTGTTACTAAAAAAGATATAATAAAGATTTTTTTGCCTCTCATTTTAAATCTAGCCAAGCCATACCCTGCTGGTACTGCGAGTAGACAGGATAAAACCATTGAAGAAGTGGCAATTTTACAGCTGTTACCAAAGGCAATTAATATACTATTTTTACCTACAAATTGTTCTGTATAATTACTAAATGTAAAAACTTTGGGTATAAAAGTGGGTGGTGAGGCAAAAATTTCAGCATTGGTTTTAAATGAACTTACTACAATCCAATATATTGGGAAAAGCATTATACAAGCCATAACAACTGCTATAGAACATAAAATGATATTTTTTTGTTTTTCATTAAAAACTCTCTTCTTCATCCTATTACCTCCTCATCTTTTATTAACCCAAGATAGCCTAGGCTTACACAAAATAAAATAGCAAATAATACATTGGCAACGGTTGCACCTTTACTAAATGAAAATTGCGTAAATGATAGTTTATATGCAAATGTTGACATAAGCTCAGTGCTATTAACCGGTCCTCCATTTGTCATAACAAATACTAAATCGAAAACCTTGAAGGTATAAATAAACCCAAGAACTAGTACAGATAAAATCGCTGGTTTAAGTTCTGGTAAAGTAATACGGAAGAACCGCTGAATGACATTAGCACCATCTACTTGAGCTGCCTCATAAAGAGTGTAGGAAATATTGCTTAAACCTGTAGTTAATAACAGCATATTAAATGGAATTCCTACCCAAGAATTTGTTAGTATAACTGATAACATTGAAGTGTTCCCAGATATAATCCAACCTATGGGTTTCGAAATCAGATGAACGCTCATAAGTAATTCGTTTATTATACCTCCACTTGTACTATACATAAATTTGAATAGTAATGCGGTAACAGTCATAGGGATTAGATAACTAACTACCATAAGTCCGCGAATAGGCTGCGCAAATTTAAACTTCAAATTTAAAAATAATGCTAAAGCTAATCCTATAACAAATTGAATTGATATGCTTCCAATTGTAAAAACAAAAGTGTTCCAAATACTTATTTTCATTGTAGGATCCTTAAATACCTCAATGTAGTTCTTTAGACCAATAAATGGCTTAACTTCCTGACTAATAGTCATTACACTTACATCACGAAAACTTAATATAAAATTATATATAATAGGATAACCCACGAAAGCCAACATAAATATTAATGCTGGTAACACGAATATGTATCCTTCTCTTTCTTCTCTAAGAAATTCACTGGTATGTTTAATTTTCATTTTTTCTCCCCCTTCACTCTTTTAATTCTAAGGTGTCTTAACTTAAGACACCTTAATTGGGTCAATTTATTTTAATATAGAATCAATTTTTATCTGAGCATCCTTTGCAGCTCGGTCTGGTGTCTTTGCATTTGTAAAACTTTCTTGGAAAGCGGTAGACATTGCATCAGATATTTGTGGCCATTTTGCATGAGGTCCTCTTGGCATTGCATATTGTAGCTCATCTAAAAATACGCTCATGATTGGGTCTTTTGTTATTTTCTCGTTTTTCTCGGCGATGTCCTTTCTAGATGGAATATAACCAAATTCAGCGCAATACTCATTCATAATATCCTCTGTCTGACTAAATTTGATAAATTCCCAAGCTTCATCTTCATGCTGTCCTTTAATTACTCCCCAGTTTTCTCCGCCTAAGGTTGATGCATAAACTTTATCTTTAGGAATCTTTACAACTCCCCAATTTAGGTTAGGCGCATCTGTTTTAATGGTACTATTAATCCATGGGCCATCAATAATCATAGCCGCTTTATTTGTTACGAACTGTTTTTCAAGATCGTTTTGTGTCCAATTTATAACTTCCTTACTCATAGATCCATCTTTTATAAGATCTGTAAGATACTTAAGTCCACTTATACCAGCGTCACTTCCAATTTCATTATATTTTGCCCCTGTAGAAAGTAACCATGGAAGAAATTGAAATGTACCCTCTTCGTTTTTAGGTGCCGCTATAGCTAACCCGTAGGTAGTACCTTCTACTGTTAATTTCTTTGCTACAGTCTTTAACTGCGCGTAGGTTGTTGGTGGCTCAACTCCTGCCTTCGTGAACATATCTTTGTTGTAAAATAAAGCTAAATCATTACTTCCGAGTGGAAGTCCATAATATTTCCCATCTAACTGACATGAAGCTAAAGGTCCTGGAAAAAATTGCTCCTTATACTCAAGTGAATTTACTTTACCTGTGATGTCTGCAAATAACCCCATTGCTGAAAATGAAGCCATATCAGGGTTATCTACTAACCCCATATCAGGTAGCTTATCTGCAACAAGTCCTATTGTAAACTGTTTTGTAAGTTCTGCTCTAGGTACAAACTCTACCGAAACTTCAGTTTTCTCCTGAGATTCATTAAATTTTTTGGCCAAATTCTCCATGGCCTTTTGTTGTTGTTGTCCATCAAAATAATGCCATAATGTAATCTTTGTCTTTTCAGTAGAAGTAGTATTCGTTGAATCAGTACTTGCTTTACTACCACACCCTGAGAATAAACTAATTGTCATGATTGCGGCTATAGAACAGGCTAATAATGTTTTCTTTTTTATCATTTTATTTCCCCCTCTAAATTGTAATTTTGTCTATAATTAAATTTTACACCTTGTAATCGTATTCTCACATTCCATTATTGTGATAAAAGTGTAGGATTATGATGTAAACTTCATAATCCTACACTTAAACACTAATAAAATTTCATATATTCCTTTGGTGACATACCAGATACTTTTTTAAAAACCTTACAAAAGTATTTAGGATCACCATATCCAACCATCTCTGCAACTTCATAAATTTTCAACTTGTCATTTACCAGTAAATTTTTAGCTTTATCAATTCTGTATTCTTTTAAGTAATCTGAAAAGCTCTTTCCTATTTCCTTTGTAAATAATCGGCTTAAATATTCATGTGTAATATTCATTTTGCTTGCTATTTCCTCAAGCGAAACCTTGTCACTATAATACTCCTTTATATAATTTACAGTTTTTCTTACTGGTAAAGAATTCATTGTACAGTCATACTCCAATTGTTTACAGGCTTTTTCTATTAGAAAATCCAAGTTTTCTCGAATTTCCTCTAAAGTACAGCTACTTCTAATATGATCTAATATACCTTCATTATTAAATTCATTATAAAAGTTATTATTACAACTTTTTAAAAAAGTTAAAATTGAGAATACATAATTTGTACAAACCTCAATTATATCCACCGGGTTATATGTAGTAGTTTTTAAATATGCAATAAACTTTTTATTAACATCTACTGATTTTTCATAGTCATTATTTTTTATTGCCAGTAATGCCTCATTTTCAATTTCTCTTGGATAATTGCAATGATTCACCGTTAACGTTGCTATTAAGTCCTCATGCACTACCTCATCATTCCCAAGTATAATTGGCCACTTTGATAAGTTCTTTAGTCTATTCAGAGAATTTTCTACTTCACAAAATCCATTTAAACTAATAACACTAACCGTAACGTCAATAAACCCATTTTTTCTTAATGAAAATAACAGGTTATACTTTAACATCTTTATAATTTCTGAAAAGTTTATTTTACTATTTATAAAAATTGTTAAATAATCATATTCTTTTATAATAGAATAATAAAAAATTTTAATATTATAATGCTCCATAAAGTTATATATTTCTTTTATTATAAGTTTACTTTTATCTGCATATGTATTTCTTAAACATAAATTTACAAGGTACATATTCTCTTCTTGATTTATATTATTCTCAATAATGTTATAAGCGTCTTTCGAAGCTTTACCCCTATTTAATATTATTTCTTTGAGCATTTCCTCCTTAGGTATGTCTTTCCTAAGCATCCCATTTTTTTCTTTTTTAAGTTTAAACTTGTTATTCATATCTACCATAAAATTTAATAAGTCATTATAAGTTATTGGTTTTAGCAAATATTCTGTTACCCCTAGACTTATAGCATTTTGTGCATACTTAAAGTCTGAATATCCACTTAATATAACAAAGAAGGGTTCCTCTCCAATTTCCTTAATTTTCTCAATCATTTGTAATCCATTAATCTTTGGCATTTCAATATCAACAAAAATTAAATCAGGCTTAAGTTCTTTGGCTAATATAAAACCTTGTTCTCCATCAGAAGCTTTTCCGCAAACAATGTATTCAGGACTAATCTTACCTAATAAATTTCCTAATCCCTCTCTAGCATTAAATTCATCTTCTACAATTAAAATTTTTATAAATATACCCCCTAAATGATCAATGGTATAATCATAGTGATAGTAGTTCCTTTCCCTTCTACACTTGATATATTAAACTTTGCAGCCTCACCATAATAAATTTTTATTCTATCATAAACATTTTTTACTCCTATATTTTTATCTTTTGTTTCATCGGATTCTATATTATTAACTGTTTCCTCCAGTTTTTCCTTTGCTATTCCGTTTCCATTATCATTAACTATAATCTCAATAAAACTATTATCAAGTCTATTTATACTAACTTTCAATTCTCGCCCATTATCATAGCCTTTAAACCCATGAATAATAGAATTTTCAACTAAAGGTTGTAACATTAACTTATGAACTCTACAACCTAAAACCTTATCATCTACCTTTAAATCAAGAATAAAACTGTTATTAAACCTAATCTGCTGTAAGTATATATACTTTTTCAGCCACTGAATTTCATCATATACTGATACTTCTTTATTTATGTCCACTATACCATACCTTAGTATTTGCGCAAGATTTCCAATCATATCACTAACTTGATACTGCTCATTTTTAATGGCCATCCAGTTTATACAATCCAAAGTATTATATAAAAAGTGAGGATTAATTTGTCCAACAATTGCTTTTATCTCCGCATATCTTCTCTTATTAGATATTTCTATAATATAATCACTTTGCTTTTTTGTATCTTCTATCAAATTGTTTATTTTCAAAGACATCTCGTTAAACTCTTCACCAATAAATGCTAGCTCATCCTCAGTATCAAGTTCTATTTTCGCGTTAAAATTACCTTTTTTAACTTCATTCATCCCATTAACAATAGTTTTAACTGAGGCGTAGAATTTGTTTGAAAAGACTATAATTACAATCATTACTATAATAATTATTACAATTAATAATGCAAATGTTAAATATTTAACCAAATTCACCTCATAGAATAACTTATCTTTATCAACAACGTGAATTACCTTCCAACCAACACTGTCTATAGGAACAGTGTTAACGGAAATATTTCTATTTGTAAAGGTAGGTACAGAATCAATTAATTGATTCAAAGTTAAAGTTCTATCTTTAGCAGTTACTTTTCCACTAGTATAATCCTTAATATAAGTGCCAATGTACTTTTTATCTTCAAAGGATATAATCCTCCCATTATTATCAATTATTAACGAAAACATATTAGTTTTACCTTGATCCGAATTCTCTGTCTCAACATTACTAATATCAGACAATGCCTGTTCATCAAAACTCATGATAATTATTCCCATCTCTTCTTTAGTACTTATATCTCTTACTCTTAGTGCTATGTGAAACATGTACTCCGGCTTTTGACCACCATAATTATTAGGAGTTGTTGACAACATAACAGGTACATTACTTTTTAAAATATTTGAATAAATTTCAGTTTTATTTTCATCACTATANGAATCCCAAATTCTATTATTTATACCTTGATATCCTTTATCATAATATATATTCCTGCCATCCGTGCCCACGAAAGTAATTGCTCTGATTTTACTACTTGAATAGGTATAAGCTCCAAATAAATCTCTGATTTTATTTATGGATGCTGCCTTTTCAAAATCATCACCATCATTAAACATAGTTTCTAAGGTTAGGCAATCATTATCAGCAGTTACTCTATATAATGTATCTTTATAGTTATTCAAATCAGTCTCTATGTTTCTTTTTATATAAAATAAATTAATTTCAGAAAGGCTTGTGATTTTCTTTTCAAGATAATATTGGGACAGGTTATAGGATACTATCTGATTAAAAACTATTGGTAAAATAGAAATAATTATAAATATAATCAGAAGTTTCACCTTTAAACTATAGCCCTTTAACCTTAATCGATGCTTTAAATTATTTCCCAAGTTACTAAATAACTTCAATACAACATCCCCTAAAATTTTTTATGTTTTCCTTTTCTTTAATAAAAGCATATAAGTAGGCTGATGTCAACTTGGAGAATCACCTTAGTATTCGTAAGTAATCATAAATATATGGCAGCATAAAAATATATCGAAGTTAGCAACTTAGATATCAATCCGTCAATTTTTGTAACAGCAATAAAACCCATTTTACTCTCTCAAACTAGCCCATACATTGCTTCCAATCACAGTACCTAAAAATAATAATATACCTGGTGTTACAAATAAACGCTGGTTGTTCTTTGGAACAAAGTCAATTACCAAAATTTTTCACTACGTTAAATTCAAATATAGGTTCTTCGATGAAAATGGGTGCAATCCGATGGAAGTTACCTTCTTTCTAATTAAAAAGTAAAGACTGCATTGGAATTTCCCAATACAGTCTTTACTTTATATTTTATTTATGTCTAATTAGCAAAAGTCTTTCTGTAAGTTTTAAAATCAGCTACTATCTCAGGTTTCTCCTTAATGAATTGAACAAAATCTTCAAAACATTTTGTTGTTTGATTACTTATAGTATGTTCAATTTTTTCAGTTTCTTCTAAAACGTCTGAATCTGAAACATCAAGTATTCTTAAAAAACTTTCAATAATATTATGACGATTAAGCAATTTCTCTCCGAGCTTCTTGCCATCCTCTTCGAGAACTAAAACTCCATATTTTTTATATTTTAAAAGGTTTAGTTCTGATAACTTCTGTACCATTTTCGTAGCGGAAGGTGGTTGAACATTAAGTGCATCAGAAAGTTCATGGATCCTTGTGAACCCTGTATTTAAAGATAATCTATATATCATTTCAAGATAATCCTCCATAGACGCAGTAAGCAAATTATCTTCTTTTTTCATATATTCATTAAAAGTATAAAAATCATTTTTTGCCACATTCACACCCACTTTAATCTATAGTCTATTAAATAAATTATATGCTTAAACAAATAGAATAATTACTTTAGTGTAACATTTATAAAAAACACTACATATCTTATATTATAAAAATAAAGTTAGTCTTGACTAACAATGTTAACTATTATTAATTCTTTTTAGTATAACTAAAATAATTAGGTACGAAGGGTGATATATTTTATGAAAAACGATAAAAACTTAATGGATGTTAATTTAACTGCTCAAAAACAGTGTATATATAATGGAATAGAAAGGTTAAGTAAGTTTAAAGAATTACTGAAGTTTTTAGGACCTGCGTTTATAGTAAGTGTTGCCTACATAGATCCAGGCAACTTTGCCACGAATATTCGTGGTGGCTCGGTCTTTAATTACAGTCTAATTTGGGTAATTCTTTGGAGTAACCTAATGGGGCTTTTTTTACAAAGTATGTCTGCAAAATTAGGGATCGCAACGGGTCATAATTTACCAGAAATGTGTTCCAAAGTATTCTCCCGCAAAACTAACTGGTTCTTTTGGATTGAAGCGGAACTCGCTGCTATGGCCACAGATTTAGCAGAGTTTCTTGGTGGAACATTAGGTTTGCATTTACTATTTGGCCTCCCCATGATTTATGCTGGACTCATCATAGCAGCACTTACTTACCTAATCGTCTGTATGGAGAAATATGGCCAAAGGGTTGTTGAGGTGATTATTGGTATATTAGTGGCAGTCATAACTATTGCTTACACGCTCGAATTGGTTTTAGCTAAGCCGGACTGGGCACAAGTAGGTATCCACACACTAATTCCATCACTCCCCAATAGTCAAGCTGTCCTAATAGCCGTTGGAATGCTTGGGGCAACCGTAATGCCTCACGTAATATATCTTCACTCGCAATTGGTTCAGGCCAGAAATAAAAGTGATGATACGCAAGAACAAAAACGCAAGCATTTACGTATGGCGAATATCGATATTACCATTGCGATGAATATAGCATTTCTTGTCAATGCTGCTATGGTTATTGTTGCTGCATCAGTATTCTTTAGAAATGGTATAGTTGTAGATACGATTGAACAAGCACAAAGCTCATTAGAACCTCTTCTTGGAACACTATCCAGTGGAGCTTTTGGGATTGCATTGCTAGCATCGGGTTTGTCATCCTCAGCAGTTGGTACTATGGCTGGGCAAACTATTATGCAAGGCTTCATTGGCCTTAGTCTCCCCATCAAGTTCCGAAGATTAATTACTATGGCCCCGGCCTTGATTATCATAGCTTTAGGTGTTAACCCCATGTACGCTCTAATAATGAGTCAAGTTGCCTTGAGCTTCGCCCTTCCATTCGCCATTGTTCCTATGCTGCTGATTACTAGTCGCAAAGACTTAATGGGTAGCTTAGTAAACAAACGTTCAACTAAAATAGCTGGTTGGATTATTACAAGTGTTATTTTAGCTTTAAATGCAGTTTTGGTTTACCTCACTTTCACAGGTAGCATATAAGGGGTAGGACATACTCAACTATTATGTTATATCTATACTCAAAATTATGTAATTGTTAAAGTAGTAGGACTATATACACCTTAGTTAACTAAGAAAACATAGAATTTCTGCTGTGTTTTCTTAAATTACTTCAATTCTATGTATTAATATAATTCATACTAATATTATAATCTTTTATCTATAAATTCTAAAACATCCTTTTTAATCTTATTTTTTAAAATTACAATTCCAGAATGACCACAACTATACATATACCTTTTTGGTTTACCCCAATTTTTCCATAAAACATCTGTATCCTTATTTATAACATATTTATCGTACTTACCAGATACGAGCATTATATTATTAAGATCTATTATTGGCTTTCTTAAGCTCGGATTTATAACTTCCCAACTTTTTTTTAATAAGCTATAATCAAAATTGTTTTTTATAAAATCCTTTTTTATGTATTTCCCAGCCTCGGTTTCATATATTGTAAATGATAAGTCGTTAGCATAAAACAAAGATATTAACACATCAATATTTTCCTCAACCTCACTCAGTAAATTAGTAGTTATTCCACCTAAACTTAAACCAATAATTATAATCTTACCTTTTTTTTGGGTTTTAATATAATTTATCAAAGCCCTAATATCACTTACAGCTTGTTGTTCAGACTTTAGAGTTCTGCTTACGTCTGCACTTACAAAATATTCGCCACTATATAAAGATGTATCTGGTGACCTTTCCATATGAAAAGGTAACACATAATTATAAATGTTATAACCTCTTTCAATAAAACTTTCTAAAAACACCTTGCCTAATCTATTTAGATCATCAGCTCTCCAACCATGTACAAAAATAATATTAATATTATCATTTGATGCCGTATTTTTTCTATAATGAAATATAGCATCTTTATTACTATTTTCATTATCTACTTCACTTAAGAACTTTAATTTACCTATTTCATAACCCTTTTCAACTTTATATTTTTCATAATATATTTCGGGTAAATTAGGTTTTTTATAACCTTTGGAGAAATCACTAATAAGTTTAGACACATCTTCCTCCACATAATTAAACTGATCATTTTTACTAAACTTTTTATGAAGATTATATAGACCGTAGCTATCAGCTAAATTTGAAATTATTTTCATTATTATATTAACCTCCTGATATTTTTAAAAACTCCCTATCAAGGATGAAATTTTATTCTAAATGCAATAAACGCACAATTTTTTAGAAACTATAATATAAAAAAGTGCGTACATGTACTAATTATACAATCAATTATTATTAATACATAATCTAGAAACAAAAGTCAAACAATATAATATAAAATAAAAGGTGAGGATGATATTTTTATGGATGAAAAAATAGAAAAATCAAAAACTAAAACTGAGCAAGCTAAACTTATGGGAATAAAAACACCTAAGGACGGCGACTGGAGTAATTATAGCTCAAAAATCTGTGGTAGCGTTGGTGGAGCTAGTGGTGATAGCTTTACTAAAAAAAGCTGTGACAAGTTTTGAATGTAAGTTAAATGAAAAAGATAAGCTTGTTTCTAAATAAATCTATTTTAACTTTTATAAAAGAGAGCCAGCAGATAAATAAATATCCACTAGCTCTCAGTTTTTTAAGCTAATCCTCTTTAAGGTTCGATCGTATACATAGCCACTTCATCAATTTCACGGTTTGTAGCTATAATAATATCTTTATGATCTTTTACATAATGATATACATTGGCTGGTCCACACCCTGTGTCAATATTTTCGCATTGTATCTTTCCTTTTTCAGCATCATACGTAAGTGCAAACAGGGATTTTTCGCCTTGTCTATGTCCAATTACAATAGAAGGCTTTCCACATAAATTCCCTCCATAAANGGCATGTGTAAATTCTACAGGCTCATGATGTACATACATTTCTTTGTAAGTTCCTTCTGTCTTCTTATATATTCGTACAGTATCACCATGAAAAGGTGCAAGCACAGCCAATTCCATTTCCCCGTCACTGTCAATATCCACTAATACCGCATCGCTTGAAGGAGTATTTATTAGCTGCTTAATTTCCCATTCTGCCTCTTCTTCCAATGGAGGTACAAACTGAAAAACTCCAATATCGGAAGAAATTACAGCAGTCTCTACTCCCCCATCCACCACTTTATAATATCCGTGATTCTTTATCATCCCATCCTTTATTACCTTTAGCTGAAGCTGAAACTCCTCATTAAAGTTGCTTAAATCATTTGGAAGCTTAGCTGCATATACCTTTCCAGGGCTTGACCAGTCATCCTTATATTCATGACCAGATTTTAAAGTACATGCTATTAGATATATATTACCATTTCGTTTGATTAAATCGAATCTGTGGACATGGGGAAGATTTACTAAAGTCTTAACACCCCATCTCCCGTCCTTTTCAGGTGTTACTATCACAATTTTCGCTTCTTTTGAATCATTCGGTGAGTAAAACTTATGGGTTGCCAAAAACTGTCCTTTAGCTCCCGGCACCTGAACCATGCTCATAACACCGCCTGGTTCATTCCACACTGTTTCAATTTCATTTCCTTCTGAATCAAAAAGTATACAACGATCAACTTTTTCAGCTGCTACTAAAAAACAATTTTTGCCCTTATATATTAAAGGAGCTACCGAATAGCATTTTGTTAAATTTGCAATAACCTTCTTATTAATTTTCATACTTTCCACCTCATCTAAGATATTTATTTTTTTTGACCATAATATGCATTTTTACCATGCTTTCTTAAAAAGTGCTTGTCCAAAAGAGTCTTGTCAATAGCTGCTAGTTCCTTATTTAAATTAATACTTCTATAAGCCATTTTGGAAACCTCTTCCATTACAACTGCATTATGAACTGCATCCATAGCATCTTTACCCCAAGCAAAAGGGCCATGGTTATTTACTAATACACCTGGTACAAATACTGGATTAATCCCTTCAAATGTCTCCACTATTACCTTGCCCGTCTCATATTCATATCGTCCATTAATTTCTTCTTTTGTCATTTTTCTAGTACAAGGGATACTTCCATAAAAATAATCCGCATGAGTTGTTCCAAAACAAGGTATTGCCCTTCCAGCCTGCGCCCAGCTTGTTGCCCAACTTGAATGGGTATGAACTATACCTCCAATTTCCTTAAATTCTTTATATAACAATACATGTGTATCTGTATCTGAGGAAGGATTTAACTTGCCTTCTATTATTCTTCCATCCAAATCAAGAACTACCATATCTTCTAATTTCATTTCTTCGTAAGAAACTCCACTTGGCTTTATCACAATTACTCCTTTTTCTCTATCAATAGCGCTTACATTTCCCCAAGTAAAAGTTACCAGCCCTTTTTTAGGAAGCTGTAAATTGGCCTCAAGTACCTTTTGTTTAAGCTCGCTTAGCATTATCCATACCACCTTCAATCATTTTTCTTTGAACAAACAATCTTGCATTGTAAATATCACGTGTTGCTTCTTCTTTTGAAATAACCTTGTTATTATCAGCCCACATTTCTATTAAAAAGGGTCCTTGATAATTCAATTGTTTCAATTTTTTAAAAATCGAGGAAAATTTTACGATACCCTCCCCAAAAGGGACTTCTTTAAATACTCCTGGTTTTGTTTCTTTTACATGAATTGCAACAGTATGCGTGATTCCAAGTTCTAGTTCAGATTCAACATCGCTCGACCATGCGCTTAAGTTACCTAAATCCGGATATATTTTGAACCAAGGTGAATTAAATCTAGTTACATATGGCATTGCTCTTAAAATAGTGCTTATAAATTTTGTATCCATTATTTCAAGCGCAAGCATTACGCCTGCTTTACTCGCCATTGCTATAGATTTTTCCATTCCTTCTATAAACAAAGCCTTTGTAGTTTCATCCTCTTCTTCATAATATACATCATAGGCTGCTAATTGAATTGTACGTATCCCTAAATCTACTGAAAGTTTAATTGCCTTTTTCATAATATCAAAAGCTTTTTTGCGAGTATCTACATTTTTACTTCCAAATGGAAATCTTCTATGACCGCTTAAACACATACTTGGAATCATAACTCCTGTAGAGCTAATTAACTTCTTTAGATCTTCTCTTTCCTGGGTCGACCAATCTAGTCTAGCTAATTTTTCATCTGTTTCATCTATTGAAATTTCCAAATAATCAAACCCAGCTTCTTTTGCTGCCATGAGTTTTTCTTCCCAAGAAAAACTAGAAGGTAAAGCTTTTTCATAAATGCCAATCGGAGCTCTATCTAAATCATACATCTTACCTACCCCCTTGATTATAATTATAAATTTCTTTGTACCCAATATATCATCTAGTTTTTCCTCGGTCAACATATTCTCAAATATTGCACATATGTTCAATTTAATTTTTAGGCCTTATCTTATATAGGTTATTGCGTTTTATCCATTAAAATATTATAATAACTTTATAAGTATTTGTTCACTATAAATAACATATGTTCAATAATGTCTAATATTAGTTTTCCTAAGGGTAGAATAATTCACTGAGTAATTGAAAGCTTAGAAAGCAACTGTTGTAAAAAGGTTTAAATTTACTTGTAAATAATAATTTAAAAGGAGTTTTAATTATGAATGACTTTGATAATATGAATGAAAACGAAAAAAATAGTGTTTTAGCTAGTGTGGCAAGTCTTTATTATGAACACGATATGACTCAATCACAAATAGCTGAACGTTTGTTCACTTCGCGTTCTAAAGTTTCAAGATTATTAAAAGAAGCACGAGAGAAAAAAGTGGTAGAGATAATTATAAAGGAACCTTGGGAAAGATTAATGGACATTGAAAATGAATTTATGAAAAGATTTAAACTAAATCATATAAGAATCATTAATACAAAGGGATCTTCATATGAATTAACGCTAATTAAACTTGGAGAAATCGCAGCTTATTACATTGATAGTAAACTAGCTAAGAATACTATTCTAGGTATATCTTGGGGAAACACCATATATAATACTGTCCAAAGTCTTAAATCCAACAAAAATATTCCACTTACTGTAGTTCAGATAATGGGTGCCGCTTTAAAGGATAAGCCAGAGATAGACGGAATAGATCTTGTAAAACAATTTGCGAAAATCTATGGTGGAAAGTATCACTACTTATTAGCTCCCCTTTTTGTACAGGATAAAGACATGAGAGATAAACTTGTGCGAGACCCTTTTATATCAGATACTTTGTCTCTTGCTAAGAGAGCCACAATAATCCTAACAAGTGTAGGTTCTATAGATTCTACTATTTCAAATACAGCATGGAGCAAATATATAGACAGCTATACTCAATATGCACTTCAATCAAGTGGTGCTGTTGGTCATATCGGAGGACGTTTCTATGATATAAATGGTAAGCAAATTGAGTCTGAGTTAAATAATACTATTATAGGAATAGATCTAGATGATTTTTATAAAGCACCAAATGTTATTTGTGTTGCAGGTTCTAAAGAAAAAGCAAAAGCTATTCTTGGCGCAATAAGAGGTAAATATGTAAACACACTAATCATCGATGATACCGCAGCATTAAAAATATTAGAATTAGATGATGAAAAGAACTTATAGTTTTGCACATATGTGCAATAGTTAAACATATGTTGACACCCTTAATATAAGTTGTTATTATAAACACATAAAGAATATTAAAACTTGAATTTATAAAGGATGTGAGTAAAATTAATAATAATATTATTCTAGCTGAAAACATTAATCTAAAAACTACAGCTAAAGATTGGGTCCAAGCTATGAGGCTTTCAGGCCAATTGCTGGTTAACTCAAAGTACGTTACGGAAGGTTACATTGACTTAACAATTAAAACTGTTGAAGAATTTGGTCCTTACATTGTAATAATACCGGGACTTGCCTTATCTCATTCAAGACCAGATGTAACCGTTTTGAAAACTGGCATCAGTCTGCTAACTTTATCCGAGCCTGTACACTTTGATTGCGAAAATGATCCTGTAGACATTGTTATAACACTTGCCGCAGTTAATGACACAGATCACATCGGTTTGCTTGCAAAGTTATGCGATTATCTATCAGAAGAAGAAAATTTATATTTTATCAGAAATTGTTCAAATCCAGAAGAAATGGCTAAAGAACTAAACAAATCTCAAGTAGAATAATAGTTAAATTATTAAGGGGGCAACTTAATGGATATTAATAGCATTGCAAATAGCGGATGGTTTAAAGTATTTTCAGACAATATTCTCACAAAGCCAGAATATTTTATAAGTTTAATTGTCTTGATTTGTTATTTATTTTTAAGAAGACCAATATATGAAACTTTCGCAGGCACAATGAAATGTATCATTGGCATAATGATTTGGAACATTGGTTCAGGTGGTCTTGTTACTACATTCAGACCTATTCTTGCAGGATTAAATGATCGTTTCAAAATGAATGCAGCAGTTATTGATCCGTATTTTGGTCTATCTGCTGCAAATAAAAGCCTAGGTAGCTTGGCTTCCATGGTTATGATTGCACTTATGTTCGCGTTCTTATGGAACCTTCTCTTGGTTGCATTTGGTAAAATAACAAAAATAAGAACTCTGTTTCTTACAGGTCATATCATGCTTCAACAGGCTACTACAGCAACATTTATTGTATTCTTTGCATTACCTGACTATGCTAATGCAACTGGAGCTATTATTGTAGGTTTACTTGTTGGTACTTACCAGGCTGTATTCTCAAACTTAACAGTAGAAGCATGCAACAACCTTACAGACAATGCTGGTTTTGCCATTGGCCATCAACAAATGGGCGCTGTATGGCTAACAGATAAAATTGCGGGCAAACTAGGGAACAAAGATAAAAATCTTGATAATATAAAGTTACCTAAGTTCCTTTCTATATTTAATGATAATGTTGTTACAGCCGGTACCTTGATGCTAGTTTTCTTTGGTATTATTATGTTAATCCTAGGTGAGCCATATATGAGACTACTAGAAAATCCACTTGGTAAGGCTGCTACTGGTAACTTCGCACCGACATTATCCTTTGCAGCTTATATCGTAAATCGTTCATTAACATTTTCAGTTTTCTTATTTATACTTATGAGTGGTGTTAGAATGTTCGTTGCAGAACTTACAACAGCTTTCCAAGGTATATCTGATAAATTTATACCAGGATTAACTCCTGCTGTTGATTGCGCAGCTACTTACGGATTTGGCGCAAAGAACGCAGTTGTGTATGGTTTTGTTTTTGGAGCAATTGGTCAGTTTATAGCAATCGCAGGGTTACTCATATTTCACTCCCCTGTTATGATCATCACCGGTTTCGTACCAGTATTCTTTGACAATGCAACTCTTGCAGTATTTGCTAATAAACGTGGTGGTGTTCGTGCCGCTACAATAATACCAATATGTTGTGGAATGCTTCAGGTATTAGGTGGTGCTCTTGCAATATGGTTCTTTAAAGCTGGAATAAATGGAGTACCTCTTAGTGGAGGATGGCATGGCAATATTGATTGGGATACTATTTGGCCTGCATTTGGAGTTTTTGCAAATACCTTTAAACTATTTGGAGTGCTTGCTCTAATTGTCGCAATGCTAGTTATTCCTCAATTACAATATCGTAAAAACAAAGCAAACTATTTTAATCAATTAGGAGATAATTTAGACGTTTAAAAAATAAGAAAAATTATATTTTAAAGGAGAGATTTAAATGAAAGTATTAGCAGCTTGTGGAAATGGAATGGGATCCAGCCAAATGATTAAGATGAAAATCATTAAAGTCTTTAAAAGACTTGAGATTGATGTAGATGTTGATCATCTTAGTGTTGGTGAGGCAAAATCAGTTATAAATTCTTATGACATGGTTTTCGTATCTGAATCATTAGTTTCAAACTTTTCAAATGCACGTTCTAAAACTAAAATTATAGGCTTAAGAAATCTTTTATCTGAAGTAGAAATAGAAGGTAAAATCAAAGAAGCTTTAAATATTAAATAATAATTACAAAAGGAAAGGTGAATAATATGAGTAAAATAGATGATATAACAAGAGAATCTTGGATATTAAGCACGTTCCCCCAATGGGGAACTTGGCTTAATGAGGAAATAGAAAGAGAAGTAGTTGCTCCTGGTAGTTTTGCAATGTGGTGGTTAGGTTGTACAGGCCTTTGGGTAAAATCAGAAGGAAATGCAAATCTTTGTATCGATTTATGGTGTGGTACTGGTAAAAAAACTATGAAGAATCCTTTAATCAAGCCAGAACATCAGATGGCAAGAATGTCTGGTGGTAAAAAGTTACAACCAAACCTTAGAGTGGCTCCATTTGTTTTAGATCCATTTGCTATAAAACAAATTGATGCAGTAATATCAACCCATGATCACAATGATCACATAGATATAAATGTTGCAACTGCAGTTATGAAAAATTGTGATGCATCTGTACCTTTTATAGGACCAAAAACTTGTGTGGATCTTTGGATTAGCTGGGGCGTACCCGCTGAGCGCTGCATTGTAGTAAAACCTGGAGATGTCATTAAAATTAAAGATGTAGAACTTATTGCTCTTGAGTCATTTGACCGTACTGCATTAATTACCGTTCCAAAGGAAGTTACTTTAGCTGGCTCAATGCCCGGCGACATAGATGAGAGAGCAGTAAATTATATTATAAAAACTCCTGGTGGAAGCATATACCATAGTGGCGATTCACATTATTCAAACTATTATGCAAAACACGGCAATGATTACAAAATAGATGTTGCTTTAGGTTCTTTCGGTGAAAATCCTAGAGGTATAACCGATAAAATGACTGCTTCAGACATACTTAGAATGGGTGAAGCCCTAAATACTAAAGTTGTAATTCCATTCCATCATGATATATGGTCAAACTTTCAAGCAGACACTGAAGAAATAAATGTACTTTTCGAAATGAAAAAGGACAGATTACAATATAAATTCCTTCCATATATCTGGCAAGTAGGTGGCAAATTTATTTATCCTGCAGATAAAGATAAACGTGAATATCATTACCCTCGTGGTTTTGATGACTGTTTTGAAGGAGAGATTGACTTACCATTTAAGTGTTTCCTTTAAACATGGAAAACTGACATCTGCTGTAGAAAATCTATTTATTATAGCAAATTCAATTTCCCAAATGGGCTATGAAGAACTACAATTACTAGACTATCCTCACTAAATGTTATGCTATACTATCAAAGTCAAATTTAATGCGTTGTACTGACGGTCATATCATCGTCGATACAGCGCATTTTTCTAATTTAAGTAAAAAGCAAGTTTCAGGAAGGAACAGAATTTACGATAACCTTACCTGTTAAGCTAGCCTCTGGTAATGATAATAAAAATCCAGAAGCAGAAAATTACGTTCCTCTACTTTCCTAACATTCACAATTATTCAAAGTAGAAAAATATATTCAAAAAAATATTAAACATATATATATTGTATGTATTGCATAATTACATATTAATGGTAAACTTATTAGTAAAGTTAAATGTTCAAAGTTTATAAATAGGTAAAGTAGGGAGGGTTTCAAATGTGCACTAAAGTCGAAATAAAGACAGCGAATGAAGTAGAACACCAAGGTGAACTCAAAAGGAGTTTGCAAGCCAGACATTTAAATATGATTGCGATTGGTGGCGCAATAGGTACTGGATTATTTTTACTTAGTGGTGGAACAATAAGTGAAGCAGGTCCCGGTGGCGCAATTGTTGCATATTTAGTTATGGGTATTTTAGTATATTTTTTAATGACATCTCTTGGGGAGATGGCAACATTATTACCAATTTCAGGTTCCTTTGAAACTTATGCGACAAGGTTTGTAGATCCTGCATTTGGATTTGCACTAGGTTGGAATTATTGGTTTTGCTGGGCTACATGCGTGGCCTGTGAATTAGTCGCAGGGTCTATCATTGTAAAGTTCTGGCTTCCTCATACTAATGCAACTTTGTGGAGTGTATTGTTCTTAGTTGTTCTATTTATACTTAATCTTACATCAGCAAGAGCATATGGAGAAAGTGAATATTGGTTTTCCAGTATTAAAGTTATTACAATAATTGCATTCATAATAGTAGGTACTCTAATGATATTTGGTATCATGGGTGGGCACTCACCAGGTTTCTCTAACTTTACAATATCTGATGTTAGTGGTAATAAAGGTCCATTCATAGGTGGCATATTTGGGATGGTAAATGTGTTCTTATTGGCGGGTTTCTCTTTCTCCGGTACTGAACTAGTTGGTCTTGCTGCAGGTGAATGTGAAAATCCACAAGTTAATGTTCCAAAGGCTATCAAGATGGTTTTCTGGCGTATCCTTTTATTTTATCTTGGCGCAATAATAGTAATTGGGTTCCTAGTGCCTTTCAATGACCCCAATCTATTAAAAAGTGGTACAGACCAAATAGCATTCAGCCCTTTCACTATGGTATTTGAGCGGTCAGGCTTAGCATTTGCTGCAAGCCTCATGAATGCAGTTATTCTTACAGCTGTGCTTTCGGCAGGAAACTCAGGTTTATATGCTTCATCACGAATGCTTTATGCAATGGCAAAGGAAGGAAAAGCACCTAAACTTTTTGGAAAGGTAAATAAGAGAGGTGTTCCAATGAATGCGCTTTACCTTACAACTCTTGTTGCCTGTTCAGCTTTTCTGGCATCTCTCGTTGGTGATGGTAAAATATATTATGCACTAGTTAACATTTCTGGTATAACAGCTTTCTTTGCATGGTTAGGTATAGCAATATGCCACTATAGATTCAGAAAAGCATATATTGCACAAGGAAGAAAACTTGAAGATTTAAAGTATCGAGCTAAGTGGTTTCCATTCGGACCAATTATGGCTATGGTACTTTGTACTATTGTTATATTTGGTTCGAACATATGGATATTCCAAGCACCTACCTTCGATTGGTTTAGTTTTATTACAAATTATATGACTATCCCATTATTTGCAACATTTTATTTTGGTTATAAGTTTATAAAGAAGACTAAGATAGTTCCTCTCATGGAATGTGATTTTGAACATAAAGAATATCAAGAAGCGAAATAAATCAGTATAAATTAATCTATTGAAAGAAGGAGAGTTGTAATGAATCCGATAAATAATATTTTAAAAAATTTTCCATTAATAATTTTAGATGGTGCATTAGCTACAGAACTTGAACGCCTAGGGTGCGATATTAATGATTCTCTCTGGTCAGCTAAAATACTTGCTCAGAATCCTGAAATAATAGAGAAAGTACACTATGACTATTTTGCTTCTGGAGCCGACTGTGCAATTACTTCAAGTTATCAAGCTACTATTGAAGGTTATGTAGAAAAAGGTTTCACTGAACTTGCGGCAATATCCCTTATTAAAAAATCTGTTGAAATTGCTAAAAAAGCGAGGGATGATTTTTGGTCAAATCCACTAAATAGAATAAATAGACCAACCCCCTTAGTTGCCGGTTCTGTAGGCCCCTATGGTGCTTATCTTGCAGATGGTTCTGAATATCGTGGAGATTATAAAATCAGTGAAGAAGAACTAATTGAATTTCATAGACCAAGAGTGAAAATTTTAGTAGATGCCGGTGTAGATATTCTTGCTTGCGAAACAATACCTAGTCTTATAGAAGCTAAAGCTATTACTAAACTGCTTGAAGAATTCCCTACAGTATATTGTTGGATTAGTTTTAGCGCTAAAAATGATTTGCAGATAAGTGATGGTACATTAATTTCTGATTGTGCCAAATATTTAGATGCCTTTGCGCAAGTGGCTGCCATCGGAATAAATTGCAGCGCACCTACTCATATACAATCCTTGATAGAAGAAATTAAAAAGAATTCTAAAAAGCCTATAGTAGTTTATCCAAACTCAGGAGAAGAATATGATGCTCACTCTAAAACATGGCATGGTAATTCCTGTAGTGAAATTTACAGTTGTAGTGCCAAAAGCTGGTTTAACAAAGGTGCCCAGCTAATTGGTGGTTGCTGTAGAACAACCCCTGAAGATATTAAAGCTATCGCTACATGGGCTCGAAAATAGTCCTAGGTTGTTTATTCTTTAAACGAAATTAATGTGCATATCATTTACTCTGGCATTTATACCCTTTATTTAGCTCTGTTCCACTGCCTTCATTGACTGCTACACCATTAGAATCGAAGTTTTAAAATTTAACTTTATTTCTATTCTAGAAAAATAAATTCTATAAATAGCTTAAATTAGAATATTCAGCATCTGCACCCCACAAAAATTCTTCAATAATTAATCAACAATATCATAGTTATCATATATTGGATACTTTATAGTAATAGAGAAGGAACTTGTTTTTTTAACAAGTTCCTTCTCTATTAAAGTAAGTATAGCAAATTTATTAATCCGCTAAACCTATAAATTTTCTGCTATACGATAAATTAATTTCTCAGTACTTTTCCATCCTAAACATGCATCTGTTATGGATTTTCCATAAGTGCCACTACCTACATCTTGTTTACCTTCGACAAGATAACTTTCAATCATAAATCCTTTTATCATTTTTTTAAGTAGAGCGTTATCTTTCCTACTCATTAACACTTCTCTAGCTATTCTTGGTTGCTCTTTATAAAGCTTCATTGAATTCGCATGATTAGTATCTACAATAATAGAGGCATTTAAAAATTGCTGTTTTTCATATTCTTTAGCAATATTAATCAAATCTTCATAATGATAATTAGGAATGTTTTTACCATAAGAATCTACAGCCCCTCTTAAAACAGCATGTGCAAGTGGGTTTCCTGATGTTTCAACCTGAAAACCGCTATATATAAAAGTGTGACCATCTTGCGCTGCTTTAATGGAATTTAACATTACAGTTAAATCTCCACTAGTTGGATTCTTCATGCCTACAGGCATATCACTACCACTTACTGTAAATCTATGTTGCTGATTTTCTACAGAGCGAGCTCCGACTGCGATATACCCTAATAAATCCGAAAGATATGTATAATTTTCTGGATATAACATTTCGTCTGCAGCAGGCATATGATATTCACTTAATGCTTTTATATGAAGTTTTCTAATGGCCCTGAGTCCTGCATCCATATCAGGTTCTTTACTTGGATCTGGTTGAGATGCCATACCTTTATATCCTTCACCCGTAGTTCGCGGTTTGTTTGTATAAATCCTAGGTATAATAATGATAGAATCTTTTACTTTTTCCTGAACTTCTGCAAGTTTTCCTATATATTCACACACTGAGTCCTCGTTGTCAGCGGAACATGGTCCAACTATAAGGATAAACTTATCAGATTTATTCTCAAAAACTTTCCTTATCTCCATATCTCTATTTTTTTTAATCTCTTTAATATGATTTGGTAGAGGCATTTCTTCCATAATTTCCGCCGCCGTTGGTATTCTTTTTATATATTTCATACTCATATTATATTTTCCTCCCTTTGCATTTATTATTACATTTAACAAAAATCCACAAAGCTGTCCTATACAGACCGGTACTCCCGGAAATTTTTCTAAATAAGTAAAAATTCCATTTGCCTTTAAGAAATTGTAAACACAATTTATTTCGTTAATGAATTATATCACAAATTTAATTAGCTATGGGCAATTATTTATGATATCAACTTGACTTCACTCATAAAAGCCCATGATAACGTAAACAAACTGAAGCCACGATTTGTTTTGCTAAAATGCCCATAGTTAGCTTTCCGTAAATGACAAAATTAAGGAGTGAGTTTGCTCATGAAAAACAGTTTAGAAGAAATACGAAAGCAAATTGGTATTAAACAAGAAGAGCTGTCAACGGCCTTGGAAGTTTCAAGACAGACCATTGGGTCCTTAGAAAATGGGAGATATAACCCATCTATTATATTAGCCTTTAAAATCGCTAGATATTTTAATATGTCAATTGAAGAAATTTTTATTTATGAGGAGGAATAATATGTTTAACAAATCACTGAAAAACAATAAGTTTTGGACAACTTTAGTTGTAGTTGGTATTATAACTTTTATATTTGTTTTACTTGATTATAAGATACCAGCATTTATTTCTATTGGAGCATTGTATGTTCAATTGTTAGCATTTTTTATAACATATAAGTACTATAGCAAAAGGATGTAACGAGGACATTAATATTTACTTGCTAATTTCATCTAACATCAATATATTTAGTCTGTTTATTTCTTTTCTTTTTTCCATTAGTTGTTTTATTATTTCACCTCTGTAATCTGATTCCATTGATTTAGCTTTCAATTCTATCGAATTACAGAACTCATATATCTTTTTAAACTGTACTATTGTTTGCTCAAATTCTTCATCAAAATTAATTAAATCTTTATTCTCATAAATCATGTTTAATGACTCTAATTGATATCTTATTATTGTAGAAAATTGTATGAGTAGTTGATCTGACTTTACTTTATAAATATATAATAATAATTGCGTATAGATTCTATTAAGTGTGGCATTATCAAAAATATCTAGATTTACTCTACTATAACCTAATTTCCTTTTTAACTTTAGGTTAAATAATTTTCTTAGAAAATTATTACAACCTTTTGTAGTCCATATTCCATAAACCAAATAGCTATTTTCTATTTTCCTAAAAAAACTATTTATTTCTTCACTATTTACAAATAGTTTTATTTCTTTATCCATTCTAGTTAACCTAGTTTTGTCAATCACTTGAAAACTTTCTCCATAACTTGAAAATAATTTACCCTCTGTAGCACCCCTTATATTCCTTATACACATCCACATATCTGACATTAAGGATCAACCCCCAAATATATATTAATTTATAATAATTTTTTTAGTTTTTTATATTATTTGCCTATATTGTGCACATTATACTGTGTGGCTTTATATTTCGAGGTTAAATTATTTAGAAGTGTTGTTGTCACTTTACTTTCGTGCTTAATTAAAAATAAAAATGTATAAGATTTTTAAACTTGTCTATAATTTAGATATACCACCTTAACATAATGATAAATCGAAATTAATAAAATAAAAATACTGCACTGGGTTCCCCCTAGGTGCAGTATTTTTATTTTATTATTAAACTAATTAATCGCTATTAGGTTATGTTATTATAACTAAAAAATGTGGAGCCAGCAGATAATATCCGCTGGCTCCATATTTTTCTAAGCTACAGCAACTATACTTGTACCAATAATTTTCCTACAGCAAAACACCTGCGTCTAATGAGTCAACTTTTATATTACCCATTGTTTTGGTAATAAATATGTCTTTGCCATTAATATAATTTTTAGTTTTCGAATAAAAAATCATATGCTCTGCATATATTTAAAGTGGAACTTTTTATAGGAGGGTATTAAATTGTATATATTAGAAGTGAAATCTTTAGAAGATCTTAAGTCATTAGGAAAACATCGAGAATTAGTTGCTCGATTTAAAGAACTAATAGGCAAAAATACAAAAGTTAACACCAAAAGCTGGCAAAATCTCTATGAATCTATTTGTGATTATAATGATAGTATAAAAAAACCAGATATAGATCAATATTTTGTTTCTAAAGAAGCGGAAGTGATTTTTTATTTAGTTGAACTTAGTGGAGAAATTAGATTAAAGATGCTCGGATTAACCAAAAGTTATTATTCCAATAAAAATAAAGCCACAAAGTGGAGAAATAGTATATTAAAACTGATTCACCCAGACAAATGTTTGTATCAAAAGGCNAGTGAGGCAACAATAAAGTTAAATAGCATTTATAAAGAGATGATTGGCAACGAAAAACAATGAAATAGTTCCATATGCACATCCTGCAAGCTCCTTTTCATATAATATTCCATCCTCAAAAGAAGGTCAACATAAGAATACAATTACCTCAATAACAAATGCATGGAGTAATTCAGCTTACTTCGATGACTCAGGCAAGGCATGGGTTGATACCGAAAATTTACACAGTATACTAAGAACAAATAAAAGTAACGCAAGATATATTGTAGCAAGAATTTCAGATGAAGACAAAATCGATTCTAATAACAAAACGTTTATAAGAGGCTATGAAATTAGAATGCAGATTGATAAGCTTATACAGGAATGTGGTGCAGGAACAAGAGGTGAATATTTAAGATATTCAGAAGAAAATTATACTTCTATAAGAGACTCTGATAGGGGTAAGATATTAAGATCAGAGTCTGAAAACAGACTTGTTGAGGCGAGGAAGAAATTAAAGAAAAAAAGAATGAAAGGTTACAAAATAAAAAAAGATGAATTAACTGGCGGAACTTTAGATATTAAAAATAGTGATTTTTCACATATTAGAAGCTATTCATTATATCCACATTTAGCAGATAACCTTGACAATGGACTTATAGTAAATAAATCTACTCATAAAATAATTACAGAAGAAAATATAAACGATGAAGATGAGCTATATGATCTTTGCAATAAAAATGGATGGACAACGAAATGGTATAATAAATTCAAAAAAATGTTTTGTTAAGCTTTAGGGTGGTAACACGTGCTTACTCGCTCGTTCCTTTTATAGGGGCGAGCTTTTTTATTTTAAAAGGTAGTAGTTAAGTAGACATTGACACTCTCCATATAATCCTCAATCAAAAAAAATAACCAATATAATAAATAATAAGATTATATCTATTAGTTGCATAAAAAAACGGTATACGCTACTATTAAAGTATATTATTCGACATATAATTTAATTTGTAATTATGGAAATTATTAAGAATTGAACAAAATTATAAAAAGAAAGGCTGGTAATTTAAATTGAAACAATTAAAATTTAGAGTTTGGGATGGTTTAAAACAAGAAATGCATAAATTGCAAGGCATGACTTTTGATTCGCAAAGTTTCGTTCCCTCCGCTGTAAAGGTTCCAGGTTTAACATGGAGACCTGTTGAAGAATTTGAATTGCTTCAGTGGGTGTATTTATGTGATAACACTGGAGTCGACGTATATGAAGGCGATTACATCAAAATTTCATCTACTGTTTACATTGTATTATGGAATGACACCATATCGAATTTTCAGCTAGAAGAGTTAGATGGCTCTTTGAGCCGTAGTATTCTTGACGTAACGCTTGGAGATATAGTAGGAAATAAATTTAAAAATGCAGATTTATATAATAAATAGTCTATTTTCAAAAATAGAGTTTAATATAAAAAAATTAAGGAAAGTAAA
>JGI24143J45723_1000177_pt1 | contig 34227 bp, 27 predicted proteins | sample BarGraIncu00432A_FD_45723 | JGI IMG/M metagenome (IMG submission 45723) | reverse complement strand
GCGCGCCGGCGCGCGCTCCCCGTACCTCCTCGTGGGGCATTCCATGGGGGGCCTCTTGGTGCGGGTCTTCGCCGGGCTCTTCCCGGGCGAGGTGGCCGGGATGGTGCTCCTCGATGCCGTCCNCCCCGACCAGCACCTTCGCTCCAGCGCCATCGGCATCCACATGCGCAGCGGCTTTCGCCTCCTGGGGGCCATCCCGCTTCTGGTACGCCTTGGCTACGTCCGGCTTAGCGGACTCTTCGACGCCTGGGGTGAGGGGCTGCCGGCGCGCCAGAGCGCCGAATCCGCGGCGTTCCTCTCCAGCTACCGGCACCTATCCACCACGCGCGACGAGTCGCTCGCCTGGGAAACCATCTGCGACGAGGTGCGCTGCGCCGGGGGGCTGGGGGACACCCCGCTGGCGGTCGTCACGGCGGGGAAGGACGTCCTGCCCGGCCAGCCCGAGCTACAGTGCGAACTGGCGGCCCTCTCCACAGACAGCATCCACCTGGTGGTTTCGGGAGCCGACCATGTGACCCTGGTCTCCCATCGCGAGTATGCCCTGGCCGTGGTGGACGCGATCCGTCAGGTAGCAAGCAAGGTACACCCAAGATAATCGGATAGCCTCCAAGTGACGCGCTTTTCCACGGGAAACTTTGCCCCCCCCCTCACCCTTGACTGCCCCCGGAAGGTAAAAGCCCCACTGTTCAGCACCGCGCGCAGGAGCGCGGGAGCGATAACCACTGTTCAGCAACTCACAAGCTAAAGGTTTCGAACACTGGCAACGCTGAAACTCTTTCCTGCACAACGAAACTACAGGGGCATGACAGCAAGTTCGAACTGGAGGAATCGGTAATTTTGTTACAATCAGGTGAATTATTATGAGTTAGCCTGATATCACTCTGTTAATCATTGCATATTATCACAATAGGCTTAAAGTTGCGGACGGTAGCAGGACAGAGTTACCCACCATGGGACGCTGTAACGACTGAGAATGCCACAACACTATAACCAACAAGGAGGATGGTCAGACATGGAACAGCCCGCAACGAATTTACAACAACTGAAGGGAATCGGCAGGGTACTCGCCAGGAGACTGCAGGACGCGGGGCTGGACAACTTTGCCAAGATCGTACAGGCAGGCGAGCAGGAACTCTCCAAGATCAAGGGCATCGACCCCCTCAAGATCTCCTCCATCCTGAATCAGGCGAAACTGCTCGCCGAGGTAGAGCCCGCCGCAGCCCCGGCGGCCGCCGAGGTTCTGCAGCAGCGACTGGTCGAGGTAAAGGAACAGGTCCACACCCTGGCCGAGGCCTCTCGGGAGCGCTTTGCGCAGGAACTGGAGGGAAAGTCCGGCAAGAAACTGGTCTTAGACCTGGCCCGCATCGATGACGCCCTGGGACTCATCAGCTTTAAGGGGAAGAAGAAAATACGGCGCGCGGGCAAGGCTCTGAAACGGGTGCAAAAACGGGTGGCGGGACTCGCTGCGGATGCCGGACTCAAAAAGGTGCGTAAAACGCTCAAGAGAGCTCGAAAGGCCGTCCTCAAAGCGGTAAAATGACGGAAACCTAGCGATCCAGGCCATTGGGAAACGGCCAAAAGTTAACATGACTGTAACATTATCATGTTAGTCTGAATGCGTCGCCGCCAGGATTCAGCAGGCACCTCGCCCACGGGACTCCCTCACCTCTGCCCTCTCACGCTTTCGCCCTAGGCTTCAGCGCGCAAGCCCAGAGGGCGAGGGAAAGCTTTTTCAAACAGTAAAGGCGACCTTTTGCAAGGTCGCCTCCTCATATGCCTCCTCATACTCCCTCATGCCCTCCTCGTTAGCGAGCGAAAGCTTTGCGTCCCGGCTAGGGGGCGACGCTGATTTTTCCTATTTCTATTTGCACCATATCGGCCAGTTTCTTCGGAAGCGGCGTATAAAAAAGCGTCGAGGTCATCTTTTCCGCCTGGGTAAGTTCCCAGGTTAGAAACTGAATCAGTTTCTGCGCTTTTTCCGCGTCCTTTTGCTGCTGATAGACCAAAAGCCAGGTCAGCCCCACGATCGGGTAGGCGTCTTTTCCCGGTTCGTCGACCAGAGAAACCCGGTAGTCATGCTTCACTTTTTCCATGCCGCTGACTGCGGCGGCACGGGTGGCAAGCGCCGTCGGCCTGACAAATTTCCCGGCGCGGTTCTTGAGCGCCGCGTCACAAAGGTTATGGTCCAGCACATAAGCGATTTCGACATAGCCGATGCTGAACGGGTTACTGACAATCTGCTGCACGACTGCGCCGCTCCCGTTTCCGCCCAGGCCAACCGGCCAGTTAACGGAGGTTCCGGTGCCCACCCGGGCTGCCCAAAGCGGGCTCGCCTTGGAAAGATAGTCGGTGAAGATGCTCGTCGTGCCGCTGCCGTCGCTGCGGTGCACAACGATGATGGGGGCGTCGGGAAGCCTCGCCCCGGGGTTCAAACTGGCCAGGCGCGGATCGCCCCAGTTGGTGAGCTTGCCGAGAAAGATTTCGCCCAGCAGTTGCGGGGTAAGTTTCAGCCCGGTGGCTACGCCGGGAATATTGTAGGTTATCGCTACGGCCCCGAGTACGGTGGGGATGTGGAGCAACTTGGCCGGTGCGGCTTTGAGTTCGGCGTCGCTCAGGAATTTGTCGCTGGCGCCGAAATCGACGTTCTGCGCCATGATTTGTTTGATCCCCCCACCACTGCCGACTGCCTGGTAGTTGAAGGAAACCTCCGGGTCGATCGCCGCATAATCTTTGAACCACTTGCTGTAGAGCGGATACGGGAAGGTTGCCCCGGCACCCTGCAGAACGGTTCCGGCAAATGCCTTCCCTGCCTGGAGAGCGCAGCTAAGGACGATGAGTGCGATTAAAACGGTGCGCAGCTTGTTGAGCATGTAACTTTTCTCCTTGGTTTGTGTGGCGCTGATTGGTCTGCATCTTCTGCCCTCCCCTACCTGTGGCGTCCGTCTGCCACCTCGGGTAGTGCGGCTCTTCTCTGATTCGTCCGAAGCATACAGCGGGTGCGTTGCAGTTATGTCACAGGGAGGTTCCAATTTAATGAGTTTCGCGCGTTGCGCAGGCTGTCAAAATTCTCACAAAGAATTCTAGAAATGCTATTGTCAAATTACTATTGTGGCAACGCGTTTTTAAGAAATGCTGTGCATTCAGGCAAAAAGGTAATGTGACCAGTGAAAAAAGTTCCTCAAATTGATGTAGTCGAGTTGCGCCGCAGTGCGGAAGAGCGACTCGGAAAGGGTTTGGAAAGAGAGCCTCTGGCGCATCTGGCACTGCTCCATGAATTGCAGGTGCACCAGATTGAGTTGGAGATGCAGAATGAAGAGCTCCGCCTGGCCCGGACCGAAGCGGAAACGGCTCTGGGGAAGTATACCGATCTCTACGAATTTGCTCCGGTCGGCTACGTGACCCTCGACCGCAAAGGGATCATCCAGTCCGTCAATCTCACTGGTTCCAGCCTCCTTGGGGTTGAGCGTTCCAAGCTGAACAAAAGTCGCTTCGAGCTTCTCATCGCCGCCGGACCGGACCGTCCCGGGTTCGCCGCCTACCTTGAAGGGGTCTTTTCCAACCGGGACAATAAAACCTACGAGTTGGAACTCCTCAGGTCAGGTAAAACCTCTATTTCCCTACATATCGAGGCAGTGCTTGCTGACTCAGGGCTGGAATGCAACCTTGTCCTGGTTGATATCAGCGAGCGTAAAGGAGCTGAGGCGCTTCGAAAAGTGGCCGAGGCCGCGGCGGTGGCGCTGCTAAAGGTGGAAGTGGCCGCAGCGGAGGCACTTCTGAAACTGGAAGAAACCCTGGCTGTTCCTCAAAATGTGAACGAGGCAATAACGGTTGCCTTGCTAAAGTTGGAAAAGGCAGCAGAGGTTGCCTGTCTCAAGGTAAAAACAGCAGCCGAGGTGGCAGCGGCGTTTATTGGTGCTGGAGAAACAGCCGAGGACCCTCATAATTTGGCAAAAACGGCAGAGGCTGCCTGTCAAAAGGTGGAAAAGGCAGCAGAAGTAGCCCAGCAAAAGGTCATGATAGCTGCCGAGACCGCGCTTCGGAAAGTGACCATAGTAGAAGATGAGCGCACGCGGGCCAAGAATGTGCTGCTTGCCAGCGAGGAACGCTTCCGCCTGCTGGTGGACGGGGTTAAGGACTACGCCATTATCATGCTCGATGTCGATGGGCGCGTGATCAGTTGGAATGAAGGTGCCAAGCGGCTCAAGGGCTGGGAGGAGCAGGAAATCCTGGGCCGGCACTTTTCGCTTTTTTACCCGGAGCAAGCCGTAGCAGCCAGCCATCCCGAGCAAGAATTGGAAATTGCCGGGGCCACAGGGCAATATGAGGAAGAAGGCTGGCGCGTCCGCAGCGACGGGTCACAGTTCATGGCTACGGTACTCATCACTGCAATCCGCGATGAGTTTGGCAAGTTGAAAGGATTTTCCAAGATCACCCGCGATATAACCGAGCGCAAACAGGCCGAAGAGACCCTTAAAAGATATGCTCAACTCCTCATCGAACAGGAGGAGAATTTGAGAAAAAGTATCGCCATGGAGCTTCATGACGACGTTGGGCAGGAGCTCACCGCCCTCGGTCTCAACCTGGCTTATATTGACAAATTCCTTCGGACGGAGGGCGGGATTGATCTCAGGCCGGTACTGGGAGATTCGCGGATGCTGGCAAAAGAAATCAATCGTACGGTGCGAAACCTCATGAATGATCTGCGCCCCAGCCAACTCGACGAATACGGCCTGGCACCGACCATCCGTGCCTACGTGGAACAGTATGCGCATCGAACCGGTCTCGCGGTCACGGTCCACGCAGCAGCCAACTTCCCGAGGCTCTCCCCCCAAAAGGAGATAGCCCTCTTTCGTGTCATTCAAGAGGCACTCAATAATGTTATAAAACACGCGACTGCGACAAAGGTGGCGATCGTGCTGAGCCGTGATGCCAACTCGCTAGGTCTCTCCATCACCGATGACGGCAAAGGACTAGTACCACAGGTTTCGCCCGGGCCAATGGGGTTCGGCCACGGGCTGACGACCATGCGCGAGAGAGCTGAGTTGGTAGGTGGCAAGTTCCGGCTGGAAACGACGCCCGGGAAGGGAACCTCTATTGTTATCGAACTAAAGGAGGGGCAGCAATGCCTGGCAACATCCTGACAGACGATCTTGCCAGGTGGCCCCTGCTCCAGACCAGGCGATTCCGAATATTTCAACCGGGAGGCGAGTTCCAGATTGCCCGAGCGTTCCGCCAATTCGATGTCGTGCCGGGTCTTCTCGAGCTGCCCCCGCAACCCCTGAATCCGCTGGGCGCCTTGAGACGCTCTTCGAACTCGCCCCGGAACTTGGCGCCCGCGATCAGGGAGCCCATATCCAGGGCGAAGATGGTCTTGTCGCTGGCCCCCTCGCAGCGGCAGTAGCACCGGCCTGTCAGGATAAGTTATCCGTATCCCCAACGATATGCGGAAAAATCTCGTGATGCACTTCGTGATTTAAGTGGAGGCTTTCACCGCACGAGGTGCAAAGGTATTTGTCACCAACAGTCGTGTAATCACTCTTTTTACACTTTTCACACCAGATCTTGCTGTCGCATTCATTTTGTGATTTTTTCATAAAAGCTCCTTTTATCATTTATTATGATGCTGTTACTACCGCAGGTATGACAGCTGGCGCAGATCCTTACGGGATGTGCACAGGTCCCAACAACAAAGAGTAATCCAATTAGCGTGCCAAATAAATGTAAGCGGCATACAGTGCAACTGGCCGATAAGACACAAGGTTTAGAATGGGAGCCACAAGTTGCCAGAAATGCAGCCATCAAACTCCGTCAAATATGACGAATCCATCAATATTCAACGCTGCAGAAAGCGAGCTGGGCGCTGACTCAGCTTCTTATTGCCCCGAACTAACAGGGATTTGTGCTTTAACATCCCGCCAAACGCTGCTGGCATGCTAGTTGCGGTTCCAATGTCGGCGCTTCCCGCCTGTACCTTGTGTTAGCTGGGCCCGGTGCAGCTGGCCAAACCGGGCGCCGAAGACAAAGTGAGCCCGATCCGGACCGAACCGGGGAAAAAAGAGGTGTTTTGTGATCGAACTAGTAGACGTGGTGAAGGGTTTCGACGGCAAGAAAGTCATAGACGGTCTGAGCCTGGCGATTCCGGAGGGAAAGATTACCGCCATTATCGGCCTGAGCGGCGAGGGGAAGAGCGTTTTGCTCAAGCTGATGATCGGACTGCTGCACCCGGAGAGCGGGAAAATACTGGTCGACGGCGAGGACACCGCCGGGATGAACGAACACGACCTGATCAGGATCCGCAGACAGTTCGGCATGCTGTTTCAGGGTGCGGCGCTGCTCGATTCCCTGACGGTTTTTGACAACCTCGCGCTCCCCCTGGTGGAAAAGCATGACCTTAGCGAGGAAAGCATTGCGGAGCGCGTGCACAAGGTCCTTGCCGAGGTGGGATTAAAAGGGGAAGACGACAGCTTCCCCGACCAGCTCTCCGGCGGGATGAAAAAAAGGGTGGGCCTGGCGCGGGCGCTCATCCTGGAGCCGAAGATCATACTCTTCGACGAACCGACCACCGGGCTTGACCCGATCACCGACCGGGCGATCCACAAACTGATCAAGGATACCCAGGACCAGTTCGGCTACACCGCCATCATCGTATCCCATGACATACCTGCCATATTTTCCATAGCCGACAACGTCGCCATGATCTATCAGGGCCGGATCATCGAGCAAGGCGCTTCGGAGGCGATCCAGACCTCGGCGGACCCGATCGTACAGCAGTTCATTACGGGGGACCTTGAAGGCCCGATCCACCTTGTTTGAGGCGGGAGTGCCGGGCCGCCTCACCCTTTCCCGAGCGCCACCTTGTAGACGTCCTTGTACTCCCTGGCAAAGTGCACCTCCAGCCCTTCCTTCAGATAATCCGGCAGTTCGTTGAAGTCCTTGCGGTTCCCTTCGGGAAAAATGAGGACCTTCAGCCCCGCGCGCCGTGCCGCAATAGTCTTCTCCTTCAAGCCTCCGATCGGGAGGACCCGTCCGGTCAGGGTCAACTCACCGGTCATACCGAGCTTTTTGCGCACCGGTTTTCCCGCGATCATCGAAAGCAGCGCGGTCGCCATGGTGACGCCGGCCGAGGGACCGTCCTTCGGGGTCGCGCCGGCGGGGACATGCAGGTGGACGAAGTGGGTGTCGAAGAAGTCTTCCTGAAGGGCGTACTCCTTAAGGTGCGCCATCACGAAGGAATAGGCGATCTCCGAACTCTCCACCATGACGCTGCCGAGCTGCCCGGTCTGCCGGAACCCCTTACCCCTGCTCGGCATGGCAGCCGCCTCGATGGGGAGGGTCACCCCGCCCATACTGGTCCAGGCAAGGCCGGTAACCACACCGGGGACCCCCTCGAAAAGCTCATCCATCGAGAAGACCGGCTGGCCCAGAAGTGCAGTAAGTTCCTTGCGCCCGATGTTCATCGGCTCGGCTCGCCCCGTGGCGAATTCCCGCGCCGCCTTGCGCATGAGCTTCCTGATGCGGTTCTCCAGGGTCCTTACCCCGGCTTCGCGGGCCCACCCATCAATCAGCGCCGCCAGCGCGTCTTTTCTCAGCGTCACCTGCCCCGGCTTCAGCCCGTGATCCTTGAGAGCCTTGGGGATCAGGTAGCGCTTGGCGATCTCGACCTTTTCCTCCAGGATGTACCCCGGCAGCCGGATCACCTCCATGCGGTCCAGAAGCGGCCCGGGAATGGTGTCAAGCTGGTTCGCCGTCGCCACAAAGAGCACGTTGGATAGATCGAACGGCACGTCCAGGTAGTTGTCGCGGAAGCTTCCGTTTTGCGCCGGGTCGAGCACCTCCAGCAGCGCCGAGGCAGGGTCTCCCTGAAAGGAGGCGCCGATCTTGTCGATCTCGTCCAGCATCAGGACCGGATTGGCGGTCCCGGCGCTCTTCATGGCCTGGATGAACTTACCCGGCAGGGCGCCGATGTAGGTACGGCGATGTCCCTTGATCTCGGCCTCGTCGCGCATCCCGCCCAGAGTGAAGCGATAGAAGGAGCGCCCCAGCGCATCAGCGATGCTTTTGCCGATGGAGGTCTTACCTACCCCCGGAGGGCCGACCAGGCAGATGATGGAGCCGGAGATGTCCCCTTTCATCTTTCCCACTGCGATGAATTCAAGGATCCGGTCCTTCACGTCGTCCAGGCCGTAGTGGTCGCGGTCGAGGATACGCCGGGCCTTTTCCAGGTTATAGGAATCCTTGCTGTATTTCCCCCAGGGGAGGATGGTCAGCCAGTCAAGGTAGTTGCGGGTGACGTGGTACTCGGAGGATGACGGTTCCAGGGTACGCAACTTCTCCAGCTCTTCCGCGACCGCCCGGCGCGCCTCGTCGTTGTAGCTTAAGCCTTTGATCCGTTCCTCGAACTTTTCGATCTCGGAAGTTTTACCCTCCTTTTCCAGCCCCAGTTCCTTCTTGATGGCCTTCAGTTGCTCGCGCAGAAAAAACTCACGCTGATGGGCGCTGATCTTTTCCTCGATCTGCTTGGTGATCTTGGTCTGCAGACGCGAGACTTCCAGCTCTTTTTTAAGGAGGGTAAGGACCAGGTCGATGCGCTTGCGCACATTGAAAGACTCCAGGACCTGCTGCAGTTCCTGACCGTCAGCCGAGGTCAGATTGGCGGCGAAGTCAGCGAGCTTACCCGGGTCATCGAGGCTCGAGCGGTCGAAGAAAAGCTTGATCTCCTCCGAGTAGAGCGGATTGATCTGAATGAGTTCCTTAAGTGTGGCGAGCACCGCCATGGAAAAGGCCTTGAGCTCGTCATTTGCCGAAAGCACGGTTGCGTAATGGTATTCCACGCGCGCGAAGTAACCCTCGTCCCCCTCAGAGATTTCCTGAATGGTGAAACGTTCCAGGGCGCTGAAGAGAAACTGCACGCTGTCGTCGTCGATGTGCAGGATCTTGACGATGGTTCCCGCCACGCCGACCCGGTGCAGGTTCCCGGTAGCGTCCGGTTTATCCGGTTCCCGCACCAGCACGAATCCCACGGCATGCGAGGGGCTTTCCATGGCTCGCTTCACAGCCTGGACCTGGTTTACCTGGTTGACGACCATGGGGACCAGCATATTCGGGAAGACCGGCCGCGGTCGCAGCGGGATAATGGGGAGGACTGCCGGAAGGACCTTGGTGGCAAGGACGATGCTGCCACCCTCCCCGCCAGCGGCAGGTTTCTGTGGTTCGGCGTCGACTAGGTTGGTATTTAGTTCACTCATTTGTGGCTCCTGTGCTCATGTACGGTGAATCTAATCATGCATGCTCTAAAGGTCAACCAAGGGGCTTTTGCGGCCCCGACAGCAATAAGCAACTGTGACAACCTGGCAGGTCTTATCGGTTACCGGGACTTCCGGGCTAGGGGAGTGCCGCCAGGGCATCGTTAACGATGGTCTGCGCTTCCTCCTGGATGCGGCGCAGATGATCCAGACCCCGGAAACTCTCCGCATAAATCTTGTAGACATCCTCGGTCCCCGAGGGTCGCGCCGCGAACCAGCCGTTCTCGGTCGCGACCTTCACCCCGGCGAGAGGTGCGCCGTTCCCCGGCGCGGTGGTTATAACTGACAGGATTTCCTCGCCGGCCAACTCGGTGAGCCTGACCTGCCCGGGGGTGAGTTTTGCCAAAAGGGCCTTTTGCGCCGGAGTCGCTGGCGCATCGACCCGTTCATAGACGGGAGTGCCGAACTTACGCGTCAGTTCGTGGTAAAGCTCAGCGGGATCGCGTCCCGTCCGGGCCGTCAGTTCCGCCGCCAGCAAGGAGAGGACGATGCCATCTTTTTCCGTCGTCCAAACCGAGCCGTCCCTGCGGGCAAAGGAGGCCCCTGCACTCTCTTCGCCGGCAAAGCCAAGCGAGCCATCGAGGAGGCCGTCGGCGAACCACTTGAAACCGACCGGCACCTCGTAGAGCTCACGGTTAAGATTTGCCGCGACGCGATCAATCATCTGGCTGCTTACGACAGTCTTCCCCACTGCCGCCCCCTTTTGCCAGGCTGGACGGGTCTGGTAGAGGTAGGAAATGGCAACCGACAGGTAATGGTTGGGAGGTAGTAACCCTCCGTTACGGGTGACGATCCCGTGCCGGTCGGCGTCGGGGTCGCAGGCAAAGGCAAGATCGAAGCAGTCCTTCAGCCCGATCAGCCGCTGCATCGCGAGAGGTGAGGACGGGTCCATACGGATCTGCCCGTCCCAGTCGAGCGTCATGAAGCCGAAGGCAGGGTCGAGCGACTGGTTCACGACGCTCAGGTTCAATTCGTACTGCCCGGCAATCGCTCCCCAGTAATGGATTGACGCGCCCCCCAGCGGGTCGGCACCGAGTTTCAGGCCGGAACCGCGGATGGCATCCATGTCGATCACCGTGAAAAGATCGGCGATATAGGCATTGAGATAGTCGTACCTGTGCGTCGTGGGCGCGCGGAGCGCTCTCTCGAAAGGGATCCTTTTCACCCCCGAAAGACCGTAATGGAGGAAACCGTTTGCCGTCGCCCCGAGCCAGGAGGTAACCATGGAGTCCGCCGGCCCGCCGTTCGGGGTGTTGTATTTGATCCCGCCGTCACCCGGTGGATTGTGCGACGGCGTGATGATGATCCCGTCGGCAAGCCCCGCCGTGCGCCCGCGGTTGTAGCTCAGGATCGCGTGGGACACGGCAGGGGTCGGAGTATACTCATCCCCCTGGGAGATCATGATCTCCACCCCGTTTGCCGCCAGCACCTCGAGAACGGTGGCAAACGCCGGCGCGGAAAGGGCATGGGTATCCATCCCGAGAAAGAGCGGTCCGTCGATCTGCTGCATTTTCCGGTAACCGCAAATGGCCTGACTGATGGCTAGGATATGCCCTTCATTGAAGGAGTTTTCCAGGGAGGAGCCGCGATGACCGGAGGTGCCGAAGGCAACCAGTTGTTCCGGAAGTGAAGGGTCGGGGACCTGGGTGTAGTAGGCCGTGACCAGTCTGGGTACGTTTACCAGCGGGTATGATTCGGCCGGTTTTCCTGCGCGGATACTTACTGTCATAGTTCCCTCGTTAACCTGCCGACGCGGCCTTGGCGCCAAGGCCTTGGTCATTTTAGACATCGCTCCCACCGGGACCCGGGTTCACTCCCTGGCGAGGCGAACGATCAGTTTGCCGAAGTTCTTACCCTCCAAGAGTCCGATGAAGGCCTCGGGTGCGTTCTCCAGGCCGTCGATGATATCCTCCCGGTATTTCAGCTTGCCCTCGGCCAGCCATGCGCTCATTTGCGAGAAGAACTCGGGAAAACGGGGAGCGTAATCGTCGAAGATGATGAATCCCTGCATTTTTAGGCGTTTTTTGAGTATTGTGGCGGTCAAAAGGCCCAAGCGGTCCGGACCTTGAGGAAGGCCGCTATCATTGTAATGGGCGACCAGTCCGCACAAGGGGATGCGGGCGCAGGCATTCAACAACGGAAGGACGGCGTCAAAGACTTTGCCTCCCACGCTCTCGAAGTAGACGTCAATCCCTTTGGGGCAGGCAAGCGCCAATTGCCGCTGAAGGTCCGCACTGCGATGATCGATGCAGGCATCGAAACCCAGCTCTTCGACCACGTAACGGCATTTTTCCGGCCCGCCGGCGATACCGACCATGCGGCAGCCGGAAATCTTGGCGACCTGGCCCACCACCGAACCGACGGCCCCGCTCGCCGCGGCAACCACGGCGGTTTCACCTTTCTTGGGCCGCCCGATATCCAGCAAGCCCATGTAAGCGGTAAAGCCGGGCATGCCGAGTATTCCCAGATTAAAAGAGGGGTGCGCTGCCCGGGCGTCAAGTTTCCTGAGTTCCCTGCCATCCGACAGGGCATAGTCCTGCCAGCCGCCATAACCGAGGACCAGGTCACCCGGCTGGTAGTCGGGATTCAGGGAAGCCTCGACGCAGGAGACGGTACCGCCGACCATGACCTCATTGATTGCGACGGGTGGTGCATAGGACGGCGCATCGCTCATCCGACCGCGCATATAGGGGTCGAGGGAGAGGTAGATGGTTCGCAGCAGGACCTCTCCAGCAGCGGGAACTGGAATGGCCAGTTCATCCATGCGAAAACTCGTCCTGGTCGGGGATCCCGCAGGGCGTGCGTTCAAAACGATCCTACGGTTGATATTTCTGCTTTGTGACATGAGGTTTTCTCCTATAGCGCCCGGAGGGCTGGGACTGCTGTCATTCGGAGAGTCATGACTCCGACTAAGAATTTGGGCAGCGCCGGCAGGATTGGGAGCACGTGGCGCGTGGTCAAGGCAAGCCAGCGGAGATACCGTACAATGGCTTACAGCCGGGCCACCAGCACGGTACTCAAGCATATGAGCAACCTATGTGCCACGCAGAACGAACAATACAAAGCGTTGCAACTACACGATTATGAACTGAAAGTTTTACCACAGGCCTGGTGGGACGGAAAAACCCGATCTTACCAACCCATCACATTTAACATTAATGCAATATATGACGAATCGTGGCTCGCAGTCCGTTCTGTTGTTCACCACGGTTAACACCTCAGTTATCACTTGGCTATCCTTTGGGAAAAGGTTCAAAACCCATTTTCCAGCCTGAACTCTGGGCCGCCATATTTAACATTTATGTCTAACATGACAGATTCCGTTAATGGGACCTCGCTCCATCCCAACCCAGGCAAAAATTACCACCATAATATCAGTGAGTTACTGATTATTATCAATCGACTCTCTTTGGCTTACAGATTGCTACTAAGTCTTCAGTACGTGACAATATCAGGGCACAGAGGAGAACTGACAAATGGATCATGGAACTGATCAACACAAGGGAAAGGCCGCCTGCAAAGATGCTTCAAACCAAGATGCACATAACAAGGACAAAGCTCTTGTCACTGAACATCACAAAGACAAAGTTCACAGCACAGACCATCAGGCAATAAAGACCGTTGACGACACGGCTAAACAAAATGTAAGCTAATACAGTGGATTAACGAGAAGAGAGCCTCCGGCCAAGCGCAGGAGGCTCTCTGGCAGCCAAGGAGTTAGGACTCAATAGGGAGTGGAAGCCATGAATGAAACCGATGCTAAATTCGTTATTTTGCCTGAGATAGTCAGACAAGATCGCCGAAACCATAGAAGTGCAGAACTGAGTCCAGAAGATGTCATGAGCATAGTGAGGCAGAGGGCTACCAAGGGTAATAGCTCCAGAGTTGTGCGTCCCCGCTAGGGCTTATCAAAACTTGTAGGTCCCCCAAAGAGAGGAGTAATTCACGTTCCGGGGCCGCTTTCCCTCAAAAAGGGGCCTGTAAAGAAGTGCGTGAAGGCGCCTGTAAGCGTAAAGTGGCGGTCAATGCGCCAGGCAGCCTCGGTCGAGAGAGCGCTCCCGATGTAACGGGAACGGCTCTCGAGACCTGAGCGCAGCAGGTTCCCTCCAACACCGTAGATTCCGTCCTGCAGGCTTTGACGCCAAAACATGTCCCAGTCCACACTGAATGTTGCGCGTTCGCTGAAATGTACTTTAAGTAGATGGTCTATGACGGTCCCGGCGTTGCTGTTGCGAGCAATTTGCGACAGCAACGATGAACTGGACGGCTTCTTTCGGCTCGGGCCGGGCCAAAGGATACTGACACTCGCCTTAAGGCGATCTGTCAAATGTGGCAGTTATGCAACCAGTGGCGGTTGACTTTAACAGCCGCCACCTCCCCTGCCCTACCCCTCTCTTGATTTTATCTCGCATAATCGTCTCGTTACACTCTTAGCCAACCCTCAACTTCTCTGGCACGTTAGTTGCGAAACGTGTTTGACAGAGCAGGAAACAGAGCGCTCTCTTTCAGTGCCTTGGTGGATCAGTGCCTCTAGACATAGTTGTCACAGCAAGTATAATTACTCAATGGACAATAATTATTCATTCAGCAACTCTCTCTCATTCCTGATCACCGCTGCGGAGCTTTATCTCAAGGCGGAGCTTGGGCGTCGACTGCAGCCTTTCGCCCTGACTACCGAGCAGTGGGCGGTGCTCAATCTATTGTGGGAAACCAACGGCGTCACACAGAAGACACTTGCGGTTCGCTCTCTCAAAGACCAACCCAATATGACCCGGATACTGAGGCGCCTGGAACAAAAGGGGCTGCTGGTCCGGACAGGCAACAGCCTGGACCGCAGGTCGTTTCTCATCAGCCTGACAGCAAAGGGTCAGCAAACCCGCGAGGCGACCATCGACCTGGCCCTCGACTTACGCAGGCAGGCCTTTGCGGGCCTGGATGAGAGGGAGTGCGCAGAGCTGGGCTCCCTGCTGACACGCATCAACAACAACCTGCTGGGCATGCGGGGCAGGTAACCTCTGCTGCGGCCCGGCCTCACGGAGGGAGGACGCCTTATGAGCGGCACTGCGTTACGTTTGCTAACGCTGCTACTGGCAGTAAACCTGGGCGGCACCTGCTCGGGGGAGTCACTCAGCGACGCCTGGAAGGTGACCCTGAGCGGTGACCTGCGCGCCAAGGCCAGGCAAAACCTGAGTGAAGCGGCACGACAGAACCTATCCGCCGCACGCGGGCACCGCCTGCCGACGCTTTCCCTGAAGGCAGCCTACACGGTGCTCGATTCCACCCCCTCCATTTCCCTTAGCCTGCCGCAACTGGGCAAGATGGAGATGCCGATCGCAGACGACTCCTTCGCCTTCTCCAGCGCGATGGTCAACCTTCCCCTTTATACCCACGGCAAAATTTCCAGCGGGATCGCCGCGGCCTCAGCGCTGGTCGAGGCGGCCGCAGACGACCAGCGCGGCACCCTGCAGGAGATCAAACTGGAACTGGCAGAAAGCTATGTTGCGGTCTTGCGGGCCGAACACGAGCTGGTGGTGGCCAAAAAAAGCCTGGACAGTCTCACGGCCCACCTGAGGGATGTGGAGAATATCTTTCAGCAGGGACTGGTGGCAAAAAACGACCTGCTGGCTTCCGGCGTAGCCCGGTCGGAGGCCCGCCAGCGCCTGCTGCAGTCACAAAACCGGCTTGATATTGCCCGTTCCGCCTACAACCGCCTGATGGCGCGGGAGCTTAGCGAGCCGGTGGCTTTGGACGACATCGACCCCGCTACCGACTCGGAGAGCTACGAGGCACTGGTTCAGAGCGCGCTGAAAAACCGCCCCGAACTGGCCAGCCTGGAGCAGCACGAGGGGGCCCTGCGTCACCAGGCATCCGGGGTGCATGCTGCAACCGGACCCCAGGTCGCGCTTTCCGGCGGCTACAGCTATCTGGAAAACCACCAACTGGTTCGAGACCAGTTCTGGTCGGTGTCGCTCGGGCTCAAGTGGGACCTCTTCGACGGCGGAGTGGCACGCAAGGAAGCCAGCGCCTTGTCGTACCAGGCCGATGCCGTGGCGAACCAGGTCGGCGACCTGAGGTCGCGACTGGTGCTTCAGATCAGGCAGGCCTGGCTGGACGCCGGGGAAAGTCGCCAGCGGGTCGCAGTAGCCCGGGAAGCGGTCGGCCAGGCGCAGGAGAACCTTGAGGTCGCCAACGACCGTTACCGAAACGCAGTCGGCACCAACACCGAGGTGCTCGATGCCGAGGCGCTCTCCAGCCGGTCGCGTGCCAATTACGACAATGCCGTTTATGACTCGGTCATCGCCCAGTTCCGCCTGAGACGCGCCGCAGGAGAGCTGTGATGCGCGAATCGCGTGGGACCGCCAAGTCTGCTGACCGGGGGAGGTTTACATGAATATAGCCTTGAAGAGGACTTGCTACCTTTTGGCACTGGCCGCCATCGCGACCGCTGGCTACCTTTCCTACCGGCACTGGTTCTACCAGCCCCCCTTCCCTGACGGATTGATTCAGGCTAACGGCCGGATCGAGGGGGATCAGATCGCCGTGGCCAGCAAATTCCCCGGCAGGATCGCGTCCCTTTTGGTCCGCGAAGGGGCCCAGGTACAGGCAGGACAGGTCATGGCGGTGCTGGACGACGCTCAGGTCCGCGCCAGGGCCGACCAGGCACGGGAGGCGCTCGCCGCGCTGGACGCGAAAATCCAGGCCGGCAGGACGGGCCTCGAGGTTTATCGCCAGGAGGTTCCCCTGGGCGTGGCGGGAAGCGAAGCCGCCCTGGCCCAGTCGCTATCGGTGGTGACCAAGGCCGCGGCGAACGAGGAACAGGCACGGCGGGACGCCGGGCGCTACAGAGTGCTGGCCGAAAGGGGGAGCGTCGACCTGCACCGAAGCGAGCAGGCGGAACTCGCACGGGTGGCCGCCCAAAGCGATCTGGAGGCGGCGCGCGGCGCGCTGGTGCGCTCCCGCAAGCAACTGGCCGAGACGCGTCTCGGGCCCCAGCGGATCAGAGCGCGGGCCGACGAACTGGCGGCGCTGACGGCCCAACGCCAGCAGGCCGGCGCGGCCCTGGCGGAAGCGCAAAGCGTGCTGCAGGACCTCACCATACGCGCGCCGGTCCCGGGGGTCGTCATGACCCGCCTGAAGGACGTGGGCGAGGTGGTGGCGGCCGGCGCGCCGCTCTTTGACCTGGTCGACATGGACCGCCTCTACCTGAAGGCATACGTCGCCGAGGTGCTGATCGGGAAGCTCCACCTGGGGCTCCCCGCGCAGGTCCACACGGACGCCTTCCCCGAGACCGCCTTCCCGGCGACGGTCAGGTACCTCTCCTCGCGCGCCGAATTCACCCCCAAGGAGGTCCAGACTCCCGATGAACGGGTCAAGCTGGTCTACGCGGTCAAGCTGTACCTCGACAACAACCGGGACCGGCGCCTGTCGCCCGGTTTGCCGGCCGACGCGGTGATCCGCTGGAAGGATGGGACTCCATGGGCCAAGCCACGCTGGTAGATCCCGCCCTCCCCCTGATACGGGTGGCCGGTTTCCGCAAGAGCTACGGGAAGACCCAGGCGGTGCGCGGCGTCGATCTGGAAATAAACCGTGGCGAGATTTACGGATTGATCGGGCCGGACGGCGCCGGCAAGTCGAGCCTCATGAAGGCTCTCGCCGGTGTGCTCACCTTCGATGCCGGGGAGGTGACTGTTTTCGGTATCAGGATCGACTCCGAGAAAAGCGCGGAACGGATCAAGGGGCGCCTCGGTCTCATGCCCCAGGGGCTCGGAGGGAATCTCTATCCCGAACTCTCCGTCGCGGAGAACATCGACTTTTTCGCCCGCCTGCGGCTGGTGCCCGAGGCGGACCTGGCCCGGCGCAAGGGGCGCCTGCTGGAGATGACCCGGCTGGAGCGCTTCCGGGACCGCCCCATGAAGCAGCTCTCCGGAGGGATGAAACAGAAGCTGGGCCTGGTCTGCTCCCTCATTCACGAGCCCGAGCTGGTGATCCTGGACGAACCGACCACGGGGGTCGACCCGGTCTCGCGCCGGGATTTCTGGGGGATCCTCTCCGAGCTGCTGCGCGAGCGGGGGATGACGGCCCTGGTGTCGACCGCATACCTGGACGAGGCGGACCGCTTTCACCGGATCTCGCTGCTCCAGGACGGCGCGGTGCTGGCGCAGGGAAGCCCGGACCAGATTCGAGCCCTGGTTCCCGGCACCCTGGTTTCCTTTCGTGCCGAGCCCCAGCTGGAGGCGCTCGCCCTGATGCAGGCCCGCTACCCCCAGGTGCTGGCCCGCGGTCCGGAGATCCAGGTCTTCGTCGAGAAAGCCGAGCCGGCCGCAGCACTCCAGGCAGTATCGGACGCCCTCAAGGGAGTCGTGGTGCAGGGGATCGACACGGCGGCTCCCGAACTGGAGGACGTTTTTATCGCCCTGGTGCGCCGCCGGGGGGACGCCGGTGGCGCGCAGGTCGAGACCTCCCCGGCCGCCAGGGCCGCAGCAGTGAAGCTGCCGGTAAAGGGCGCACTCGCCATAGAGGCGCAGGGGCTGATCCGGGATTTCGGTCCCTTCCGGGCAGTGGACCAGGTCAGCTTCCAGGTGCCGCAGGGTGAGATCTTCGGTCTTTTGGGGGCGAACGGCGCCGGGAAAACGACCGTGATCAAGATGCTCACCGGGATTATCCGCCCCACCGGTGGGGCAGGCCGCATCGCCGGCGCCGACATGCGGGAGGCGGGGCAAGCCATCAAGGAGAGGATCGGCTACATGTCCCAGGCTTTTTCGCTCTACCTGGACCTGACCGTTTTGGAGAACATACGGCTCTACGCCGGGATCTACGGCCTCGACAAGGCCCGCACGCGGGAGCGCACCGACTGGATCATCGACATGGCGGGGCTCGCCGGCTTCGAGTCGGCCCTGGCGGCGGGACTTCCCATGGGAATCAGGCAGCGCCTGGCCCTGGGGTGCGCCCTGGTGCACCAGCCGCAGGTGCTCTTTCTCGACGAACCGACCTCAGGAGTCGACCCGGTCGGCCGGCGCCGGCTTTGGGAAACCATCTTCCGTCTCTCACGCGAGGAAGCCGTGACGGTTCTCGTCACCACCCACTACATGAGCGAGGCGGAGCACTGCGACCACCTTGCCCTGATGTTTGCCGGCAAGGTCGTGGCAGACGCTTCCCCCGCCGAGATGAAGAGCCAGGTCGAGACCGAGGCCGGCCAGCTGATCGAGGTGGCAACCAACCAGCCGATGCAGGCGCAGCAGTCCCTGGTCCAAAACGGGTTTCCCGAAGCCTCGCTGTACGGCAAGAGCATCCACCTTTTTTCCCGGGAGCCCGATAGCGATAGGGAAAAGATCTCCCGGATACTTGCCGGCGCTGGGATCGGCCTCAGCTCCGTCGCGCCGAAGCCGCTTTCCATGGAAGACGTGTTCGTGTACCGGGTCATGGCACTGGAAAAGCTGCAGCGCCAGGAAGACCAGAAGGTGGCGCCATGAATCTGAAACGAACGCTGGCCGTCGCCCACAAGGAATGGCGCGAGATCATCCGCGACCGGGTGTTCTTCACCCTCTCCTTCGTGGTCCCGGTGGTCATGATGCTGCTCCTGGGATACGGACTATCCCTGGACGTCGAGAACATCCCCTTCGCCGTGATCGATTACGACCGGAGCGCCCTAAGCCGGGACTAAGCCTACCGCTTCATCGGCTCGCGCTATTTCGCCTTCAAGGGGTACCTGACCGATGAAAAGGAGCTTCCCCGGCTCATCACCGACAACAGGATACGCGCCGCCATCATCATCCCGGAAAAGTTCCAGGAGCGGCTCCTGAGCGACCGTCCGGCACGGGTGCAGACGATCATCGACGGCACCTTTCCCTCGCGCACCATGATCACCAAGGGGTACCTGATCGCCATCAACAGCGCCGCGAGCCAGGAACTACTGGCCGGCTACCTTTCACGCAAGGGGGGCATCCCCTTGAAGCAGGCGCAGCTGCAGCTGCAGCCAGTCAGCCTGGAGGTGCGCTTTCTCTACAACCAGAGCGTCAAGAGCATCTGGTCCATCGCCCCGAAACTGATCATGGTGTCGCCCCCCTTCCTGACCGCCCTCGGGGTGGTGCGGGAAAAGGAGAGCGGCTCCATTTACAACATCTACGCCTCGACCGTCAGCCGCGGGGAATTCCTGATTGGCAAGGTCACCCCGTACCTCGCCATCTCGAGCTTCAACTCGCTGGTGCTCTGGGTGCTGGCGACGCAGTTGTTCGGCGCACCGTTCAAGGGAAGTTTCCTTTTCTACCTGGCCGCCACCTTCCTCTATCTCACCTGCACGACGGGGATCGGCGTACTGGTCTCCGTGCTGGTCCGGACCCAGATTGCCGCGATGATGGTGACCGCCATTGTCACCCTGGTGCCGGGAGTGCTCTATTCGGGCGTACTGATCCCGATTACCTCCCTGACCAAGACCGCCCAGTTCGTGTCCCATTGTCTGCCGGCCATGTATTACACCGACATCGTGGTGGGCTGCTTCCTCAAAGGGGTCGGACTGCGGGTCCTTTGGCTCGACACACTGGTGCTTGCCCTATATGCAACGGTTCTGTTCACCCTGGGGTATTGTCTGTTTCACAAGAGGCCTAGTTCGTAGCGGCGGAAGAGTGCATGGGAGATTGGAGTCCGAGTAGCTTGTTGGTCGCCATTGGTACTATTGACGGACTGTTTCCCCTCCAGCAAGAGCGTCCGGGCGAATGATGATTCGCCCCTACATCTTTTTTCTGATTTCCGTAGGGGCAATCATCATTCGCCCAGCGACGGTGCCACCTGCAGCGCACCTGGTAACCTGCGACTAGTTGCTAACCGAATCAATCAACACAAATCTGGAGCCGCAGATGAGCGGAACTGACCATCAACCTACCTTTGCGGCACGAACGACCATCTGGCTGCGCAGAATGCAGGTGATGACCGTAAAGGAATTCCTGCAGCTTTTCCGCGACACCGTCGTCCTTTGCTTCATGGTCTACGTCTTCACCGCCGATGTGTACCTCGCCGGCTCGGGAGTCAACCTGGAGCTTAAGAACGCCGCCATTGTCGTGCACGATGCCGATGGCAGCGTCGCTTCGCGGGAGCTGAGCTACCGCTTCCGCCCACCCTACTTCAAGCCGGACGGCGCGATAGCCCGGGCCGGGGAAGGTGTGCGTCTGCTGGACCAGGGAACCGAGATGCTCGCGCTCTACATCCCGCCACAATTCCAGGAGAACCTGGAAAACGGCAGGCCGACCGCGGTGCAACTGCAAGTGGACAGCTCGAACTCGGTGCTCGGCCTCTTGGCGGCCGGCTACGGCGCCCGCATCGTCGGGGAGTTCGGGCTGGAAGCGGCCCTGCTGCGGGCTGGAGTTGCCGCCGGCGGGGAGGAAAATCTGCCGGTCATCCAGGACGAGCAGCGGGTCTGGTTCAACCCCAACCAGAACGATACCTGGTTCATGTCGGTCTCGGAACTGTTGACCGACATCACCCTCTTCGCCATCTTTCTTCCCGGTGCCGCCATGGTACGGGAAAAGGAGCGGGGTACCGTGGAGCAACTCCTGGTCTCCCCCCTCACCCCTTTTCAGATCGTGTTCCCCAAGATGCTGGCGATGACCGTCGCCATCCTGGCCGGCAGCGCGCTCTCGCTCTTTCTGATCCTTAAAGCGGTCTTCAAGGTGCCAATGCACGGAAGCCTGCTGCTCTTTTTCGCGGTCACCACTCTCTACGTCTTCACCACCGCCGGGCTCGGCATGTTCATCGCCACCCTGGCGCGCAACATGGCCCAGGTCGGAATGCTGACGGTACTGGTCTTTCTCCCCATGATCTTCCTCTCCGGAGCCTGGACTCCTCCCGAGGCGATGACCTACTGGATGCGCGGACTTATGTACATTTCGCCGCTACACTATTTCCTCGACGCGAGCTTCGGCATTCTGCTCAAGGGGGCGGGGCTCGAGACGCTCTGGGATTCGGTGCTCGCCATCGCGCTGATCGGCAGCATCAATTTCAGCCTGGGCATGTGGCGTTTCCGAAGACAGTTTCAATAGCTCGGCAGCAACCACCCCGCACCTGGATGGATATTTTTTCAAAGGATCAATCTATGAATAACTCAAACGTACGCGGCATACTCCTGGCAATTCTTCTGGTCATCCTTATCAATGTCAGTATCAACTATTTTCTGCGCGATGCGGGACAGAGTGCCGAGATAAGTTACAGCCGCTTTCGCAGTGAACTCGCCGGCAACAACCTCAAAAAGGTCACCTTCAAGGGGATAGCCGCCAGCGGCGCATTCCTGAAGAAGATCAAAGTGCCCGAAACGGTACAGGGCAAAGCGGGCACCAAGGAGGCGGGGGCCTTCACCACGACCTTGCCGGCAGCAGCCGATGCAGCGCTACTTGCCGAACTGACCGCTCACAACGTGGAGATCAGCGCCGTTGCCACCGAGGCGTCCCCTCTTTTTGCTCTGTTCCTCTCCATGCTCCCCTGGGTGCTGATCATCGGGGTCTGGTGGTTCATCTCCAGTGCTGCACGCAAGCAGGGGCCGATGGGGATGTTTGGCGGCTTTGCCAAATCGGGAGCCAAGATGTACAGCACGGCAGAGAAGGTCAAGGTGACCTTTGAAGACGTGGCCGGCATGGAAAGCAGCAAACAGGAGCTGAGGGAGATCGTGGATTATCTGAAGCAACCGGACCAGTTTCGCCGCATCGGCGGCAAGGTTCCCAAGGGCGTCCTGCTGGTCGGCCCTCCCGGTTGCGGAAAGACCTTGCTCGCGCGAGCGGTCGCCGGCGAGGCGGGGGTTAACTTTTTCACCATTTCGGCATCGCAGTTCATCGAGATGTTTGTCGGAGTCGGGGCCAGCCGGGTCAGGGACCTTTTCGCCAACGCCAAAAAGGGGGCGCCGAGCATCATTTTCATCGATGAGATCGATGCCGTGGGGCGCAGCCGGGGCACCGGTTTCGGCGGCGGGCACGACGAGCGGGAGCAGACCCTGAATCAGCTGCTTTCGGAGATGGACGGTTTCGACCAGCATGAGGACGTCATCGTGCTGGCGGCGACCAACCGACCCGACGTGCTGGACCCGGCGCTGCTGCGTCCCGGCCGCTTCGACCGGCACGTGGTGATCGAACGGCCCGACTGGCGCGACCGGGAGAAAATCCTCAAGGTTCACACTCGCAAAATCGCACTCGCCGCGGGTATCGACTTCGTCACCATAGCCAAAGGGACTCCCGGGATGACCGGTGCCGACCTGGAAAATCTGGTAAACGAGGCTGCCATCCTTGCCTCGCGGGAGAACGCCCCGGCCGTCACCATGACGCACCTGGAGCAGGCGAAGGACAAGCTTCTCATGGGCGGTGAACGGAAGATGATCATTTCCGAGCTCGAGAAACGGATTACCGCCTTCCACGAGGCAGGACACACCCTGGTTGCCAGGCTACTTCCGGGCACCGATCCGATCCACAAGGTAACCATCATCCCCCACGGCATGGCATTGGGTGTCACCCAGCAACTGCCGGAGGATGACCGTTATTATTACCCCCGAAGCTACCTGGAGAACCGTATCAGCGTCGCCCTGGGTGGGAGATCTGCCGAGCGGCTGATCTTTGGCGAGGTCTCCACCGGGGCCCAGAGCGACCTGAAGATGGTCACCGATCTTGCCGAAAAGATGGTCTGCCAGTGGGGGATGAGCGAAAAGGTCGGTCCGGTTGCCTTTTCCCGCGGAGAAGAACACCCCTTTCTCGGGCGCAAGTTGGCAGAGGAAAAGAGCTTCTCTGAAGAGATGGCCTGGTTGATCGATCAGGAGATTAGCGCCCTGATCCGCCAGGGAGAAAAGGTCGCCGACGAACTGCTGCAGGCGAACCGGCCTCGCCTGGAGGCACTGGCAACGGCGCTGCAAGAAGAAGAGACCCTGGATGGTGCGCGGGTGGGAGAGATTCTTCAACTCACCCAGCCGGGCCCGGTCTCCTGAGTCGCCAGCCGCACCAAGCAGGTGATCGAGATAATGAACCAGATAATCTCACTGTCCGAGCAAAACAAAGTCCTGGCACTGGAGGTTGACGGCGTTTCCGCGAGCCTGGCGGAAAAATCGGAGGGGCTAAGTAAAGCCCTGGGACGCTTCAAGATTTAAGGCGTTCGGCCAACTTCTTTTACCGGGCTTGACGATTGTCGCCGCTTTCAGAATTATCGCTACTTTCTTTGGAACCCGTCTCAATAAGCCTTTTGGTTAGCAGCACTAACCCAATCTGCTGCGACCACTCTGAGACCAGGTTGCTGACTACGGTTCCCCATTTGCTGTTCGGATCAACTTTAAGGAAAATGCTTAACCAACCTATTCCCGTTAGCACTAGAAATATGGTCAGCGAATGCTCGTGCAAAAATTCCAGCACCCGGTTTCTGTGCTTTTTTTTGGGTTCACGGCTCTCACGCGAGCCTCTTTCAAAGAAATATTTTGTCGCCAAAATGGTAATGACTACTCCGGTCCAGTCGGCGACGGCATTTCCGAAGAATGAGCCGGCATGCGATTTCGGGTCAGAGCCGACATAGAGTACCAACCAGAGTGCCAGGATGCCGGTTGCGGTAAGGCTGAGAGAATGGCGCTTCCAGAGTGGCTGGCCAGCCGTGGGATTGGGTACCTGATCCAGGTGCGCCTTACTTCTGATAATCATGCCGTTCATACCATAGCCGCACTTTGCTGCCTGCTCTTCAATAACTGTCCTTTGCTTGGAATGCGTCCACTTTCTCTAGTTGGGAGACGGGAGCTCCGCTTGCCACTGCATTCACCTGGAATTCCTCTCCACTTGCGAACTTGAAAAGCAGCATGACAAGAAAGAAAGCTAAGGCTATTACTACCAGGGCAAAGTTTACCCAGTTATCTGTTTGTGCTGAGGGTCCGGCGGGGCCGTTACTCATGACGGGACCTTTCTGGTTTTCCCAGCGCTGGTCCCGTTGTTCTTTGATATTGTCGTAGATCTGCGGCATAGTACCTCCAATGCGGCCAAGGGAATGCATACCGCGGCCACTGCGCTCTCAATGATCAATGATGCCTGCGAGTTTTATCCCAGCCAAAGTGAATGGCATTTTCCACACTGTTCCAGGTCCCTGGATGGGACATCTCCCAATCACGATGAATCTCCTCCTCGACTTCGTACCATTCATGGTCCAGCAATTGCGGATGGCTCACCGACTCTGCTTCGGCAAAATAGTATGCCGATCGGTACGGTTCGTCGAAGCGATCTCCCCTTTCTCCGTAGGTGGCTCTGAAATGCCTCTGAAATTCCTCGTCGTCCATGCCGGAGATATTCACACCCTGCTGGCTGGATTGTTCGCTCAGGCCGGCTACTTCAGACCCGGCTCCGCTTTCAGGCCGCCGGAATTCCGCCTCCGGTACTTTGCCATCCTGGACTTCACGCTGCTGGACATCGAACTGCCTGATATCATGCTCCTGAAAAATATCGGAGGAAGCAAGCGACACCTCGTTGCCGACAAACTGCCGTTCGTTCTTTCCTGCGGCGTCAGAAGGCACCTCTTCTTTTTCTTTGAAAACTTCCGCGCGTTCCAGTTGTTCGCTCAAGGTTGCATGTGACAGCGGCTCGTTTTCCGGAGCTACCCGCGGCCTTACCGACTGCTCAAGCGACATGTCCGAGAAATAGCGGGCAGCTTCCGCCGTCCATCCCTGTCCGCGCCAGGAATCACCGCGTTCGTCTTCGACAGCACCATGGCGCCGGATGATCTCGGCCGCCTCTTCTGCCCGGTCATTATCAACTACCACCGTTAGTAAATATCCTCCGCGGTCAACCCCATTCGAATAGTAGCGGGCGTCCCGTTCGGGAATACCAAGTTCAGTTAGCGCCGCCATATCCCCGCGCCCCACACGGATTTTGGTCTCGTAGGCATTCCCGCTGCTTGCCACACCGGCAAACTCCTGCCCGGAGTTAATCTGTCCTTCATTCCTACTTCCTTTCTCGAGGTCCGTCTCCTCTTCCACGGACCAAACGTGATGCTCAACGTCACCGGACCTGAGGGTAATAGCGTCCTGTGGAACGCCACAATTAATGAGGTCATTAATGGCAAACTGGGCTTCATCTCTGCTCTTCAGTAAGCCCACTACTAATCTCGTCCACGTCTTCATAATTGCCTCCTCACCCGGACTGAACTTATTCGAGAGTGCTCCGATTGATTTTCTTGCTAGAACGATTATATATTTTATTGGAATTTTTTTATATGATGGAAATAGAGGATCTAGTTTGGCGCGGGCTGACCAGGCATGAGGTGGTAAAACTTTCCGGACTCCGTGAGTTGCCGGTAAAAGGTGGTGCGGTATGCCGAAAATCATTGCAGGCATGCTGAAAAAGCATACCGCGGCGAAATGGTATTACTACCCACAGCAAATGTGGCAATCAACCAAAGGAACAGGAGGTATCATCATGAAGAAGACAACATTACTTATCGCTTGCTTATTTTCAGCCGCCGTTGTTTTCGGCTCCACGGGACTCGCAACTGCAGCCGAAGATGCTGCAACCGCCCCGGATAACACGAAGATGAACAAGCATGAGAGTATGACTGCCGACCAGCAAAAAGAGAGCCCAACGGATAGGAAAATCACCCAGAAAATCCGTCAAGCAATAGTAAAGAATAAAACAATTTCACAGTATGCTCATAACGTCAAGATCATCACGGTCAATGGAGCGGTCACTTTGAAAGGTCCAGTCAGAACCGAAAAAGAAAAAAGGATCGTCGAAAAAACAGCTTCCCAGGTTGCAGGAAAAGGGAATGTGACGAGCGAGATAGAGGTGGCACCATCGAAGTGAGACAGACCATCGAAGTGAGACAGACCATGAAAAAAAGGGGACAGATTCTGCTGTCCCCTTTTAATTCAATCTTTCAGCGGCATACCCAAAGGGGACTGGCTCCGTAGGTGTCTGTCCCCTAAATTTATCTGTTTTCCAGGAACGAGCAGGTGAATCTACCAAGGGCAGATGTGCATATTTTTTGCCTGCCCCAAAGTCCAACCGGACCACGCTGGCTCACTCATGTCATTCACCATGGAGAATTCTATGCTGATCGAAATGCACTGCCATTCTTCCGAACATTCTTCGTGTAGCTCCGTTTCCGCCCTGGAACTGGTCCAGAGTGTATATGCAAAAAAACTTCAGGGTCTGGTATTAACTGATCACCACTTTCTCTGGTCAGAAGCCGAATTGGCAGAATTGCGTCGGAAAGCGGGATTGCCGGATCAATTTGTCATTTTAAGCGGCCAGGAAACTAACGTCAGCACATTCGGAGATGTGCTCATCTATGGTGCGCCGGTGGTTATTCCCCGTGGTGCCTCACTTAGTGAGATTCGCAAAGAGTATCCAAACAGTGCCATTGTGTGGGCACATCCCTACCGGGACGGCAGAGAGCCAAAACAAGAACTCCTCTGCTCGCCTCTTTTAGACGGGATCGAAATATTCAACTCAAATCATACCGTGCGCGGTAACAGCCTGGGCTTACGGGACTGGCACCGTTACCATTTTATTGCGACAGGCGGAACTGATACCCATGGGGCAAGTTATGCCGGTATCTACCCGACCTGGTTTGAAAGCGCGCCAGGAACAATAGAGGAGTTGGCTGCCGAAATTATCCAGGGGCACTGCCGCCCCTTTCTCAAAGAAACTTCGCGAAGGGAAACAAACAAAGTCACCGAGGTGACAATCGGCCGCCATAAAACAGCTGATAGCATAATTATCCGCCGGGCGACTGATCATACCGAGTGGAACAAGGCAGAACGGGCCTTCCACATTATGGCGGCCATTGCCGATGCTGGATTTGACAAGGGGATCTTCCGTGTTCCTCGGGCCATTGACAAAAACGCGGAATCGAAAACCCTCATAGAGCAGGGAGTGGGCCGGGAATCCTTGTTTGACAAAATAGTATCCGCAACCATTGAGGAGAGGGAGAAATACCTGCGCTTATCGGGGCGCTGGCTCGCCCACCTGCACGGCTTGCAGCTTAGCATTACCACTCCCGAAGAGTTCCTTCGTGAGGAGGCGAGACGTTTAGCTGGCGAATCACTTCGCTTCTCCAAAACTGACCACCCCTACAGCCAGAAAGTCGCTGAGATTGTTGCAGCGGTACAAGTAGCCGAAGAGGTACTGGTAGACGCTGAGTCGGGCTTTTTAGTCCAGGGGCACGGGGACTACCATCCCAAGAATATAATCATCAGTCAGGATGATCCCAATGATCCCGGCACGCTTTATCTGGCAGCGATAGATTTTGAAAGGTCGCAGCTCATGCCGCCCGCCTTTGACGTCGGGTGGTTCCTGGCCCAGTTCCGCAGCCAGTTCGCCGCTCACCCGGAGATACCGACCAGCCTCGCCGAAGAAGAATTCCTAGCGGCTTATCTAATCGAGGTGGGTTCTGCGCTCCCGAATGATTTCCTGCGCCAGGTGGAGTTATTCCGCGCCCGGGCCAATATAAGTATTGCCGCGTTTCTGATCAAGTTGGGACTGGGAGAAAGCGGTGAGCTCTGGCGGACTCTGGTAGAAGCGGAGCGGGCACTCATCTCTTTTGACAAAGACTCATCCAATATGGAACCCTGAGAGATCATTCCTGCAATAAATGGTGATAGTAAAAGGGGCGCCACCGGCCACCCCTTTTACTATCCAATCTTCTTTTCAATTAACTACATTGCCTATTTTATTCCCTTATATACTTCCTTTGCCTGCTGCAGATGTTGCTCCAGGGTAGGAAGGGTCTTCGCTGCCCAGGCATTGAGGTCGGCATCCTTCACCTTTTTGGTGGCTTTTTGGAATTCTTTCACGTCTTTCGTATGGTCCTTTACCATCATCTTCATGTATTTTTTATCGAAATCCGGACCCGAAAGCTTCGACAACTTTTCGACCATAGAGCGGTGTTTATGTTCCAACTCGGCCGGCATTTGCAGGTTTTTTTTCTGAGCAAATGCCTTCAACTCGTCATTGGCTTTACCGTGGTCGGTCACCATGCGCATACCGAAATCCTTCACTGAAACCGCCTGAGCCTTTTGCTGAGCCATTTGCCCAAGTTCCACCTCCAGCATCCCGCCGCCGGCTGCTTCCTTAAAAAACTTTTGATCTCCGCTTGAGACAGTTTGATCAGCAAAAACGAAGAGAGCGGAGCAGCCTAGCGCTGCGAATACCAAAAAAAGTGCCATCAAGATCTGCCTTTTCATAGAAACCTCCTTGGGAACCACTTGTTAATGTTGAACGCCTAGGTGAGTCGTTCTCCCTCAACAATAAAACTGACATTAAATTTTGTCAATCGTTCGCCGCACGGCAGGGGCGCAGAGGCGGGTGAGTTCGCCAGTATCTTGCGACAGGTCCGTCTGTGAGCATTTCCCTCATAACTGGCACCGGGAACCTGACCCGGGGAAGGCTTCATTTATTCTCACCCAATGCGCCAGAAATAATCTATGATTTGACCTGGTTCTGGAATTCTAAGGGAAAGGACAACTAACCATGAGCAAAATGATTGGAATCTTAACTTCAGGCGGTGACAGTCCGGGACTGAATGCGGCTATCCGGGGGGTCGGTAAGGCCCTGCTGGGAAGTTATGGTATGAAGGTACTCGGGTTTCGTGACGGTTTTCGCGGCATGATGGAAAACCGGACACAACTGCTGGATTCTGCCGCGCTCTCGGGCATTCTGACCCTGGGCGGCACTATTTTGGGCACCAGCCGTGACAAACCCTATGCCATGCCGATTGCCGGCAAGTTGACTGACATGACTGATGTTATTGTTGATAATTATCGCAAGCACCACTTGGATGCGCTGGTCTGCCTGGGCGGCGGCGGGACGCAAAAAAATGCCTATCATCTTATGAAACAGGGCCTGAACGTCATCACACTGCCCAAGACGATCGACAATGACGTTGCCATGACGGATGTATCCTTTGGCTACGATACCGCTCTCGGAATTGCCACGGAGGCGATCGACCGGTTGCACAGTACGGCCCATAGCCATCATCGGATTCTGGTACTGGAACTGATGGGCAATAAGGCCGGCTGGCTTGCTTTAGGGGCCGGCATTGCCGGCGGGGCCGATGTCATCTTAATCCCTGAAATACCCTATGATGTGAAGCAGGTTGCTGCGGCAATCATGCGGCGCAGTCACAGCGGGCAGGGATTCAGCATCGTTGCCATGGCCGAGGGTGCCATGTCGCGGGAGGTCGCAAGCAAACTGGCTGAAGTCGACAAGAAAAAGGGGAGCAAAAAGAAAGAACAAAAGCAGCACATCCTGGAAAAGTTTGCCGACAACAAACCGGGCAACAGCCTGTATCTGGCCCAGCAGCTGGAAGAGCTCACCGGCCTGGAATCACGCCTCACCATTTTGGGCTATCTGCAGCGCGGTGGGACACCATCGGCGGGCGACCGTCTGCTGGCCACTCGCCTGGGAACGGCCTGCGCCGACCTGATCAACAAAGGCGAATTCGGTGTCATGGTGGCAGCGCGTGGTGATGGCGTCAAGGCGGTACCGCTCAAGGACGTCGTCGGAAAACGCAGGACGGTCCCTTTGGACCATTCCTGGATCGAGAGCGCCCGCAGTGTGCATACCTGCTTTGGTGACTGAAGGGTGCCCCGGATGTCGGGCAGATAAGGTAGGCGGGAGACCCAAGCCAGGTTGGAGTAAAAAAAGGGGCCTGAACTGACAAACAGTGTTGTCAGTCCAGGCCCTTTTCTGTCTCTGAGCAATTATCCTATTTGACTTGCTTTGACGAACTTTTTTCAACTCGTAGTCGTAGCGAGTACGACGCTGAGGGTAGTTACCGAGTGAAGTGTCTGGTCTGCGGGTGTAATAGTGACATCAGCTGCGGCGGGGGGCGTGCTCCCCGGGGCAAGGTTGAAGTTGACGGTGGCAAACTCGCCGGTGCCAAAGTTGCCCGCAGCAACGGTAAATTGCAGCGTGCCTGCGACTGTTGACGTTGCCGGTGTGTAGATCGGAGGCGTAATGATGGTCGTCCCGGTCTGGGCGGTAACCCCGGAGGCGGAGACCACTCCGGCTGCAACTACGTTACTTGCGTCGGCACTGACGGTCACCCCGGCCGGCAGGTTGATGACGACGTTAATGCCCGAAAGCAGCGTACCCTGGGCCAGGGTCCCCTGTGTGCTCAGCTTGACACTGGCCCTGGTTGCCGCCGCTGCCGCCGCCGGCGGCGCGGACGACGAGCCGCCTCCTCCACAGCCTGTCAACATAGCGAGGGCAGCCAGGCAAAAAAGTGCAATCATACCGGAAATTGTTTTCATGGATTCAATCCTCCTTAAATAGGTTAATTCAGCCCCAGCAACATTCTCAAGACACCTATTACGTCATAGACATCCAGTCGGCCGTCACCCAAGGGGTTGCCATCAGCACCAAGTGGCGCAACGTCGGCACGGGCGATGTCGGCGGCCGTGGGATGATTGATATTGAGGGCCATTTTGAGGATGGCAAGCGCATCGTTCAGGTCAGGGGCGGTCTTGCCGTCGGCTGGAGTGAGGACGCCGGTGGGGCGTCCAAAGGTAGCGGACACGACATGGTTGCCGGTAATACTGGTGATGGTGAAGGAGTTGCCGGACACGGACGGCAACTGGTCGGAGCTGTTGTCCGTCAGGGTGAGCAGGTGATATCCGGCATCCGGGGTGATCGTGCAGATGCAATTGGAGCCGTAATTTACCTGCGGGGTGCAGGAAATACTGCCATGGCCGCCCGGGGCGCTGTCGGTCACCAGGAAGGTGTCCGTGGCGAAGCTGGCAGTCAGGGTTTGGCTCGCCGTCACATTGGAGACGGTGAGCGGATTAGCGGTGCTGGTGAAACCGCCGGCACCGGTCCATTGCACGAAGTGGTATCCCGTGGCGGGCACTGCGCTGACCGGTGTTGCGGAGGCGCTGCCAGCGACGGTCTGGTTGGCCGTGCCGGTCAGGGAGCCGTTGGTGCCAGCGACAAAGCTGACGGTGAAGCTATCCACCGCGAAGCTGGCGGTCAGGGCTTGGTCCGTCGTCACATTGGTCAGGGTGATCGGATTATCGGTGCTGATGAACCCGCCGGCACCGGTCCATTGTACAAAGTTGAACCCCGTGGCTGGCACAGCGGTTACCGGGGTTGCGGAAGCGCCGCTGGAGACGGTCTGGATGTCCGTGCCGGTCAGGGAGCCGTTGGCGCCGGCGGCAAAGCGTATGGTGAAGGTATCCACGGCGAAGTTGGCGGTCAGGGTTTGAGCCGCCGTCACATTGGTCAGGGTGAGCGGGTTAGCGGTGCTGGTAAAACCGCCGGCACCGGTCCAATTCACAAAGTGGTACCCCGCGGCAGGAACGGCGGTGACCGGGGTAGCGGCAGCGCCGTTAGCCACGCTCTGGCTCGCCGTACCGGTCAGGGAACCGTTGGCGCCGGCGGTAAAATCGACGGCGAAGATATTTGCGGCGAAACTGGCGGTCACGGTTTGGTCCGCCAACACATTGGCCAGGGTGAGCGGGTTAGTGGTGCTGGTAAACCCGCTGGTACTGGTCCATTGCACGAAGTGGTACCCGGCAGCAGGCACTGCGGTGACCGGGTTTGCGGAACCGCCGCTAACAACGGGCTGGCTGGCTGTGCCGGTCAGGGATCCGTTGGCGCCTGCGACAAAGCTGACGGTGAAGGCCTGACCAACGGTAATCGTTAGCGGGGTATTGGCCGCGGGGTAATACGTCCCGTTCCCGGCCTGGGTTGCCATAACGACGATACTTCCCAGGGCGTCGAGAGTGAGCGAGGTCCCGGTCAGGGTGCCGGGGCCGCTCACATAGGTAAACGCCACCGGATTATTCGACCCGCCTTTTCCGGTGACAAGGGTGCTCAGGTCCAACGGAGAGTCACTGAGGCTCTTGACGGCGCTGCCAAAGCTTATGCGCTGGACCTTCAAAGCGCCGCGTACCGGCAGAGCGAATCTCGGATCAGTCGGAAACACTAAATCCACTTGATCGTTGGTCCAGGTCCCGCCCTCGGTCTTCACCAGCCATTTGAGGTTTCTGGCCAAAGGCTGCGCATCCGTGACAGGGCCTGCGTAGGAATCTGAGGTCCAGTACCAACCGGTAATCGGGTTTCCGCCCGGATTGGTGAACCCCTGGGTAAGCAGCCAGGCACCGCCGTCTGTCTCGTCGTAATTGATCAGGCTGCGCATTTCGTTACGGTTTGCCAGACGCCAATCTCCCGCAACGGTGCCATCAGTCAGGCCGCAGGCGCCGCTGGCAAGGAGATTAGCTGCAGTGAGTGCCGCCTGCTGGGTGGGCAGGTTGCCCAGGCAGTCCGCCTGCTTGGGCCAGGTCAGACCGGTAAGCTGGTCGGTAAGTGTGCCGTCAGTGTTGGCGGTAAAACGCGGTGCGGGGGGCCAGGCCGCGCCGGACTTGATGACGCCGTCCGCTCCGGCGGGACAAGTCACCGGGACGCCGGGTAGATCCCAGCAGAGGGTCTGGCCGGTTTGGGCAAAGGTTTTGGGGGCCGCGGTATTCTTCACGGCCCAGACGCTTTTTTGCACGCTTTTGACGTCCCCGCGCAACGTACTGGTGTACATATCTACGGCTTCGGCATTGCTGGGAAATATTGGCGTGATGGTTGAAGACCAGTAGTCTCCGGCGCTCGGGTTGAAATTGGTGAACAGGTGATCCAGCGGCATAGCCGGGCCGACCAGAGAAAGATCGACCACACTCTCCAATTCATTCACGTTGGGTAGATGCCAGGAGCCTGCGGTTGAGCCGTCGGTCAGGCCACAGGCGGGAGCCGCCAGAGTGCTCACCAGGGCGAGTGCGTCTGACCAGGTGTTTCCTCCATTGGGATTGGTAATGGGAACGGGAGCGGGATTGAGGGTTGAACATCTCATGTCCTGCAGCCAGGTAAGGCCGCTCTGGTTGTCGGTTACGGTGCCGTCGCCGTTGGCTACAAAACGTGGGCTGAGCGGCACTGATCCGATCTGGGTTTCACCATCCTGGCCGGTACCGGCACAGGTGATGACGCCTACATTGGACAGCACGTCAAGAGAGGTGTCGTAGCAGAGTTGCTGTCCGCTCTTGGGGAGATTCACAGAGGCGGCGGCAGCGTAAAGGGGAACTGACAAAATGACCAGAAGCATGAAGAGAGTTTTTTTCAGCATGGTTAACCTCCTGATAAATCGTCTATTTGTGCGTGACAGTAGATTGCGTCACTCAAGCACGCCTTCCACAAAAGTAATTAGAAACTCTCAATTATAAATTACACACAAATGATAGCAGGAGTCTGCGCCAATTCAAGGAGAACACTTGCAGTCGCGTATAACGCCTTAGCATTGGAATTCGTCTTACTAAGCTCTGGTAGCGGGAAGCTGTGGCAGTGACGGGCTGAAGCCACTCAAACGGAGGCCTCTCTGGAAGGCCAGCGAGCGTCCCAAAGGGGATGACTGCAAGAGTTCTCGCTACAAAGTCAGTTACGCTATCCGGGAATGTCTCATCAGGCTGTTCTGGAGCTAAGGGTAGGCATTTTTCAAAGGAAAAGGGGCGTTGCAGCTGCACTAGCCATTATACAAAGGTGTTGAAAATATAAAATCTCAGTGTTATCGTGCCTCTTAGCCACTACCGGCTAAGAGGCATTTTTATGGGAGAAAGCGGCCGCGACCGCGGCTCCCATCCCCTCGGTAACCGTCAGCGTCGGCGTTCCGGGCGAAACGCTCAATGTGTTCAATTTCGACCCCGACACGGACAGGTGGATCTCGGGACAAACAGCCGTGGTGGACAGCTCGGGGAAGATCAGCTTCCCGGTCAGCCGGCTTTCGATTTGGGGAATCTTTCGCTAAGGAGCAGCAGGCGGATTTGCTAGCAACTTAAGTTAAATAAGAGGGGTACTGTGTCAAGCACTAGCCATTATACAAAGGTGTTGAAAATATAAAATCTCAGTGTTATCGTGCCTCTTAGCCACTACCGGCTAAGAGGCATTTTTATGGGAGAAACACC
>JGI24143J45723_1000176_pt1 | contig 34238 bp, 29 predicted proteins | sample BarGraIncu00432A_FD_45723 | JGI IMG/M metagenome (IMG submission 45723) | reverse complement strand
TTTATAACTGTGGAAAAAACNAAACTATCTGATTTGGTTAAGGTCGTAAAAAATATAGGTTTACCAATAGATGAAGTATTTGATGATCAAGACATCAGATGGCAACTCGTTAAACTGATTTTCTCTGACAATTCTAATATAGTGATTAATCCCCCATTAATTGACTCTGCTGATAACTTAAAAGCTTACCAAAATTTTATTAGCAAACTTTAATAATGAGAGCCTTCGGGTTCTTTTTTTATTGATTTAGGCAATTGAGTTTCCTGTGGCGGAGTCATATTATGAGAAATTTGATGCAAAAACTCAGGCTGATAGAACACTTTTGAATAGTATTAAATTGATTGAGAAATGCTGAAAAATGAGATAGTAGCTTTATTACGAAGGTATTGGATGTTTCTGTGATTCACTAAATTTATAGTCAGGAGAATGTATATGTTAGATATGAGTAGACTTTATCATTGGTTTCACAATTACTATTGTAGTTTTTATTCTTCTGATCTTGAGATTATGAGGATGGTCCAACTTAAAGAAAAGCACAGTATCAGGGTTGCCAATCATGCACGTGAGTTAGCCATTAGTATTGGCTTATCTCCTGAGCAAGCTGATGTGGCAGAAGTAATTGGACTGCTACATGACATTTCTAGAGGTGAACAAGCTCATTTTAAGACGTTTAACGACGCTATTTCTTTTGACCATGGTGATAGAGGCGTTTTACGACTTGAAGAGGCAGGAGTGCTCGACACTTTTGATTGTGATGAACAGGAAATTATTTTGTTTGCGATTAAATATCACAACAAGATGACAATACCCAATGCTAGTCCTGAAAAAATGCAGTTTGCAAGGATCATTAGAGATGCAGATAAACTTGATATTTTTAGAATTCTACCGCCTGTACTGGCACATCATAATTACTCTTCGCTTTTAGTGGAATTGCTACGCAAGGGTGGAGTTCTCCCATACACTGAGGTCAAGACACTGGCGGATAAAAGACTCATACGAATAGGTTGGTTTTACGACATCAATTATCAATGGACACTCACTCAGTTAATCAACGAAGGATACGCAGAACAACTGATTGGGGCATTGCCAAATACTCCTCTATTTAATGAGATCAAAGATGGTTTTAGAGCGTATGTCTCAGCTAAGCTATCAATGAATTCCTAGAGCTCTTGTCTTGCTTACAAAGAGGAGCTGATGGGCGCAGGTACGCTGTCCATGCATCAACCCCTCTTGACCTTAGTATGTAATGTGTGCATGCTTTTTAGAAATAAAGACTACTGTCATTATTACAAGGACCGTTGCATCTGAATAAGAGTAGTATTATAATCCAGATCACAGGACTAAAGGCACAAAAATTCATATTGGATCTCTCCTTTTGCTAAGTTAGAGCACAGGTAATGAGGGCTATATTTCTGATTATCATTAGTATATGCTATGTGTGGATTCATCGAGTTGTGCAGTCAACTGCCTTACATAGTCCTCAATAAGTATTGTTTGCATTCTTCCTAGTGACAACTGGATTGTTATCCAGTCGTGAAAAGAAATTAGAAGAAACATAAAAAACCTACCAAGTTAATTAAATTTTGGTAGGTTCTTTCATATGTTACTATTATTATGGATTTATCGCTTTAGTTTGAGATGACAATACAGTTACCGAAAGGAATCAATTACGAATTTTTTAAATTTTTGGGCGGCGGGCGACAGATATCTGTCTCTAGTCCAAGCTATTCCAATTGTACGTTGACATTTGGGCTTAGAAATAGGCAAAAAAGAAAGATTTGTTTTATCTATACCGAATACATGTGGTATTAAAGCAACACCAAGTTTAGCTCCCACAAGGCCAGCTACGGTGATAATTTCTTCGCCTTCAAAGGTTATGAATGGAGATAGGCCTGCTTCCATAAAAAGCTGATCAGCTAAAATCCGAAGACCATAATTTTTTTTGAAAGTGATAATTGGCTCGTCTTTAATTTCATTGAGTTCAATGGAATTACGTTTGGCTAGACGATGCCCTATTGGGACAATGACAAATAACTCTTCCGTAAATAGGGGTTGCCATTCGTTTTTTTCTCTTGAAGGCACTGGAGAGCAGAGGCACAAATCTATTTCACCTGAATCTAATTGGTCTAAAAGAAAATTGGTGGCATTTTGATATAATTTAAATTGTATATCGGGGTTATTTATAAGAAATTTACTAAGTAAACCTGGCACTACATTTGAGCCTAGAGAGTGCAAGAAGGATAGAGAAATGCAACCGTGATTGGGATGGAGTAGATCCTCAATAACTTGTCTGCCGACTGTTATTTCCTGCATGGATCGTTCTACATGCTGCAAAAATATCTGCCCATAGCGATTGAGAATGATACCTTTTCCAGAGCGATCAAAGAGAGGAAAGCCTAGTTCTTCTTCGAGTTTGGCAATAGAGCGACTCAGAGCGGGCTGAGAAATAGAGAGCTTTCCGGCGGCGCGGGTAACATGTTGCATTTGTGCAACGACTTTAAAATATTCAAGTTGATGCCACTCCATTATTATAACCACCTTTAAATTATGCTTCTTATCCCTAACTGGTTTTGTATAAAGCATATCTTTGGGAGGGTACGTTGTCAATGAAAGTAATGCGGGTTATAAATAGATCCTTCACGTTATCTCACATAATTGCAAAACATTAATTCTATAAAAATGATGCATTGGACAGATGGGGGAATTGAGTTTAATATAAAATAGATAAGGCTTTTATTGTAAAAAGGAGTGCTTGTTTAAAATGAATTATATACAAAAAGGTAGTATTAGATATTGGCGAGGGATATCAGCTCTATTCTTAGGGAGTTTTGTTACTTATGCCTTGCTTTATTGTACCCAACCATTAATTCCTGTCTTTTCAGAAGAATTTAACATAACTCCTTCTTATGCCAGCTTGTCCCTTTCTTTTACAACAGGATTTTTAGCAGCGTCAATGTTAATTATATCCTGGTTATCTGACGCTCGGGGAAGAAAGTTGATTATGACGATTTCTTTGATAGGTTCAGCGGTCTTAACGGTTATGGTGGCTTTTACTGATAACTTTATCTTATTACTTACTTTACGAGGGCTTCAAGGAATTATGATAGCAGGCTTTCCGGCAATTGCTATGGCATATATAAATGAAGAATTTGATCCAACAGTAACAGGCCTGGTTATAGGAATATATGTCAGTTGTACTTCCGTTGGGGGCTTATTTGGTCGTATTATTATAAGCACCTTGACGGACTTTTTTTCATGGCACATTGCATTAGCAAGTATTGGCTTGTTGAGTGTGTTGGTTGGTATTTGGTTTTGGTTTAGTTTGCCTAATTCTGAGCAATTTCTACCAAAAAAAAGATTGCTCAGAGAAATGATCCCTGCGTTAACTGCAAAATTACAAAACTCAACATTACGATCCCTATATGGCATTGGTTTTCTAATTATGGGAGGATTTATTACCATATATAATTACATTGGCTATTCTCTCATGTCAGAGCCTTATAATTTGAGCCAAACGGTTGTTGGTTGTATTTTTTTCGTTTATCTAGTGGGAACATTTAGTTCAACATTTATGGGGCGGCTTGCTGATCATATTGGTAGCTCAAAGGTATTNTGNCTATCAATTGGAATTATGCTAGCGGGTTGCCTTATTACGTTAAACGGTAATTTATATATAAAAATTCTAGGAGTGGCGATTTTAACTTTTGGCTTTTTTGGCAGCCATTCTGTAGCCAGCAGTTGGGTAGGAAAGAGTGCTGCCACAGACAAAGCTCAGGCATCTGCCTTATATTTACTTTTTTATTATCTTGGGGCTAGTGTTATTGGGTTTACGGGAGGAAAATTTCTGAGTTGGTATGCATGGAATGGTGTGGTGCTTCTGATTAGCATGACCCTAACTGTTGCTTTATTCATTGCGTTTGCTTTGCTCAGGAAAGAGACACATTATAAAGTTTGTATAGTCAATGAGAGTTGAATGTTGTCTCGACTAATATCTACTCGGCTTAATGAAGAAACCGCACAAAANTGTGCGGTTTCTTCATTACTAAAAAGCGGTAAATAAATAAGGTTGTGCATTCACTTTTTTGATATAATGAATATAGAAAAAATAAGGGAGAGTCATATTATGAGTAAAGAGAAAATGTTAAATAGACAAATGCTTGTTTCTAATATAAAAACAATTTGTGCCTTGCATTATAAAGAGTTTATTGTATCAGATTTAATTCATAAAGGCGGTCAACGAAATAGAGTGGAAATTGAAGGAGATGAAATGAAATTTTATGTAGATTTTCATTTCAGGGATAATGGAAGCACATCCATTGATATATCAAGTGGTCTGCACAGTGATAAAAAGAAGCAAATTAAGGATGCTTTATTAGCTGATGCCACCTGCTTAATAGGGGAAGACAAAAACTAATTATTTGTATCGTTATAGTCTTTTTAGAGAATGTTATTATAAGGGCGATTTTATAAAAAACTTAAAATTAGGCAAGGAAATTAATCTTTTATGTCGAATTGGGATTTATGGAATAAAATTGTATGGTGATAATGATGANCAAAAAGCGGATAATAGGAATTGTATTTATTTTTATAGNAGGGTTATGGCTTTTTGCGGGAATGTCACGTGAACATATACAGGATATACCCATTGTTGCTATGCAAGAAAATACACTGACAGTTCCCCCTGGAGTACCAGTACTCATGTATCATAGTATAGGAGAGGAAAAAGATAATGATGCTGTCATTTCTAGGGAGCTTTTTGTAGCCCATATGGCATATCTTTATCAAAAAGACTATCATCCTATCTCTCTAGATGACTTGTATGGTTATCTTAGTGCCAGAATGCCCCTTCCTCCTAAGCCTGTAGTTATTTCTTTCGATGATGGTTATAAGGACACTTATGAAGTAGCATTTCCGGTGCTCAAACAGTATGGTTTTAAAAGTGTTTTATTTGTTCCGGCTGGTGACGTTGGGAAAAACTTGAGTTGGCAGCAACTTCGGGAAATGAAGGCTGCAGGAATGGAGATTGCCTCTCATAGTTTTCATCATATTAGTTTGAGTGACCTATCTATTGAGGAGCAAATGGTAGAAATAACAAAGTCCAAAGAGTTATTAGATCACGACTTGGGGCAGAATAGTAAATACTTTTGTTATCCTAATGGCGGTTATACACAGAAGACCTTGCAACTCCTTAGAGAAAAGGGGTTTGTCCTGGCAGTTACCATTGAACCGGGCTGGGTTAAACCAGGGGATGACCCACTAACATTACGGCGAATATGGATGGGGAACAGTGTAGAACTTCGTCATTTGGAAGAGAGGCTTACTCGGGAGGACTATCCCTTAATTTGAAAATGGTTATCTAGCGGTATATCCTGGTTGCAGAGGAAAAATTTTAAAAGGGGATAGGCAATGAATGGATTTGTATCCAACTGGTACATCAGATTTGTGGTCGCCAATCTACTGTTTTTTGTTATTACCCTTCCAGTCGTGACTTTGTATGGCCCATTTGCAAATATTAAGAGCAGTGTTGTTGGAGCAATTATGACTTCACGCCATCCACAGTATATTACTTGGCTTCTTTCAGATCATGAAGTAAAAGCAATTTTGGGGGATGTCAGCAATTCTCAATATTTGCCTCAGGCTATCACTGAATTTACTAACACACAAGATCAATCTCTTCGTCTGGTCAATATCAAAAGCAATCGTTTTGAAGCCTATTTACTCGAAGTGCCTGACCCATCTCGAGTTAAGGTGGCTACTGCTCGCGAGTTGCAAGAAAAGGGAGATACAGTGAGTACGATAGCTTTACATAATAATGCTGTTGCCGCTATTAATGCCGGTGGATTTTATGATCCTCAGGGTACAGGAACGGGACGCTTGCCTTATGGTGTGATTGTTCGAAATGGCGAATTTCTAATCGGTGGAGATATCAATGAGCATGTACAAGTCGTGGGGATAACCAAAGCAGGGGGAATGGTTGCTGGTAACTATACAACCCAAGAAATGCGTAATATGAATCTTGCAGAAGGGGTAAGTTTTGGACCACCGCTTATTATAAACGGTAAAAAACTAATCACGGAAGGCGATGGTGGTTGGGGTATTGCCCCTCGTACAGCCATGGGACAACGGAAGGATGGTACCATTTTATTACTCGTTGTCGACGGCCGTCAACCAGGATATTCTCTGGGGGCGACCTTAATGGATGTGCAAAATATACTTTATGAGCAAGGCGCCTTTGTAGCAGCGAATCTAGATGGTGGCTCCAGTGCCACAATATTCTATAATGGTAAAGTAGTGAATAAGCCCTGTGATATGCTAGGGGAACGTATGATTCCTACTGCATTTATCGTAAGATAGCAAGGAGGGTGCTCTTGAATAGATCCAGTCAAATAATAGCGAGCGTTGTTGCAGGAGTAGTACTCCAAATTAGTGCATATTTGTATTTAGACCAGGTATTGCTCGCTCCTACGACATCTTTTGAGGTGATTGCACCAGTTGGTGCTCAGGCCATAATTGACGGCAAGGCATATTATTCAAATGATCGTCAGTACATGGCTCTGGTCAAAACTGACTCTGTGGAAATCTATAGTATGCCTGGTTCAAAGCTGGTACGTACGATCCAACTAAAAGGGCGAGAACTGTCCTATTTTAAATGGCTTGAGGATCGCAATTTGGCGCTGGTCGGTTTACATACTGAAACTTCGTCAGAAGATAGCAGTATAGTACTAACTCGACTAAATCCAGTTAGTGAAGGGCAAGAACTTGCAACAACAATAAAAAATCTTCCCCTCAAAAGCAAAATTACAGACGTCGCTTATTCTACGGCAACTAACGTCATATATATGCAAGTACAAGTCAGCAATAGTCCGGACCGATATAGGGTTTATCGTACTGATGCCAACCAAGAAATAACTCGAGTCTATCTGAATACTAGCCGAATTGGGAATATTGGTATTTTGTATGATCAAGATTCTATCGTTTATGACAACCTAGATGAGGGTACTATAATAGTGCGACATGGAGATGGTAGCTGGCAGGTGATTTCACCTGTTGTAGGTCAATACCGTTTAATAGGAGTCAGTTCAAAGAATAGTATCTATATCGCCAAAATGAATGCAGAGGGGCTTGCTGAATCTGTTCTTCAAGGTGGCCTGCAGAAGGAGTTTACTCAAAATCGCAATGTACAACCGCCGGTGGATATTGGGTCTTTACATATCGGTGATGTAACTCAATAGCCCAACATCTAGACTTTTTAATTCCAAATTAGGGATATTAAGGCTTGGCGCAAGCCAAGTTTTCTTTAGGTTTTGGCAGGTAGTTCGGAAGGTGATGGCGAAACAAAAAAGATTAGGGAAAAAAGAGGCGATATGATGCAAGAAAACCAAATACGTTATCTAAAACTTTTATCTGAACAATATCCCTCCATTCAGGCGGCATCAAATGCGATTATTAGTTTATCTGCACAAATTCAGTTGCCAAAAGGGACGGAACACTTTCTCTCCGATTTGCATGGCGAATATGAAGCCTTCCATCATGTTATTAAGAATGGGGCGGGCTCAATTTTGCTGAAAATTCAGGACTTATTCTCGGACACGCTGGCTAAAGAGGATCAGCGGAATTTAGCAACACTAATTTATTATCCTGAACAAAAGACGCCAATGATGTTACAAACGGTACCTGATCAGGCTGAATGGTGCCGCCTTACGTTGGTGCGGCTGATTCAACTGAGTCGGTTACTCATTTCTAAATATCAACGTACAACAGTTCGAATGTTCATACCGGAGCAAGCGGCGCCTATCGTTGAGGAATTGTTGTATGAAAGAGAAGATATTGAGAATAAGGCAGAATATTATCAAAGTTTGATTGAGACTATTGTTGCGACAGATAGCTCACAAGCGTTTATTATTGTTTTAGCAGAACTGATACAGCGTCTGGCCATCGCTCGATTGCATGTAGTGGGGGATATTTATGATCGTGGTTACGGGTCACATTTGATTATGGATTCCTTAATGGAATATCATGATGTGGATATTCAATGGGGTAATCATGATATTTTATGGATGGGCGCTGCAGCTGGGAGTGAAGCTTGTATTGCTAATGTCATCAGAATATGTCTGCGTTACGGGAATATGGAATCCTTAGAAAATGGGTATGGAATAAGCTTATTGCCCTTGGTTTCCTTTGCCATTGAGAACTATGGAACCGATCCGTGTAAATGCTTTATCCCCAAGATTTTGAAAAAAAGCGAATTTACCAACCAAGAACTAAGGTTAATGGCTCAAATGCAAAAAGCCATCGCCATTATTCAATTTAAGCTAGAAGGTCAAATGATTATGCGGAGACCCCATTACCAAATGGAAGAACGCTTATTGCTGGATAAGATTAATTATGAGCAAGGTACGATTATGTTGAACGATATTGAGTATCCTCTCCTTGATAAATATTTTCCGACAATAGATCCAATCGATCCATATAGTTTAACTGCTGCAGAGCAAGTTATATTAGACAAATTAAAAGTTTCTTTTATCAACAGTCAAAAACTTCAGCAACATACTCAGTTTCTTTTTTCAAAAGGTAGTATTTATCTAACTTATAATGGTAATCTCCTCTATCATGGGTGTATCGCCATGAATGAGGATGGCTCTTTTAAGGGGTTCAAAGTCGATGGGCAAGTATTTGCAGGGAGAGCTTTTATGGATCGCCTTGATCGTCTGGCCCGTCAGGGATATTTTACTAAAGATAATTTGGAGCAAAAACAATATGGTATGGATTCCATATGGTATTTGTGGTGTGCAGCCCAATCACCCCTATTCGGTAAAGAAAAAATGGCAACCTTTGAACGCTATTTTCTTGCCGATTCGACGACGCACAAGGAAAGAAGTAATGCCTACTATGCTGCACAAGACAGGGTAGAAACAGCTTATAAAATTTTAGAAGAATTTGGACTTGATCCTGAGACCGGGCATATTATCAATGGGCATGTGCCTGTAAAAGTCAAAAAGGGTGAGCGACCCGTAAAAGCAAAAGGAAAATTGATCGTAATTGATGGGGGATTTTCGAAAGCCTATCAGGGACAGACTGGGATTGCGGGGTATACTTTAATCTCAAATTCCGCACACCTACGACTGGCCATACATCCTCCTTTTGATTCTTTGCGAAAAGCTCTGTCAGAAGAAATAGATATTGATTCGGAAACTGAAATTATAGAGACCTATCCTGTCCGCATGAGGGTAAAGGATACTGATCGCGGTCGGGCGATTCAGGAACACATTGTGGCATTGCAAGAACTGTTACATGCTTATCGAGAAGGAACTATTAAGGAACAATGCCATTTGCGTTTGTGAATATTGAAATGAATTACTACCGATTGATGAAAATGGGGGAGATAGAGTGATAGAACAAGCTGAACGTATGAAAGGATTGACCTCGGCGATCTTTTCTCAGGTAGCAGACTTGCAAAAGAAAGCAACGGCGACAGGCGCAGATGTAATTCAATTATCCATTGGTACACCGGATATGTTTCCGGCAACTCATATCATTGAAGCATTAAAAAATGCTGCAAACTGTGGTAGTAACTATGGTTATACTCTTTCAAAGGGTATGCCTGAATTATTAACAGCGATTGCTGAATGGTACAAGAATAAATTTAATGTGATACTCGATCCCGCGACTGAGGTTCATTCATTGATTGGTTCTCAAGAAGGTTTGGCTCATATTGGCCTTTGTCTGGTAAATCCAGGCGATGTAGTGCTGATTCCTGATCCTGGTTATCCCATCTTTAGTGCTGGTCCGTTAGTAGCTGGTGCCCAGCTACATAAGATGCCATTGACAGCTGCCAATCATTATTTGCCTGATTTGGATGCAATTGATGAAGATGTATTACAACGGACCAAGCTAATGATTTTGAATTACCCCAATAACCCCTTAGCTGCTACGGCACCACGGGAGTTTTTTGAAAAAGTAGTAGCATTGGCTAAGCGGTATCAATTTGTTGTCTGTCATGATTTTGCTTATAGTGAACTGGTGTTTGATGATTATCGACCAGACAGTTTTATGAGCATACCGGGTGCCAAGGACGTTGGTATAGAGTTTAATTCTTTATCGAAGACTTATAACATGTGTGGTTGCCGAGTGGGTTATATTGTTGGCAATTCTGAGGTTATCGCATTATTAGGTCGCCTAAAATCAAATTTTGATTATGGGATTTTTGCCCCTCTACAAGTAGCTGCGATTGCGGCTCTGACAGGCCCTCAAGACTGCGTACATGAAACGGCTCTGGCCTATCAGCGTCGTCGCGATATCATCGTGGATGGCTTTGGCAGTATGGGTTGGCAAGTGGAACGTCCGAAAGCATCGATGTACATATGGGCTAAAGTACCAACGTTACAAAGCTCTTTTGATTTTACTGTTGATTTACTCAATAATACGGGAGTTGCGGTCATTCCGGGGAATGCTTTTGGCGAATGCGGTGAGGGGTTCATTCGGATAGCCTTAGTACAATCAGAGGAACGGTTGACTGAAGCGGTCGCGCGGATAAAAAAATGGTTGGATCGATGATGTTGAAAAATTGCGAAATTGATTGAAGAGGAGGGCGGTAAGATATGGTCATAAAAAAAGTTTTACAGAAGATTGATGGATTAGTTCGTGTTCTCAAAAATAGCGAAGGTGATGATCGATTACTACCCTATATTACGATTGTTGCACTACTTAGCCGAGTAGAGGATATTACAAAAGACGGAAATTACGCAAATTACAAGATATATAAACAGGACTTACTTACAAGTTGTGAAATTATATGCGGTTTTGATGATAATGATGGTTATGATGCTGGTGAACAGACTGGTCGTGCATTGTTGGCAGTTCGTAAAATGGGCTCATATAGTTGTTTTAATGTTGATAATCATTACACCTAACTTAAATGCGTGGAAAACTTGTTTTATGTATAGTATCTATTTATGAATGAAATATTGATTAAGCTCAGTACCGTTACCTTTTTGGAAAACAAACGTTTAAGTAAATAGAAGTACATACAAGCCGTGCTTTAAAAATTACGTGGAGGTTTTATCAAATGTTTAAGAAAATCATGTTTATGTTTGCAATCTGCTTAATGGCGGCTACTCCAGTGTTTGCCAATCCGGCGCCAAAAGTTACGACAGTACAGGTTACTGGTAACAGTCAAAAAGAAATTGCACCTGATATTGCAAAGATTAGCCTTACCATTAATACTATTAATGCTCATCTTGATCAGGCTAAAAATGAAAATACCCAATCTTCCAATCAAGTATTTGCTAAATTGAAAGAACAGGGTATCACCGATGATCAAATTAAAACAGAGGCCTATCGTATTGATACCATGTATAGTTACGAAGATGCTAAATTACCTAAATTAACAGGCTATAGGGTAGTTAATAATGTTGAAATTACTACATCCATTGACAAGGTTGGCATATTAGTCAATGAGCTGACCAATGTAGGTGCAAACGAAATTAACTCGATACGCTTTGAAAAAAAGGATAATGCAGAAGTAAAAAATGATGCATTAAATGATGCAGTCAAAGATGCCTTGAAGAAAGCTGACGTTATTGCCAATGCCTTGGGCAAACATGTTTCTACTGTAACAGTAGTCAATGAATCAGGTAACTCTTATAATCCTGTTGTAATGAACAGTCGTCTTTTTAAAACGGAAATGATGGATGCAGGTGCGCCACCAATTGCAGCTGGTAAAATAACTGTAAGTGCTACAGTTCAGGTAACCGTTGAATTAGAATAACCTTCAAATTGCAACAAGTAAAAAAATGAACAATCATTAATAGCAGTCCCCAAAAAGATACCTACAACTCACGTAGAGGTGAGTTGTAGGTATCCTTTTTATATAACCAAAGGAATCACAAGATTAAATTTAATAATATAAGTCATAATAAAGGTACATGCTATTATATCAAATGCTTGAGGAAAGTATGATTTGAATTCAATGGATAATTGTGCTTCGATAAGGGAGGTGAGGACGTGATCGTAGATGCTCAAATGATTCAGGCGATTGAAGCCGTTAAATCTGCTGCAGCTAGTATGAAGATATTTTCAATGCAGACACAGGATCAACAAGCTAAAGAAATCTTTGATCAATTAGCGAAGACACTTGATAAATCAGCTGAAATATTACAGGAAAGACAACAGTATGTTGAGGAGCGGGAGCCTCAATTAGATGGAGATATAATTTAATAATAGCCAATCATATTATGATCAATAGAGGTGTAACTTTAATATAGTACGATTATTGCCCAAAGAGATATGAAGTGCCGATTTGTTGCTGAGCTTACCCCCATAAAATGAATAGCGGAATGATAGTAAGGAAAGTCTCTGTAGCAATTGTTATATTGTACAGAGATGTTCCTTACGTCTAGCCTTAGAAGAACGTGATTACAAAGTTGGTGAAATTATTCCGTTGTTGTGAAATGGGGGCAAGTTACACAGCCTTTTTTATGTCTGTAAAAGTCTGAGCAAAAGCCAATTGGTTGTTTTGCTTGTTCAGGATTGGTACGTTGTACTGCTATAAGAAGAAAGCTGATTTGATTAACGTGCTGAATTAACTGAACGGGTGAACCATCAGGCATTTCACCACAAAAACAAATCAATTTTGGATTGGTAGAACCAATGTTATGTACCGTAAATTGCACTGCTTGCCCAAAGGAAACCATTTTAATGCCAATCTCTTGCTCTTGATTAAGATTTTTATCAAATTCATTAATATAATCACTAAGTTTTTCAATAAAAGCGCTTGCCAGTTCTGATTTTTGGAATTCCTTCAATACCTCGGTATCGGTAATATCTAAATTATCCATATTATTACACCTCCTTGTATCATTATATCGACCTGGCAACGGCAGAGTGCTATGTATTAAAAATAAATTTTATAAATTAGTATTCGATAAATTTGCTAATTTTAATTAAGATATTAAAGATTGCAATGAGGGCTTTTATTTGCTGTTTAGATGCTAGTAATTTTGTGAATAAAGAATATAGCAATTATTTGCCATTAATGAAAAATAATTGCTGATCGGTGAGACATGTAGAGGATATTTTATTCGCGAGTAGAATAGATTCATAATGGTCAATATGTAACTTTTATCTTATATGTTAAAAGTGGTGACGTAATCGGAGGAGAATCTGACTAAGGCTTAATAGAGGGAGGAATTAAAGTGAAAAGTTATCAAATGTTTATTAATGGTGAATTCGTTTCCGCTCAGTCAGGGAAAATGATGAATGTCATTAATCCGGCGACTGAAGAAATTATCTCTGAGGTTCCTGAGGGAACCCGCCAGGATGTTGATGTTGCTGTGGAAGCTGCCGAACAGGCACAAAAATCATGGGCTAAAATTCCAGCCATTCAGCGGGCGGGTTATCTTAAAGAAATTGCCCAAGGTATTCGGGACAATGCCGAGGAATTAGCTCGGATCATATCAGAGGAGCAAGGGAAAATATTGCCTCTTGCCAGAGTTGAAGCTAACTTTACGGCGGATTATATGGATTATATGGCGGGATTCGCTCGTCATTACGAAGGGGAAATCATCCAGAGCGACCGTCCTAATGAAAATATTTTTCTGTTCAAAGCACCCATTGGTGTTGTAGCTGGAATTTTACCTTGGAATTTCCCCTTTTTCCTCATCGCGCGCAAATTGGCACCGGCTTTGATCACTGGCAATACTATTGTCATTAAGCCAAGCCGAGAAACCCCGAATAATGCCTTCGAATTTGCCAAAATTGTTGCCAAGTCTTCCTTACCTAAGGGAGTTTTTAATCTTGTATCTGGTGCTGGTTCAGTTGTGGGTAATGCACTTGCTGCCCATCCCAAAGTTGGTATGGTAAGCTTTACGGGCAGTGTCCCAGGTGGAATTGCCGTTATGAAAGCGGCCGCGGATAATGTTACGAAAGTGTCCCTTGAACTTGGCGGTAAAGCTCCCGCAATCGTAATGGCTGATGCCAATCTGAATTTGGCTGTGAAATCCATTCGTGATTCACGAATTATTAATACGGGACAGGTCTGTAATTGTACTGAAAGAGTTTATGTACAGGAATCAATTGCAGAGCAATTTATTGAGAAGATGATTGTAGCCATGAAGAATACTAAATCTGGAAATCCTTTAACTGAAGCTGATATTGACATGGGGCCGTTAGTTAGTAAAAATCAATTAGAGCAAGTTGAGGATGCTGTTGCACAAGCCATTAAAGATGGGGCGACTCTTGTACTCGGAGGTAAACGTGTAGATACTAAGAAAGGATTTTTCTTTGAGCCGACTGTACTTACTAATTGTCAACAACACACTGATATAATGCGCAAAGAAATTTTTGGACCAGTATTACCAATTACAACTTTTAAAGATTTAGATGAAGTCATTGAACTAGCCAACGATTGTGAATTTGGACTTACCTCATCGATTTTCACACAAAATCTTGACGTTGCAATGAGAGCATGTAAAGAAATAAAATTTGGAGAAACTTATATTAATAGGGAAAGCTTTGAAGCAATGCAGGGTTTCCACGCAGGTTGGCGCAAATCGGGAATTGGTGGTGCTGATGGGAAGCACGGCTTAGAAGAATATCTTCAGACTCATGTTGTATATACACAATACAATCAAAATGTGAAGTGAATCAGTGCATTCTATAAGCTTTCGGACAGAAAAATGAAGCGTATTTTCGCTTCATTTTTTTGCTTATAATGTATTTAATCACACTTAAGTAACATTGCCAGTAAAATAGCTAGGTGTTGAAAATAGAATGATGAATAGATCTGCTGCTTTTTTATTCTTTGAGATATTGCAGTAGTATATTATAATTGTAGATAATAATGAAAGCTAACTGTTTAGAATACATTCCCAAGTATTTCAAAAATATTCAAAGTGTGGAGTTGTTGAGAATCAAAATTATCTATGGCAATGTATGTAGAGATGTATATAAGTAGTACTGTACATAAAGAGGCGTAAGAGGGAGGGTTCTATGGCAAAAACGAATAAAAAGAATAAAGCTTGGATGATTGCTATGGGAGTGATCGTGATTGCGGTATTATATTTTAAGTTTTCAGGTGGACCCCATCAACCCTTAAGTCCTCATTATGATATCGAAAAGAGTGGATCGGGGACTGTCGTTGATTTTACAGGATCAACGAATAAGATTCATCAGACTGTTGATGAGGCATTAAAGAAAACCGGTTTGTCAGTGCGTGACACTAAAGAGGCCACGAAGGAAGTGCCACGACAAAAGGTTGAGGGCACAATTCGTTGGCACGTTCGGCAACTATTGGTTAATTTTCCTGGGGACTTATCTATAGAGACAGTGGAGCAGGCACTGCAGTCAGGAGTAAAGAAGTCTGGTGGCCAATTGATATCATCACAGCCAGACAATTATCAGGGGCTGTCAGTCATACGTATAGATATTGGACTTAAGGACAAAGTGGCAGGAGATGATATCATGATTGTTAGTGATCAAGTGTATCTTGTCAAAGAAAAAGCACCAGGAGTTGTAACATCTAAGAGCATTGCAGGGCATGGGCAAATGGCAATTGTGATTGACGATTTTGGGTACAGTAAAGAACCTATTGATGCATATGTTGAAATTGCTCGCCCTTTGACATTTTCCATACTGCCATACCGACCTTATAGTAATGAGGCTGCAGCGCGGGGCTTAAGCTCAGGACATCAAATTATGTTGCATTTACCAATGGAACCGCTTGCTCAAGCTGAGCAGTCTGAAAAATTAACCATTACGGTAAAGATGAGCGATAGTCAAATACAGGAAATGACTAAAAAGGCGCTTCAGACCATTCCAGGTATAATTGGAGTTAATAATCACCAGGGTTCGCGGGCTACAGCTGATAAACGGGTAATGAAGGTTGTTCTTGGCGAGCTTAAAGTAAACAACCTGTTTTTCTTGGATAGTCGCACCAATAGCCAGTCAATAGGTGCTGACACGGCCCGGCAATTTGGGGTAAGAACGGGGGAAAACCAATTGTTTATTGATAATTCTGATGATGTCAATGCCATAAAAGCGCAGCTTCGTACAGCTCAGAATATGGCCTTCAAGCATGGTAACGTGATAGTGATTGGTCATGCTCGTATGAATACAGCTAAAGCGGTTCGTGAAATGATATCTGAATTAGAAGAAAATGGCATACAATTAGTCTTTGTTTCCCAGATGGTAAAATAAAATCAAAAATATTAAAAAAACTCTTGCAATTATAATCGACTCATGATATTATTTAAACAAGCACCATCCTTACAAGTGACTTAAGTAATGCAAAGGTTTTTGGAATCAAGTTTCCAGTCTGTGCAACAAGTTAATTGGTTTTGAGGTTTAGTGTTTTTTCTTTTGGATTTGACAAGTAAGTTAAAGACCATGTGTGTTTGTTCCGTGTTAATGATCGGCGTTTGACGAGTGAGTGTTTTGCGTTAATGAACGGTGTTTGAATAGTAAACTGAAAGTAAGGTTACTAGTCCATTCTTAGTTAAAGTTAATATTTAAGTGAGTTTTGTCCTGAAAGGTTGAGGTTGAGTAGTGTCTCAAGTAAAACAAGTGTAGGGATGGTCGCTTTTAGAGAGAAGGATAATCCTTCTCTCTTTTATTACCCCGTAGGTGGGGTGAAGTCTAGGAAAAATAGTTCTTATCAGAAAAACCTGATAAGAACTATTTTTTTGTTGGTAAAAGCGTCGTAGATACTAGGAAAATTTATTGGCATTATCTCCCATAAAGAATATAAAAGGGATCGGATATTTTATGGGATTGTCATAAATATAGTATCAGCCCTTGACACTGTTAGCAGTTTCATTTATTATAGAGTATATACGATAATGATAATTGATATCAATGAATGGAGGGTGAATATAAAATGAGTAAATTTCTCAGTGACTTATTACCAGGGGAAAAAGGCATAGTCAAAAAAGTAATTGGTCAAAGCCTTATTAAACGCCGTATTGTCGATATGGGTGTTGTATCTGGGACGGTCGTTGAAGTACAGAAATTTGCACCTCTTGGCGACCCTATGGAGATAAAGGTAAAAGGATTTAATCTGTCGCTCAGAAAAAATGAAGCTGAGATGATTGAACTGGAAATAGCTTAAAAATGGAGGAGTCGTTATGCCCCTTACATTAGCTTTAATTGGACAAAAGTGCATTATAAAAAGTGTTGCTTGTTCTTGTGATATACGTATGCGCATGGTGAATATGGGCTTTGTTCCTGGCCGACCCGTCGAGGTAATGAACCGTATGAATGGAACATTGCTGGTTCGTGTCGGACAGTCGAGATTGATGCTAGATTGTTGCTTAGCGACTCAAATACAGGTGAATTAGACAAAAATAGGTGATAATGATAATTGCTATCGCGCAATCATTCTTATTGGAAATGGGGAAAGGCGATGGGTAACAATAAAGTAACGGTGGCCCTTGTTGGTAATCCCAACTCAGGAAAAACGACGATCTTTAATAATTTGACAGGTGGGCATCAACATGTGGGTAATTATTCTGGAGTTACAGTAGAGAAGAAAGAGGGATATAGGAATTTTAAAGATAATGAGTTTGTTATTGTTGATCTGCCTGGGACTTATAGTTTAACGGCATATTCCTTAGAAGAAGTGGTAACTCGCAATTTTATTGTAAATGATAAACCTGACATGGTCATAGATGTTTTAGATACATCCAATTTAGAGCGAAATTTGTATTTGACAGTGCAACTTCTAGAATTAGAGCGCCCAACAATTTTAGCACTAAATATGATTGATATGGCCGACGCATCAGGATTGAAAATAGATGATGCTAAACTTGCAGATTGTTTAGGCAACATTACTGTTGTACGAACAAATGGTGTAAACGGTAAAGGAATGGATGTTCTACTCAACAATATTCTGCAATCCAGTGACACGCAAACAAAATCTAATTTTAAGCTGAATTATGGAATCGATATTGAAAATGCAATACAACAATTAAAACCTTTACTTAGGCCAATGTATCAAAAACTGCAGTTCCCTACTCGTTGGTTAGCGTTGAAATTATTAGAAAATGACTCTAATATTATTGATTCGGTCAAGGAGTTCACAAATGCTGATCATATTATAAGCGTTTGCAATAGACTTCGGAATGAACTTATTCAAAAATTAGGCGAAGATGTGGAAATATATATTGCGGGTCAGCGGTATAAGTTTCTGGGCAAAGTATATCAGCAGGCTGTTGATAACAGATCAGTGAATACAGTAACAACTTCCGATAAAATTGATAAAATTTTGACGAACCGGTTATTTGGACTACCTATATTTTTTGGACTAATGTGGCTTATGTTTAACTTGGTGTTTACATTAGGTAAATTTCCATCTGATTGGATTGACACTGGCTTTGGTATGCTCGGTAATTTTTTAAGTAGCATCATGACGGATGGGCCACTCAAGTCTTTGATTGTCGATGGTGTTGTGGGAGGCGTCGGTAGTGTTCTTGTCTTCATACCAAGTATTCTATTGCTGTTTTTTGCAATTGCAATATTAGAAGATACTGGCTATATGGCTAGAGCGGCTTTTATAATGGATCGAGTTATGGGGCGATTTGGTCTTCATGGTAAGTGCTTTATTCCTTTATTAATCGGTTTTGGTTGTAGTGCTACTGCGATGATGGGGACTCGGACGCTGGAAAATCCCCGTGACAGAATTATTACAATGCTCGTGAGCCCATTGATGAGTTGTAGTGCGAAGCTACCTGTATATACCATTTTAATTGCAGCCTTTTTTGATCAAAAGATTGCGGGTAATGTATTATTTTCAATATATTTTTTAGGTATTATATTATCATTAGTTATGGCTAGAGTTTTTCGTAGTACACTTTTTGAAGGACAAAGTGAACCTTTTGTCATGGAATTACCTCCCTATCACATTCCTACGGCAAAAAGTGTATTTATTCATATGTGGGAACGTAGTGAACTGTATCTAAAGAAAGCAGGAACTATTATTCTCGCAGCATCTATTTTAATGTGGTTCTTAACAACCTATCCCAAAAATGTGGAGTACTCTAAGGACTATGAAACGTTGCAAGTTCAAGTTGAGGAAACCTATACACAACAAATCCGTGGAGAAGTTTTATCCCAGCTAAAAATTGAAGACATAAGCCAAAATGAAAAATTGGCAACTTTAATTGATGATATTCAAAAAGAAGAACAGAAATTTACCGAAGCGACGAAAGAATTAGATGAGGATACTCCTGAATATATTAAATTGGAAGAAGCTAAAGCAGAAAACAAAAAGGTAATCGAAAGCGCAAATAATGAATTATATCCTTATGCTGAAAAATATGTGATACTCATTCAAGGACTTGAGGATGACAAGGCAAAAATAGAAGATGAAAAGTCTGGGGAGCAGATGGAAAAAAGCTATGCTGGACAGTTTGGTAAAGCAATTGAGCCTGCTATAGCACCTCTTGGCTTTGATTGGCGCATTGGCGTTAGTCTGGTGTCAGGTGTTACTGCTAAAGAAGTTATCGTCAGCACTATGGGTACTATTTATAGCATTGGCGATGGCAATGAAAACGCTCACAGCATGACAAAGGCGTTGCAAACTGATGAACATATGAATCCCTTGGTGGCATATGCATTAATGGTTTTTGTACTTATCTATTCTCCTTGCCTGGCATCTCTTGCAGTCATGCGGAGAGAGACGGGTACATGGAAATGGCCTGCAGTCAGCATGGTGTATTCAACAACCTTAGCATGGATTGTGACATTTATTGTATACCAGGGTGGTAAACTATTAGGTTTTGGTGGTTAATCAGCAGTTTGTGATTTGGGATGTATGGCTTGTGCCATTAGATTGGTGTAAGCCATATGCCGAATCAAACGATCCTATTGAACAAGTGATAATGCTTGTGTAAGAAATAACATGCCAACTTAGAAATTTGATTTTAAAAAGGAGAGATTAGCATGGAGACAGCTATCGTATATATAATAGGGGCATTAGCAGTAAGTTATATTGTAATAACCATTTGGAGAAAAATAAAAGGGCAGGGATCATGCTGTAGTCCTGGTGGATCAGATGGATGTGGAGGATGTAGTGGCTGCGGTGGGCCAGTGGATAAATGCAAAAAATAAAATGGAAATAGCGGCTTTTGCTAATTTTATTTTTAACTATTAATTGAGAATGATAACCAATAACGATTGAAGGAGGAAGAAGCCTATGTCTATTGTAGTGATTGGCGCTGATTATTTGGGAATCATTGAAAAAAATCTATATTTATTAGGTGTGACGAAATTAAAGCATATTGATGGACGAAGAGTGTCCAATCAAAATAAAATTAGTATTCCACAAAAAACCGATTTTGTTTTGGTCTTAACGGATTATGTTAATCATAATACCGCGAAGATGGTAAAGGAAATCGCTAGAGGTCGCGACGTTCCATTAATTTTTTCGAAACGTTCCTGGGGAGCTGTGGAAGAAAAAATAATTTCTTCAGGAGTCATGAATTAGAAAAGATCAGTAATCTTTGATAAGGTGGAATGAATTATCATGTGTTGGAAATTTTATTTACAACAACAAGAGGCTAAAGATGCTGCTGATTTTTTCTTTCTGTGGATGGCGATGGAATTGGCGCCGACAATTTATGGCGAGAAACCAGGTACGCTTCTTAATTTAATGAATACATCTAAATTACGTATGAAAACATTATGGCTTGAATTTGGATCTTCTATGTTAGTCAATAGTAATATTGAGTGGATTGTACTTAAAGATGAACCAGGAAGTATGAAAATATTATTTTATCGTGTAGACCTGTTGACGACCTCTATTCATGATAAAAGTACACGCCATTTTTTGAAGGGGTTGGGCTATCAAGTTACCATGACTTTGCCAGAGATATTGCATTACTTTAAAGAAAGATTTCAAAATAGATGCCCTCATGAAATGGGGATATTTCTAGGCATACCTCTTAAAGATGTTATGGGTTTCATGGGGATGAGTGAAGAGTGTCATACTTGTCAGGGGATGTGGCAGATTTACGGTGATCCCGTATCTTCATTAGGTATTATGCAACGTATAGAAGCTGTTAAAAGTCAGGTCGCTGATTGGATGATGGAGGGATATGCAGTGGCAGATGTCTTTCATGGGATGTCTTTGAAAATTGCTTAATAAATCTACAATTGTTGGATTTGCATACTAGCTATTATTTAAGAACAGTTAGAAAAAGGAGCTTCTTTTAAACGGTTAAAGGATTTTATTCTTTTTCCTTTACAATTTAGTACGAATAGAGTTATAATTCAATTTGTGCGCTAAAAAGAAGGCGCTAATTTGATAATAAATGAGGCTTAGATTAAATAATGGTAATGATGGGAAATAAAAAATTAACTATAAAATCAGGTTTTTTATTGGTTGTTATCGTGGCGGTTTTATTAGTTTTGTATTTTATCGGTGTTAGTCGTCTGACGCCGGAGTCTATTCGTAATTTAATTATATCTTTTGGTTGGTGGGGACCTGCAGCATATATATTTATTTATACCATTAGGCCACTATTGTTATTCCCAGCTATTATTCTGACATTAGCGGGTGGTTTAGCATTTGGCCCTTGGTGGGGAACCTTGTATGTTTTGATAGGTGGACTATTAGGAGCCTGTTTGTGCTTTGCCATCGCCCGGTTATTAGGGCGGGGTAAAATGATAAAATATTTAGGTAAGTTTCCTCAGATAGAAGCAATTGAAGGCCAGATGGAAAAAAATGGCTTTCGTAATATGCTCATTATGCGAGTTGTACCTATCTTCCCTTATGATCCAGTCAGTTATTTAGCTGGTTTATCTAATATGCGGTTTAGTGATTATGCATTAGCGACTGCTATCGGCATGGTGCCGGGAGCTTTTGCCTATAATGCTTTGGGATATTCCATGACAAATATATTGTCACCGACCTTTTTAATGGCAGTTGGACTGGTGATATTAGTCATGTTTACGCCGCTAGTCTATCATTTCAAAAAAAATAAATAAAACCAGTGTATATTTGTGATGATTTAATAAAATAGAGACTTGGCTTAAGCCAAGTCTCTATTTTGGTGGAACTTTCGTACCTTCGTGGTTCAACTACAAAGGCTATTATTTATTAATTTCTTTATTCCAAAACGTAAGATGCTTAATTTGCAATTGCTCACGAGTCATTTTGGCAGGCCATAGTTTGCTAGTTGGGCTATGGCGCATGGCTGCTCCTAGATGGGCATAGAGGGCAGGATTATTTTTTTCTAAATCGACGATCATGTCTTTGGCTTCTTGTCGCTTGGTATGCCCGTTAAAAGGGCAGGGATTAGGAATAGGTGTGAAACCATGCAATTTAGGAGTAGTCTTGATTTCGGATTCACGGAAATAAACAAGTGGACGAATGACTGTCAGGTTGCTTTGGTTTAAATAGGTAGTCGGTAAAAAGGTGTTGATTTGTCCTGAATAGAGTATGCTCATTAAAAAGGTTTCGACAGCATCGTCATGATGATGGGCATAGGCTACTTTGTTAAAGCCATGTTCCACTGCAAATCTATTTATCGCACCACGACGGAAAAATGCACAAGTAAAACAAGGATCATTACCGTTGTTTTTGCTAATAATACCAGCAATATCAACTTTTTTAGTATAGTGGGGGGCATCAAGTTGGGCACAAAATTCCGCGAGGGGGTTTGTGTCTAAGGCATCAGTGAACATGGGATCGATAGTTAAGACGGATATCTCAAAAGGCGTTGCTGAGCGCGAGCGTAGGATGGATAGAGCGTATGTAAGAAAGAGGCTGTCTTTGCCACCAGATAAGCCAATCAGTATTCGATCTCCTTTTGTGATCATATCAAATTCAATAATAGCTCGACATAAACGGGAAAAATAATTTTGTGGTAAGTTTTTATCCATTGTGTACCTCATTGTTATTTAATTTTATTTTATAATGGGAAAAACGATTTGTTAATGTTCATGATAATTTATTTGCTTGATAGAGTCCAGTGCTTTAAAATATTTTATGCTATTCATTTTTGATGTAATAGGGTAAAATATAGTGATGTAAAATTTGCTGCCTGATAAGAAACAGGAGTGGGGGAATGTTCATGAAAGAAGTTTCTAAGCCTATTTATGTTATCGGGCATCGTAATCCTGATACTGATTCCATATGTTCGGCAATTGGTTATGCTCATTTGAAACAAGCAATGGGAGAAAATGCGGTAGCCGCTAGGGCCGGGAAAATAAATGCTGAAACCGAATTTGTATTGGAAAAGCTTGGTTTTGACAAACCTAAACTTATTATTGATTTACACCCGCGCGTTAAAGATATCATGAACAGGGAGGTTGTCACGGCGCGCACGAATGATACCCTAAGAGATTTAGGACGTATTATGAAAGAGCACCATGTCAAATCCGTTTCTGTTGTGAATGAAGAACAGATGTTAGTTGGCATTGTGTCAGTGGGAGATTTTTCGCAGTTGTATTTTGACGAGCTAGAGATGCCCAATTTAGACCAAACGGGTGTTGATTTTGCAGCAATTCTCAGAGTCCTTGATGGCAAATTGATTTGCGGTGAAGACTTACAGCGTAAAGTCATAGGCCGATTACATATTGCAGCCGGGAGTACGACTGTAATAAAAGAAAATATTAAACCCCATGCTATCGTTTTGACAGGCAACCGCATCGATGCTCAGTTGGCTTGTTTGGAATGTGGTATTGCATGTCTGATATTGACAATTAATGCTGAGATTTCACCTGAAGTGCAAGAGATTGCAGTACGCCAGGGGGTAGTTGTTATTAAAGCAACCTATGATACCTATACGTCTGCCCGTCTTATTAATCAAAGCATACCAGTAGAAATGATTATGCAGAAAAATATTAGTTCGTTTAAAGTCACAGATTTGGTGAGTGATATCAAAAAGAATATTGCCAATACCAATTACCGCTTATATCCAGTAGTAGAAAAGGGAAAAGTGGTAGGGGCGATTTATCGAGACAAATTAATTATACAGGAACGGACGAAAGTTATTTTAGTGGATCATAATGAACAAGGGCAAGCTGTTGAAGGGATTGAAGAAGTACAGATTATAGAAATTATTGATCATCATCGTTTAGGCGGTCTCCAGACCAGTGAGCCTATCTTTATCCGTCATGAACCTGTTGGCTGTACCGCGACGATTGTGGCGAATATGCATTGGCATCGGGATATTGAGATACCAGTTAATATTGCTGGAATCCTACTAGCGGCGATTTTGTCAGATACTGTACTTTTCAAATCACCTACATGTACCAGTAAGGATGTTACAACCGCTGAAAAATTAGCTGCCATTGCGGGCCTGGATATCCAAGAATTTGGCATGAATGTTCTGGAAGCTGGTGCTAGTATTAAAGGAATGTCGACAACTGACATTATTGGCAATGATATTAAGGAATTCCAGATCGGAAATTATCGTATGGCTATCGCCCAAATGTCTGTCATGAATTCTGAAGAAATTTTGACAATAAAAGAACAGTTAGCTCGCGATATGGAAGTCATGTGTAGTAAAGAAAACTATGATATGGTGTTACTCATGGTTACTAATATTATTACTGAAGGGAGCCATCTAATCTATACAAAGCAGGCAACGCCTTTATTAAGCCAGGCTTTCGGTGATATTATTCAGGATAGTATGGAGGATATTGTATTGTATTTGCCAGGTGTTATGTCTCGTAAAAAGCAAATAATTCCTCCTTTATCAGAAGCCGCAAAAGTTTAGATGATCTCAATAAGAAGTAGTGGGAAAGGGCGGTTTAATAACCGCTCTTTTTCAATTAATTTATTTTTAATACAGGAAATTCAGGCTTTTTGTCGAATATATAAAGGTTATAATAGTAAAAAGTTAGTGCTAGAACGGGGGATTATATGGATAATATATTAGACGGACTTAATCCTGTGCAAACGGAGGCAGTTCTGTATACAAAGGGCCCATTGCTTATTATGGCTGGTGCGGGTTCAGGCAAGACGAAGGTATTGACTTGCCGTGTTGCTTATCTGTTAGAACAAGGGGTGGCACCTTACCATATTTTAGCCATTACGTTTACGAATAAAGCTGCTGCTGAAATGAAAGAACGGGTGCATTCTATCGTGGGGCCTCAGAGTAAAGATATTTGGCTCAGCACATTTCATGCCTTTTGTGCCAAGATACTACGCTATGAGATTGATGGGCTGGCTGGATATAAACGCAATTTTGTCATTTATGATACATCAGATACCCAGTCACTTGTTAAAACTTGTTTGAAACAATTAAATCTTGACGATAAGCAGTTTCAACCGAGTAGTGTTCTGTCAGCGATTTCCACTGCTAAAAATGGGCTGCAGGACGCCAGTCAGTTTGCCCACGAAGCAAACAATTTTCATGAAGAAAAGGTGGCTGAAATCTATAAGCTTTACCAGCAAAAGCTGCGCAATAATAATGCTCTGGATTTTGATGATCTACTCATGTTGTCAGTAAGGTTATTTGAGAACAATGAAGAGATATTGAATAAATATCAAGAAAAATTCGAGTATATTATGATCGATGAATATCAAGATACCAACAGGGCTCAATATTTGCTAGCACATATGCTAGCCGACAAACACCATAACCTTTGCGTAGTTGGGGATGCTGACCAAAGTATTTATAGTTGGCGAGGAGCCGATATTCGCAATATCTTAGACTTTGAAAAAGACTATCCAGAAGCTAAAATTGTTATATTGGAACAGAATTACCGCTCAACCCAGGTTATTCTAGACGCTGCTAATGCTGTGATTGAACACAACAGTGATCGTCGCCCCAAAGAACTCTGGACGGAAAATCCACAAGGTGAGCTCATTACACACTATTTGGCACACCATGAGCGGGATGAGGCCCAATTTATCGCGGATACCATTACTAAGAAGAACACTGTATATTGCACACCTTATGGAGATATCGCGGTGTTATATCGCACCAATACACAGTCGCGGGTAATTGAGGAAGCCTTCATGAAATGTGGTATTCCTTATGTCATCGTTGGTGGACTGAAATTTTATGACCGTAAAGAAATCAAAGATATTTTATCTTACTTGCGTGTCGTCTTTAACCCATCAGATAGTGTCAGTCTAATGAGAATTATTAATGTTCCCCGACGGGGGTTGGGTGATGCTACAATTTCTCGTCTCACAGAATATGCCTTGCAAAATAATATGACACTGTTTGATGTGGTCAGTAATCCTGACCTGGTGCCTGGACTTACAGCCAGAGCCAAACGCCCACTAGACTTTTTGGGTGAGCTCATTTTAAATCTAATGTCTCAGGTTCAATCCTTATCAGTGATGGATCTTGTAAACAAAGTGATGAATGAGTCAGGCTATATCGAGGAATTGCAAAAGAGTACTGATCTTCAGGATGAAAATAGACTGGACAACTTAAAGGAATTTTTGAGCGTGGCGAAAGATTTTGCCACAGGAGATGTAGAAGATACCCTAGAAAATTTTCTAGGACAAGTGGCGTTGGTTGCTGATATCGATAATGCCAAAATGACAGAGTCCCGTGTTACTTTAATGACTCTGCATTCTGCCAAAGGATTGGAATTTCCCGTAGTATTTATGAGTGGTATGGAGGAAGGACTTTTTCCTCATTCTCGAACCTTAATGAATGAAACCGAAATTGAGGAAGAACGACGTCTTTGTTATGTGGGAATTACAAGGGCACGACGAAAACTCTATGTGACCAATGCTCGTATGCGGACTATTTATGGTAGGACGCAAATGTTTCCTTTATCCCGCTTTTTAGAAGAAATTCCTGCACAAATGGTGGAAAAGTATACTGGAAGACAAAATCACTATGGCTTTGCCAGCAATGGCAGTAAAGCGACCATTGTTTCTCCTCCATCATTGTCTTCTGTAATACAGAGTCCTCTAAGGGCTGCTGCCCCAAAAGCATTAGAACCAAAGCAACAAGAAGACAATGCATGGAAGGTTGCTGATCGTGCTCAACATTCCAAGTGGGGTGTAGGCACTGTTGTTGAAGTACGTGGAACTGGCAACCGTCAGGAACTGAAGATTGCCTTCCCTGGTCAAGGCATCAAAGTAGTGGTGGCTAGTATGGCGCCTATTAGCAAAGTATAGTCATGCTAAGGGGTAAAAAAATGGTTTTTATGGCAAGATAAGAAAACTGCAGTCTAATACTGCAGCTTTCTTAATTTCAAAGAGAAAATCCTAATTATTAGAAGCAAAGAAGAGGAGGAACTATCCTATGGATATTCCTGACCGTATTAAAGAACTAAAAGATAAGATTGAATACCATAATAAAAAGTATTATGAAGAAGACGCGCCGGAAATCAGGGATTATGAATATGATGATATGCTTCGAGAACTGAACAACCTGGAAATTCAACACCCCGAATTAGCGGCACCAGAATCCCCTACAAAGCATGTTGGTGGGAGAACTAAGAGGGAAGCAAAACAAGTTGCACATAACGTTCCCATGCTTTCCCTGGATGACAGGTTTTCAAGAGACGAAATAGCAGATTTTATTCAAAAGATACAGAAGGAATTTGAACACCCTTTATTCATTGTAGAACACAAAATTGATGGCCTTTCTGTCGCATTACGGTATAGAGATGGAAAGTTTATACAAGGTATGACACGTGGCGATGGCATCAGCTATGGCGAAGATATAACCGATAATCTTATGATGATAGAGACTGTACCTAAAAGCATCTCAGAAGCACTTCCGTATCTTGAAGTGCGCGGTGAAGTTTATATGGGCAATGCCGCATTTGAGGCAGTCAATGAGAGACAAGAAGAGATAGAGGGTAAACTCTTTGCTAACCCTAGGAACTGTGCGGCTGGTACGTTGCGGCAATTAGATCCTAGTGTAGTTGCCGAAAGAAATTTATCTATTTTTGTTTTTAATCTTCAGACGATCCAAGGTAAGGTATTTACCTCTCACGCTGATACACTTGATTGGTTATCGACGAAGGGATTTTTGGTACCTAAATACATTAAATGTACTACGGAAGAAGAAGTTTGGGAAGCGATTACCAAAATAGGGGAAAACCGTGGAGAACTATCATTTGGTATAGATGGTGCAGTTGTAAAGCTAGATAACTTGGCAGATCGGGAAAAACTGGGTGCCAATTCAAAAGTACCGAGATGGGCGGTTGCATACAAATACCCTCCAGAAGAAAAGCCGACTGAAGTGCTGAAAATTGAAGTAAATGTTGGCCGGACTGGAAGATTGACACCTTTGGCTATTTTAGCCCCCGTTAGGTTAGCAGGTACGACAGTTTCTCGTGCATCGCTACACAATCAGGATCATATTAATCGATTAGATATACGGGTCGGTGATACTGTAATTGTGCGTAAAGCTGCGGAAATCATCCCAGAAGTTGTAAGTGTAATCAAAGAACGACGTCCCGATTGGGCAACTCCTTTTATGATTCCAGACAAATGTCCAGTCTGTGGCGCACCCGCTTATCGGGATGAAGATGTAGCTGATATCCGTTGTAGTGGGATTAACTGCCCAGCCCAACTCGCACGACTTATCATTCATTTTGCATCACGCGGAGCGATGGATATCGATGGCCTTGGGCCAGCTGCTGTTCATTCACTGATGGAGAAGGGATATATAAAAGATATTGCCGATATATTTTATATAAAAGATTATCGTGAGGACTTTCTTGAAAATGGAATTATTTCACACACAAAGAAGGAAATTACTCTGCGCAAGGATGGACAACCACGAAAACAAAAAAAATCTGATTACACTGATAGCACAGATAATCTCCTGAAGGGGATAGAGAAAGCAAAAAAACAGAATCTTGAACGCCTTATAAATGGGTTCGGCATTCCTAATATAGGTAAACATACCGGGAGTATTTTGGAAGAAAACTTTCCTGATATATATGCTATTGCAAAAATCAGTTATGATGAATATAGGCAACTGAAAGATGCAGAGAAAAAACTAAAGAAAGAATACAATAAAATTGAAAAGAAACTGAAAGATTCTGAGCAACCAGAGGAACTCCAGATATTGAGGGATATGAAAAAGCAGTTAAGTGAGATAGAGATACAATTAAAAGAAAATGGAAGCCTGAAAGGTCTTGGAGAAGTCAGCATTAAAGCGATTGCAACTTTTTTTGCTCAACCACAAACTCAAACGATGCTTGGGCGACTTGAAAAAGCCGGCGTTAACATGAAATCAAGAGTTCAAAACAAAGCAATTGATAAAGAATTTGAGGGCAAGACATTTGTTCTCACAGGGACATTGCCGACAATGAGTCGAGAGCAAGCCAAAAACTTAATTGAAGAACATGGTGGACGTGTTACTGGAAGCGTATCTAAAACAACGACGTATCTTCTTGCAGGTGAAGCTGCAGGAAGTAAGTTTAAAAAAGCACAAGAATTAGGGATTGATATTATTACCGAAGAAAATTTAGTGGAAATGATGAAGTAGCAATAAATCAACGATTAAATGTAGAAATTTAGTCGTTGATTTATTGTTGAAGACAATGTGTTAATAAAATACTGGGAAATAATGAGGTTGAAGGAAGGGTAATAAAAATGTTTACATTGCCGCCTAAAGACACAGAAGATTTTATTCGTTTTATCGATATAGAGCATAAGCTTGGTAAGCTATTTCATTGGGGACTCATAACAGAAACTGCTAAAAAGAAACAAATGATTAAGGAATTTCAGTATTGTGGCGTCGATATGGTTTCTCCCATGATTTGTGATGTCGTTGGCTATATTCCCTATAATAGTGAGCCAGATTCCCTTGATACAGCGGTTATATTGGTAGAGGAGCAATTGCATAAGATAATGCCAGCATATCTTAAAGAAATGCAAATAGGAAGCACTAAGCCGGGTTTAATTGAAGATAATTCAGAACAAGAACAGGATCCAATCATAGTGCATACTAAGAATAAAATGCTGTCCTCAAATCATGAGGAATATGATTTTGTAGCAATTGATTTTGAGACTGCCAATGTTAATTTGAATAGTGCTTGTTCGATTGGAATTGTAGCAGTAAAGAATAATCAGATAATAAAAAGAATATATTTTTTAATTAAACCACCTATTGTTAAATTTGATGAAAAAAATATTGAGATACATGGAATAACTGAAAAAGATGTAATTGATCAAGATGATTTTAGAGGGATTTGGAATAAAATTGAACCATACATATCAAAAAACCTATTAGTAGCGCACAATGCTACATTTGATATGTCGGTACTTAAATGTTGCATGGAAGAATATAAGATTTCTGTGCCTGACACTAAATATGTATGTAGTATTCCTGTTTCTACGTATGCTTTTGATGTGAAAGTTGGCAATTCTTTAGCAGAACGTACTAAATTACTTGGAATAGAGCTTGAAAATGCGCATAATGCTTTAGATGATGCAGTAGCGTGTGCTCAGCTTGTTATTAAAACATTAGAAATTAATAATAATACCTCGTTACATCAGTTTTTAACTGAAAATAGCGATGTTACTGTAAAGTCATTAAGAAAACTTAACCAGATGACAACTTTTGGGAAGAAGAACAATAAGTTACCCCAAATTAAACATAATATTCGCATCGCGGATTTAGATGTAACGGTAGAAGTTATCGATGAGAAAAACCCTGTTTTTGCAAAAGCTTTTACATTTACAGGTGAAATGGAGAGTATTTCTCGTGAAGATGCCATGCAGATGGTTATAAATTTAGGTGGGGTAATAAAGAGTGGTGTATCGAAGAAAGTAAATTATGTGGTGGTTGGCAAACAAGATGTTAGTTTAGTGGGACAAGATGGAATCAGTAGCAAACAAAGAAAAGCTCAAGAATATATTAATCAAGGATTAGAACTTAATATAATAGATGAACAAAAATTCATTGAATTATTAGAAGGTTGTCACGGCAATTGAGAGTATCTTTAAAGTCATTTCTTATGAATATGCTTAGTGAAAATAAAATATAAACGAAAAATAGCGTAGCCTGATTATTTTTACAGGCTACGCTATTTCAATCAACAATGATTGAAATTTATATTTCCATAATAATTGGTAAAATAATTGGTCGGCGGCCAGTTTTTTCGTAAATAAACTTACTGAGTGCATCGCGGACATTATCTTTAATAACAGCCCACTCAGTAATACGACCAGCTTCGCAATGATCAAGGGCTAACCGGACTTTTTGTTTGGCTTCAACCATCAATTGCCCTGATTCTCGTACATACACAAAGCCACGAGAAACTAGATCTGGCCCTGCAACAACGCAGCCTTTTTCTTTGTCGATTGTGACCACAACGATGAGAACCCCATCTTGAGATAATTTACTACGATCACGAATCACAATATTCCCCACATCACCCACGCCTAAGCCATCAACATAAACTTTGCCAGCAGTGACTTTGCCAGCTATTTTTCCAACGACACCGTCAGCATCTTTCGTAAATTCGAAAATCTGCCCATTGCCACCGATTAAAATATTTTCGTTCGGCATGCCTAGTTCTTCAGCAAGCTTTCCGTGGGTTATTAGCATGCGATACTCCCCATGTACTGGGATTAAAAACTGCGGCTTAACCAAAGTTAGCATTAGCTTCAATTCTTCTTGATTGGCATGACCAGAAACGTGGATACCGGCGGATGCACCATGTATGACATTTGCACCTTGGCGTAGTAAAGCATCAATTGTTCTCGATACCGATTTTTCATTACCAGGGATTGGAGTCGCTGAGATAATCACTGTATCATCGGGATAAATCTGGACTTTGCGGTGATCCCCCATGGCCATCCTCGTCAAGGCTGACATAGGTTCTCCCTGACTACCCGTCGACAAAATCAAGATTTGATTGCCGGGATAATTTTTGATATTATCAATATCAATTAACATACCATCAGGAACAGTTAAATAGCCAAGTTCTGTGGAAATTTTCACAACATTGATCATACTGCGACCGATAATAGCCACCTTGCGTCCGTATTTGTAAGCAGAGTTAATCGCTTGTTGTACCCGTGAGACATTAGATGCAAATGTCGCCAACAAAATTCGACTTTTGGCGCCCTGAAAGGCTGCATCCAAAGCAACGCCAACAGTACGCTCCGATTTGGTAAAACCAGGACGCTCAGCGTTGGTGCTGTCAGACATTAATACCATTACGCCCTCATCGCCCAGTTCAGCGAATTTATGAATATCCATGACTTTCCCATCTGCTGGGGTATAATCAATTTTAAAGTCACCTGTATGAATAATAAGGCCTACGGGAGTTCTAAAGTAAATCGCTACAACATCCGGAATTGAATGACTTGTCCGAATAAATCCGACTTGTATGCTACCGAATGTGAGCTCATCTCCGGGCTTAATTGTATTCAAAGAATAATTGGCTACATTATTTTCTTTTAACCGACCCTCAGCTAGTCCCATTGCAAGTCGTGTGCCATACACTGGCACTTGGATTTGTTTTAGCAAATAGGATAATGACCCGATATGATCCTCATGACCATGGGTGATAACAACAGCTCGTATTTTATCCTTGTTTTCCAGAAGATAGGTAATGTCGGGTATCACTAGGTCTATGCCTAACATATCATCATCTGGAAATGCGAGTCCACAGTCAAGTATGATGATATCATCTTCGTATTGTATAACGGTCATATTCTTGCCTACTTCGCCTAGTCCACCCAGGGGAATGATGGCAAGCTTATTTTGCTTTTCCAAAAAATTACCTCCATTATTTGAATTTTGATTATTCAGCGATGATCTAATTGCGATTATTGTACTTCGAATTAATTTAATATACAAGTTTTTACTGCTATAAGCATTTACTTATCAATATTATGTGTGATTATCTCTATAAGATGCTACGTAATAATTTTTATTTTTTGTATGGAAATATTTTAATATATAGTAAGAACTATAAATGATCATATTCAATCCCTTTTAATTCCAGACATAAAAAAATAGAGACAAAGGACTCACAACTGTGGTACGAATAAGTCGTCACAACAAAAACAACGACAGGAGTGAGTCCATGTCTCATACATCTATTCTAGCAGATGATTCAACAATCCACAATTTCATTTCAAAAATATGTCCTCCACTTTACTTTTCGAGACCAGCACGTAAGCATATTGCTAATTTTATTACTGGTGCCAGTCAGAAAGGTTATCGTGGTAAAGTGGCAGATATTGTGGATCTTGGTTTCGCGTCTTGCCATCGCACTACTTTTGGACATTTTCTATCGAAAGGTATTTGGGACGAATCTTTTTTGTGGAAAATCATGAAAAATATCGTGTTATCAGCTATTAAGAAAGTTGCTAAGCAAGCGGCTTCGCCTATTTTTGCAATTTATGATGATACAATTTCTAAGAAGACAAAACCTTCGTCACAGGCGAGTCATCCAATGGAAGCCACTGATTTTCACTTTTCTCATCTTGAATGTAAAACGGTATGGGGTCATCAACTTCTGGCAGCATTGCTTTCAGTAGGTTCATTGACATTACCTTATCATGTTGAACACTACGAAAAAGAATCCATTAGTAAAATTGATATGGTATGTCAAATCGCAAATAGTTTGCCTATTGCAACAGGTCCGGCTTACGCACTATGTGATTCTTGGTTTACGTGCACAAAAGTGATTGAAGCTCATTTCAAAAAGGGCTATCATTTCATTGGCGGATTAAAAACAAACCGCATTATTTACCCGCAAGGTATTAGGACTTCACTTAAAGATTTTGCGACTCATATTAAGAAGGATGACGTTCGCCTAGTAACAGTGAACCATCAATCTTATTGGGTTTATCGCTATGAAGGTGCCTTAAATGATCTTGATAATGCTGTCGTTTTATTTTCTTGGCATAAAGATGCTTTCTTAAATCCTAAGGCGATGCGATGTTTTTTGAGTACTGATATGGAGTTAGATACACAAACAACTCTGGAATATTACAGTAAAAGATGGCCAATTGAAACTTTTTTTCGCCAGACAAAAGGAAATATTGGTATTAATCAGTACCAAATACGCCATATAAAAGCGATTAAACGCTTTTGGTCTCTTACCGTTTTGACTTATCTCTTTTGTGTCCTTGGCAAGAAGAAGGCTTCTTCTTTTGCTCAAGGGTTATCTTTTACACGCAAAGAGGTTAAAGGTAATTTAGTTGCTTGGATTTATAAACAATCACAAGCTAACGTTCCTTTATCCAAGATTTTAGAGAGGTTAAAAATTGTATAGGTGAGCTATAGTCTAACTACTGTTAAATTTTGTTAGTAAATATAATCATTTATAGGTAAGAA
>JGI24143J45723_1000175_pt1 | contig 34266 bp, 29 predicted proteins | sample BarGraIncu00432A_FD_45723 | JGI IMG/M metagenome (IMG submission 45723) | reverse complement strand
GGGACACTGTGGTGAAGTAGACATAAAGTGTGCCACGAGATATTAGCATCCTTTATCAACACTTTTATCGACCGGCTTGGCCAATTGGCCGCCTTTTCTTATTGATTCTTATTGATACTCGCCTCCAGCATCTTTTCCCCGGCTACGCCTTGAGCATCCGCGGATTGCATAGGTAACCCGGATCGTTGGACTTCGCCTTGCACTTGCTGCAAACCACTATCGGCTTCACTGAATGTGCTTCGACCTCATCGAACTTCCCGTCTTTATTCAGCTTGCAGATGCGCACTTTAGGCTTCAACGACTTTTCGCTTTTTTCCTGGTCGCCCATTAATCACTCCTTTTTATTGGTCTCAGGCGGCATTTAACGCCTTTTTTGCAATTTTGCGCCATTCTATCCCGAAACGGCGCCGCAACGGAAGCGGTTACTTTCACCTGCCGGCACAAAGTGCGAGGGTCACCAAGAGCGGAAACAGGTTCAGACAGGCAAAGAGCGCCGGCTCGCAGCGCTTGAAACAGGCAATGAAAAGGGGGACTAGAAATATGGCACACCAAAGCGCGCCATGCCGCCCGATCATGCCGAAAGCAGGAAGCATCAGGGCTCCCGCCAGCATGGCGACCATCCAAAGCATAAAGAGCGGTGCAAGTCCGCTCCCTTTGGCCGGCGGCGCAAAGAGCGGAAAACCGGCCCGCCGATAATCCTCGGCATAACGGCGCTGCAAAAGCCAGAAGTGCGGAATCTGCCAAAGGAACAAGATTCCGGCCAACAGTATCACCCGGAAATCACCGGGGCTCCCGCCGGCGACGCACCAGCCGATGATCGGCGCCAGTGCCCCGCACAAGGCTCCCAGGGCAAGCGCGAAGGGGGTGCGGCGCTTGAGCGGGGTATAGACGGCAAGGTACCATAAAATCGCTCCAGCCCCGAGCAGACCGGGAAAGATTCCCCCGACGGCGACCAGCAGGGCGAACCCGGCGAGCAGACAGCCTCCCCCAAGGAGCGCCGCCGTTACCGGCGCGAGCTCTCCGGTGGGAAGCGGACGTTTCCTGGTGCGCTCCATCAGGCAGTCGAGATCGCGCTCCAGCACCTGGTTCAGCGCGGAGCCCCCGCACGCCAGCAGGGAAACCCCGGCGCAAAGGGCGAGCAGAGGCAGGGCTTCAGGGCTGCCGGGAAACAAGAAGTATCCCCCGAGCGCGGCTACGCCGTTCATCAGCACCAGGCGCAACCGGAACAGCCTGAAGAGTATTCTGATCACTTTAACTCCTTGATGTACTGCACCAGCGCTGTCACCTCTGCCTCGGAAAGGTCGTCCGAGGCCGGCATGATCGGCTGGAATCCCTCCACGATCGCGGCCGTCGGCTTCAGGATCGATTCCCGCAGATAGGCATCGTCGGCCACCACGTCTGCCGGCTTGCCGCTACGAACCACCTTCTGTCTGGAGCCGTAGAGCGCCTTGAAGCTCGGCCCCACGCCGCTCGAGCCGTCCAGGGAGTGGCAGCCGAGGCAGCCCTTTTCTTTGGCAAGCTTCGCACCGTCAAGCTTGGGAGCGCTGGCGTCCTTGCCGCCGGTCCGGAAATAATCGACCAGGAGCCTGACTTCTTCCTCGGTCAGCACTCCGGCAAAGGGAGGCATGACCGCGGGGTAGCCCTCCACGATATCCGCCCCGGGCTCCACGATGGCACGTCGCAGGTAGGCCTCGTCCGAGACCACCGTGTGCTCCGTCTTGCCGCTCTCCACCTTGACCTTCCTTCCCCAGATCCCCTGCAGGGTAGGCCCTACCTTCTTGGTGCCATCCAGGGAATGGCAGCCGAGGCAGCCGTGTTTCTCCAGAAGCGCCAGGGCCGGGTGGGCTGCACCCCCCTTTTCCTTGAGCCAGGCGTTGAACTGCGCCTCGGGAATCGCCTCTATGGTCGCTATCATCCCGGAATGGTTGGTGCCGCAGTACTGGGAGCAGAAGATGTCGTAGGAGCCGGGCTTGGCGGCCACGAACCAGATGTGATTCTTCATTCCCGGCACGACGTCGCGCTTCACCCGGAAGGCGGGGAGGTAGAAGCCGTGCAGCACGTCCTTACTCTCGAGCTCCACCTGCACCGGCTTTCCGACCGGGACGTACATCTTGGAGCTGGTTTTGCCGTTGGCGTACACAAAATTCCAGGACCACATCCGGGCCACCGCGGTTACCTGCAGCGAGCCGGGCGGCACGTCCCTCAGCGTCAGGTACCCGGACCAGCCGTAGTAGAACATCGCCAGCACCAGCAGGGTGGGAAACGCCGTCCAGATGATCTCCAGCCAGAGGCTCCCGTCGAGCTGCGAAGTCGGCTCCGGCGCGCGGGAGCGGTGGTAGCGTATCACGAAATAGACCATCGCCAAGGTGATACCTATCAGTAGCACCAGGCAGGCTCCGAAAATGAACATGAATACCGGGTCAATGGCCTCCGTCGTCGTCATCAGCTGATTTTCCACAGTCACCCCTCTAGCGGTAGAGTACATCAAAAAAGGTAAACCCGATAAAAATCGCCAGGGTAACCAGGGCCACGAACAGGATGGTGCGGAAGAGGCGCGCCTCGTACTTCATGTGCATGAAGAAGGCGATCACCAGTCCGCATTTCAATGAGGCGATGGCAAGCGCCGCCCAGACCTTCCAGGCACCGAGATCTGCCCGGGTGATCAGCACGGTCGCCACGGTGAGGACCAGCAGCGTCACCCAGATGGCGATCAGCTTTTTGTAGCTGACGATATGCTCGCTATGCTCTGCGGTGTCAGTTGTCATGCGTAGCTCCTCATCAAAGTATCAGGTAGTACAGCGGGAAGATGAAGATCCAGACCAGGTCCACCAGGTGCCAGTAAAGGGTTCCGTTTTCCAGGGCGACGTTGTCGCCTTTATTGATGGAACCGCTTTTCACCCTGGCGCCGATCCAGCTCAGGATGGCCCCGCCGATTATGACATGCACCCCGTGCAGCCCGGTGGTGATGTAGTAAAGGCCGAAGAAGACCGACTCGCCCGGAGGCCCCGCCACCAGCTTCGGCGAACCGGGGTAGATGCCGTGATGAAACTTGGCGGTCCACTCCAGGTACTTGATGACCATGAAGATTCCCGCGCAGCCCAGGGTCCCCGCCAGCAGCGCCAGGGTGGTGCCGCGCTCGCCGCGTTTGATCGAGGTGACCGCCATCGCGGCCATCAGGCTGCTGGTCAAAAGTACGATGGTGTTGGTCGCCCCGAAGGTGACGTTCAGCTCGCGTCCGGCCGCGGAGAACTCGTGCGGGTAACGCGCGAGATAGACCGCGTACAGGATGAAGAGGCCTCCGAAGAGCAGCAGCTCGGTGAAGAGGAAGAGCCACATGCCGAGCTTCGCGCCGACGTTGTCAGAGTGTTCTGGATGGCTCATGGTATGCCGACCCCCTTGTTGAAGTCGTAGGGAGCGTGGGTCACGACCGGATCCTCCTCGAAGTTCTCTGTGGGAGGAGGAGTCGCCACCGTCCACTCCAGGGTCGCCCCGTTCCAGGGATTCACACCGAACGGCTCGCCCCAGAAAAGTCCGCGCCAAAGGTTCACCACCACAATGATGAGGCCGGTAGCAAGAATCCAGCTCCCGACCGTCGCCACCAGGTTCAGGTTGGCGAACTCGGGGAGGTAGTCGTAGTAGCGCCGCGGCATTCCCCGCATCCCGAGCACCTGCATGGTCCAGTAGGTCATGTTGAAGCCGACGAACATGAGCGCCCAGCCGACGATGGCCGGCTTTTCCCGGTAGCGTCTGCCGTAGAACTTGGGAAGCCAGTAGTGTGCCGCGCCGAAGAAGGCAAAACCGGTCCCGCCGAACATGACGTAGTGGAAGTGCCCCACCACGAAGTGGGTGTCGTGCACGTGGACATCGGTCCCCGCGGCACCCAGGATCAGCCCGGAAAGCCCTCCGATGGAAAACAGCAGTATGAAGGAGAGCGCGAAGAGCATGGGGGCTTCCAGCGAGATGGAGCCCTTGTAAAGGGTCGTGATCCAGTTGAAGACCTTGATGGCGGAGGGGATCGCCACGATGAAGGTGAGAAACGAGAAGACCATGACGGCCGTGTCGCTCATGCCGCTGGTGTACATGTGGTGCCCCCAGACCAGGGACCCTGCGCCCGCGATGGCGATGGAGGAAAACGCGATCATCTTGTAGCCGAAGATCGGCTTTCTGGAGAAGACCGGGATGATCTCGGAGATCACCCCCATCGCCGGCAGGATCATGATGTAGACCGCCGGGTGGGAATAGATCCAGAAAAGATGCTGGAACATGATGGGGTCCCCGCCGCGGCCAGGGTCGAAAAGGCCGGTCCCCAGCACCCGCTCGGCAATCACCAGCACCAGAGTGATCGCGATGATCGGCGTCGCCAGGATCTGCACCCAGGCGGTCGCGTAGAGCGACCAGACGAAGAGCGGCAGCCGGCCCCAGTTCATCCCCTCGGCGCGCAGCCGGTGGATGGTGGTGACGAAGTTGATCCCGGTGAGGATCGAGGAGAAGCCGAGCACGAAGACGCCGAAGACGGCGAGCGAAACGTTGGTGCCGGTCCGCGCGCTGAAGGGGACGTAAAAGGTCCACCCGGTATCCGGGGCGCCGCCGCCGGAAAAGAGCGAGGTGAGCACAATGACCGCTCCGATCGCGTAGAGCCACCAGGAGAAGAGGTTCAGCTTGGGAAAGGCGACGTCCCGGGCGCCGATCTGTATCGGCATGACCAGGTTGCCAAAGGAAGCCGGTATGCCCGGGATGATGAAGAGAAAGATCATCACCACGCCATGCACCGTGAAGAGGGCGTTATAGGTCGCCGCCCCCATGATGGTCCGTCCCGGTGCCATCAGCTCGATGCGCAGCAAAAGGCCCAGGACCACGCCGACCAGGAAGAAACCGAGCACCGAATAGAGGTAGAGCAGGCCAATCCTCTTGTGGTCGGTGGAAAAGATCCAGGAGCCGATCCCTTTCTTACCGCTGTCGTTCCAGAAGCTGGCTGCGACGGGTTTATTACTTTGCGCTACACTCATTTTTCCCCCACAGGTTTTCGTTTGCCTTTTTTACCCGTCAGTACCAGAAATGCGAAAAAGCTGCCGCAGCAAAGCAAAATGACCGTGGCACTCACCCGTAGCAGGTTGAATTCGTAGCTTTTGCTGGCCGGGTCGAAACTGAAGCAGTAACCGACCACCTTCCTGATGGTCGTCCCGATCCTCCCCTGGCGCGCCTCCACGAGGGCAAGGGTCAGGTCCTTCGCCAGGAAGCTGGTGCCGTAGAGGTAGCGTACAATCATCCCGTCGCCTGCCACCACGAAACTGGCTACCGGATGCATGAAGTCGCGCCCGCGGCGCTGAAACCGGTAACCGGCCGCGTCGGTAAACTTTTTGATGCTTGCCGCGTCGCCGGTGAGAAAGTGCCAGGCTCCCGGCGGGACGGACGCTTTAATCGAGCTCAAGTACATCTTCTGGTACTTGGCTGCTAGCTCCGGCCCCTCCGTCTCGTCAATGCTGAGGGAAAGGATCCGGTAATCGGTCCCCGGCTTGTTCTTGATCTCCGGCAGGACCCGCGCCAGCCCCCCCTGCATGTAGTTGCAGACGTTGGTGCAGCCATAGTACACCGGCAGGATGATGGTCGGCCCGGTGATCAGGTCGCCCAGGCGCACCGTGCGCCCGGTCTCGTCGCGAAAGGTAAGGTCAAGCGGGAGTTTCCCCCCCAGCCGCTCGTCGACTCCGACCTGGGTCGCCCCCTCCTCGCTCTGCCGCGCGGCAGCCCCGGAGAGCACGCTTGCTGACGCGGCAACCGGTGCGGCGCTGCCAATCGACAGCATCAGCAGTAGAACCGCCCAAACTGACAGGGCCCTGCCCCGCTTTTGTCCCGCCACAATTTCCATGAGAGATCCTAATGTTGTTCATTCATTATAAGCAAAAGAGCCAGTCTGTCCACGGAGATCGCCTGTTTTTTGTCTGCTTCACGTCGCGATCAAACGATTCCTGCGTGGTGATGCGCACTTCAGGGTAAAATCCGCCTCTTCCCATTTGACTCGCAAATACAAGACTTTCATTAGGGTATCGGTAGCGCCCTACGGATTCTTGAGCCTTTTCTGGGTCAATCCTGTTTTTTCCGCCGCATCCCCGCAGTCACGGCAACCGGACCTGACCTGGTGCCCCCAGGCATCCTTCCCGACTCCGCTTCGGGTGGGGAAAAACCCTTTTAGAGACCTTACTTACTCTTAGCCGCCCGGCACAAAATCTCTTCACGGACAAAGATAGCATTAAAGACCTTCTCAACCATGCCGATAGATTGACACGAAACCTAATTATTTCAGGGGCTAACTGTAGTCCGTTTTACTACAAGCGCCGACAAATTAGAATTAACCAATAATGCGCCCACGGTTACCGAAAAAACACCACTGCAACTGTTGCTGATCCAGTACTGGGTCCAATAAAGACACAAGGAGAAAGAGATGAAAAAATTAGTACTTTTGGTATTCGCGTTAGTGCTTACTTTGTCGGCCTATTCAACATGCTTCGCCGATTCTCCGGATCAGGCAATTGGCTTGGTCAAAAAAGCAGTCGCCTTTTACAAGGCTAATGGCCTGGAAAAAGCGCTCGACGAGTTCAGCAACCCGCAGGGGCAGTTCAAGGTGGGCGAGATGTACATCTTCGCCTACGACCTTACCGGTACCATGCTGGCCCATCCCAACCCCGCCCTGATCGGCCACAACCTGACCGACGTCCCGGATGCTGATGGAAAATTTTTCCGCAAGGAGTTCGTAACCGTCGCCAACAGCAAGGGGAGCGGCTGGATTGACTACAAGTACCAGAACCCGAAGACCAAGGCGATGGAACGCAAGACCACCTATGTGGAAAAGGTCGACGACATCATCATCTGCTGCGGTATTTTCAAGTAACTGAAACCTGTGATGAACAGCTATTACCTTCGGTGAACAGATGACCATTAAATCCAAACTCGTGCTCAGTTCCGCGATCATGATCGCCGGCCTCGTGATCGTGGTCAGCCTCAGCATCTATGCCATCGGCAGCATCAAGTCCGGCATCTCGTCGCTCACCTCCAAGTCGACACCCTTGCAGATCCGGACCACGGAGTTGCAAAAGTCGATCGAAGGGCTCTCCAGCAACCTGATGCAGTTGGGCGTTGCCAGTGATCCCCAGGAGGTCCGGCGCCTCTCCGCTGCAGTGGAGCACGAGAAGGAAGGGATCGAGCGGATCAGCCAGGAGATAGCGCAGCTCGATTCCGCCAACTCCGGCAAGGTGGACCTTTCCATCTTTAAGGATCTGCACGAGACGGTGCTCAAAGCGGTCGAGGGGCGCATGGCCGGGATCGCTCTTTTCAAAAGCGACACGGCGCGCGTCGACGGCGCTCTGGCACAGGTGGAACAGAGCCTGGAGGGGATGCACCGCGAGATGGACGGCCTTGCCGCAGCCGGCAAGGGGAAGGTGTCCGGTGCGGTCAAGTCATCCTCCCAGCTCTTCGCCTCCAGCAACACGGTGAAGGAGATGATGCTCAACCTGCGCGAGATCCAGATCACCGTCGACGACCTGGAGCTTGCCAAGTCGAAGACGGAGGTCATCGCCTTGAAGCAAAAGGTGAAGACGCTCAACTACGCCATGCAGGCCTTCCCCGTGGACGAGCCGGGGGTACGCGAGGTGAAGTCGAGCGTCGCCGGCATCCTGGAGAAGTTCATCCGTACCGGAGACGGGCTGGTCGCGCTCAAGATGGATCTCCTCGCCGGCAAGGGGGGCGAGGCCAAGTTTGCCGAACTGAAAAGGCCGATCCTCAACATCCTGTCGGATCAGCACTTTAAGCTCGGCAACGTCGTCAATGCCATGGAAAACCGGGTCAACAAGAACAAAACCGAGGTCGACTCGGCTCTCATTACCCAAGGGAAGGTCGCCAGCATCGGCTCCGCGGCAAACGGCGTCCTCATTGACATGAAGTCGCTCGACATCAAGGTGCGCATGCTGATGCTCTCCGACTCCGCGCAAAGCTACCAGAAAACCGTCGCCGAGATCAGGGGAATCCTGGCCAAGCTCAGCCGTGGCATGGCCGGCGTGCAGCGGGAAACCGGCGGGCTGCAACAGGGCAAGTTGGCCCAGCAGTTGCGTAGCGCCTCCGGCGCCCTGGGCGAGGCGACCACCGCCATCGAGCGGATCATCCAAACCCAGCAGCGAATTCTGGAGAGTAACGACCGGGTCGCCAAAACCGTACAGACCGTGAAGTCGGTCACCCTGAAGGAAGTCAAGACCGGCGAGGACCGCGTCAAGGAGACCGCCTCGCTGCAGGAAACCATGGTGAGCCGAATCAACGTTCAGGTGCGCTACCTGTCGTCACTGATACTGATCATATCCTGCATCATCGCACTGATCTCCGTCGTCAGCTCCTGGCTCACCATCAGGCGCGTCAGCGTTTCCATGAGTACCCTGAACCGCATGCTGGAAGACATTGCGCAGGGTGAGGGGGACCTCACCAAGCGGCTGGACGAATCGGCCAAGGACGAATTCGGAGAAGCCTCACGCTGGTTCAACCTCTTTCTCGCTAAACTAAACGGCATCATCCAGCAGGTGGCGCACAACAGCACCCAGGTGGCGACCGCAACCATGCAACTCTCCGCCACCTCCACCCAGATGGCCGCAGGATCAAGCAGCGCCGCATCCCAGGCCCAAAGCGTCGCGACCGCGAGCGAGGAGATGGCCGCCACCTCCCTTTTCATCGCCCAAAACTGCCAACGCGCCTCCGCCAGCGCCCGGCAGGCAAGCGACGTGGCGACGGCGGGAGCTGAGGCGGTGCACCAGACGGTTGCGGTCATGGAGCGCATCACCCAAAAGGTGAAGGCCTCGGCGCTCCAGGTTGACAGCCTCGGCAGCCGCGGGGAGCAGATCGGAGCCATCATCGGCACCATCCAGGATATCGCCGACCAGACCAACCTGCTGGCGCTGAACGCCGCCATCGAGGCGGCCCGGGCCGGTGAAATGGGACGCGGCTTCGCAGTTGTCGCCGACGAGGTGCGCTCGCTGGCTGTGCGCACCACCGCGGCAACCCATGAGATTGGCGACCTGATCAAAGGTATCCAAAAAGAGACCAGCGGCGCAGTCGCCACCATGGAAGAAGGGGTTCGGGAAGTGGAGATCGGCACCGAGAAGGCCGCCAAGTCCGGGAGCGCGCTGCAGGACATCCTAAGCCAGATCAACGAAGTTTTCCAGCAGATGAACCAGATCGCCACAGCGGCAGAACAGCAGACCGGTACCACCAATGAGATAAGCAGCAAGATGCTGCAGATCACCGACGTCATACAGGCGACGGCCAGCGGTGCCCAGGAGTCGGCATCAGGCGCCGCCAGCCTCGCCAAATTCGCGGACGACCTGCAGCACCTGGTGCGCCAGTTCAAGCTCGCGGCGTAACGAGCGAAGCTACCTGAATCTGAAAACCTGATGGGGCGAACCTTCTGTTCGCCCCATTTTTTGCGCCCTTAGGGTTGCCCTCTTTTCTAGCTGTTTCAACTCCCCTGTTCCCCTCGCCCTTTTTTGACACCAACTGCAAGCAAGTAAATCCGCGGCAGCAATACCGCTCCGACAGGAGTTCTGGCGCTTTTTTCCCACGCGTGAGCCCCTGGGTCATTCCTGAGCGAACAGGAATTTTAAAAAATTCAAATGGCAGCTTGACTTCCCCGGGAAATACATTAAGATCACTACACAAGTTTTCTCATAATATAAGTGCGTCTCTGGAAAGCTGTCCGTCCCCCGAGTTTCGATCTGAGGAGGCCTGCCATGAAAAGATTGCCTGAAAAACTAATGATGGCCGCAATCATTCTTTCTTGCGGATTTGTCGCCCACTCGGAGCCTTCCGCCCAGAGTTCCCAGTCGAAACCGGTAACGCTCAGGAGCCCGCACACTTGGCAGTCGTATCCCGGTGCAGCAACTGCAGTGCATTATCCCAGTATTACCAAGACTCTCGCAGCCCGGGCGGACCTTCCCTAGCCTCCTTCTCCACTTCTGACAAGTGAAATAAAAACCCCCCTGCCTCGCGAAGAGACAGGGGGGTTTTGTTTGCTGAGATTTCCATGCCGACCGAAGCGACAGGCCAAGGCGCCTGGAAACTTACATCTGCTCGCCGCGGCGCACGGTCCAGAAGTCGTCGGCTAGGCCGCGGTTTTCCAGATAGGCATAAGGAATGGTGAAATACCCTTTCATCCCCCATCCCGTTCCCCATGAGTTTCTCACGGTGAAGCGTTTGTTGGCGTCGTCATAACCGACGCAGAGCACCGCGTGACCGCCAAGCTGCTTCTCGCCCGCCTCGGGCATATTAACTATGCCTGTTTTAGCCACCTGCGCCGATTCGAAGCTCTGATAGACCGAAAAACCGAACACAAAGGGGAACCCTTCAGCAAGCGTTGCACGCATCTCGTCAACCGTGTTGATACGGGCATAGCTCAGGATCTGGTTCTTAAGCGCTTCCTGGTAGCACGCCTGGGGCGGTTTCTTAGTGAAATTCGCGATGTTGTAGGGCCAGTTGGTCTCCGAGCAGACTCCCTGCTTGGCCAGAGTTTTGATGCCGTCACGCAGCATGGCGCCGGCGTCGGAGTTCACCGACCCCTCGATGACCCTTTCGTTGTAGTACACAAAGAGCCTGCTCAAGTTGGTAAAACGGGCTATCTTGTCTTTGATCTCCAGAAATTCCAGCGCTCCGACCAGGGCGTTCGCCGTGCAACTGCCCAACTGCCCCTGATCCTCGACCGGCGAACAGGTGGGACGCAGATCGACATGCGGTGGCAATTTGGCAGGAACGCCGCGTACCGCGCCGTACAGCTTGTCGCGGAAGTCCGGGATGTCGGGCACCCAGCCATATCGTGATTGTTGCCTTGGTTGCGGTACTGCCTGTTGTGGTGTAGTCATCGCTCTCTCCTTGTCATTTGGTGATACCTGCAGGCCACTTGATTAGCATCCACCAATAATACACAGCTGCCACGGCTTTGCAACGGCGTTTCAGCAGGAAAGGAGGGACACAGACTGCATCAATCGCTGGCAAAGAAGGAGAATCTCCGATTAAGAGCAGGGGATGGCAGCCCTCATGGCAGCGCGCTTTGGCACACTCTGGTGAATAACCTTCTCCTCACCGGTTTTTTCTGCTACATTTTGGCAACACTACTAATCCTGCGAGGTTGCCATGCCTGAGAAAACCGCACTTCTGCTGCTCCAGATGGGAGGACCAGATTCCATTGCCGCCGTGGAACCGTTCCTTATGAACCTTTTCACCGATCGGGATATCATTAAAATCGGCCCCTCCTTCCTGCAACCGTTCATCGCCCGGCGCATCGTCAAGAAGCGCGCCCCGAAGGTGGCGGCCTACTACGAGCAGATCGGCGGTAAATCACCCATCAGGGAACTGACCGATGCGCAGGGAAAAGGTTTGCAGGAGCTTTTGGGGAGCGACTACAGCTACTTCGTTGCCATGCGCTATTCGCGCCCCTCCACGCTGGAGGCGCTCGCCGCGATCAAGAATGCCGGGATCAAGCGCATCATAGCTGTTTCGCTTTACCCGCACTATTCCAGGGCCACGACCGGTTCCAGCCTGAACGAACTGCAACGGGTGCTGAAGCAGACCAAGCACAGGTTCGAGCTTATCTGCATCGACCGCTTCTACGATCATCCGCTTTACATCAGCGCACTCTCCGAGAAGGTGCTCGAAGGTCTGGCCAGCTTTGCCGACCCCACGGATGTGGAAATCGTTTTTTCCGCGCACTCCCTCCCCCAGTCCTTCATCGACGAGGGCGACCCCTACCTCGGGCACATTGAGGAAACGGTGCGCCTCGTCATGGAACGGATCGGCAATGCCAGCCACCACCAGCTCTGCTTTCAGTCCAAGGCAAGCCCCGTCAAGTGGCTGGAGCCCTCCACCGGGGCGACCTTGAAGCGGCTGGCGGGCGAGGGGCGCAAGAACCTGCTGATGGTGCCGCTCTCCTTCGTCTCGGACCACATCGAGACCCTGCACGAGATCGACATCCAGTACGCGGAGGAGGCCAAGGAGCTCGGAGTCACCCGTTTCGTGCGCTCCCCTTCGCTCAACTCCTCGCCTCTTTTCCTGGAGTGCCTGGCAGACCTGGTACGCAAGGTACAAGAATGAAGATCTGCAGCATCTGCAAGGCCGAATTCGACGAGAACGCGCCCAGTTCACTTTACGCTGAGGCGGGCGAATGGCTCGCGGCGGAGCACTGGAACGACGCCGGTGAACTCTGCCAGGGCTGCCTGGAAAACCGGGCTCACCTGGCGATGATGTACTGCACCGAGTTGAACACGTAGGAGTAGCTATGGAAAAAGTCACTTTAGACGGCATCACCCTGACACTGGCAAGCCCCATTGAACTACCGCTGCGCTGGGTGGGAGACGAGGAGTTGCTCAGGCAGCTTCTGGCGGCGTGGATGGTCATCGACGAGCGCGACATCCCCTTCAACCCGCGCCTGATCGGAAAGCCCGGCGTCGGCAAGACGACCCTGGGCTACGCCGCGGCCAAGAGGCTGGGGCGCAACGTTTACCTGTTTCAGGCCACCATGGACACGCGTCCCGAGGACCTGATCGTCACCCCCGTGATCGGCCCCGCAGGGACCATCCAGTACGCCGCCTCCTCACTGGTCTCAGCCATGCTGCAGGGAGGCGTACTGATCCTGGACGAGGGGAACCGGATGAGCGAGAAGGCCTGGGCCTCCCTCGCGCCGCTTTTGGACGACCGCAGGTACGTGGAGTCCATCATCACCGGCCTGAGGATTCCCGCCCATCCGGATTTCCGGATCGTGGTCACCATGAACGAGGACTCCTCCACCTTCGAGGTGCCGGAGTACATTCATTCACGGCTCCAGCCGCAGATCTACATCGACTTCCCCCAGGCGGGCGAGGAACTGGCGATCCTCAAGGAGAACCTCCCTTTTGCCGGCAGCGCCATCCTCAATTACGTCGTCGAGTTCTTGCAGCGCGGCCACGCGGCCGACGAGCCGTATTCGGTGCGCGACGGGATCAACATCGCGCGCTACGCGCTGAAGATGGTAGCCGCGACCCAGAAAGACCCCCGTGAACTGCTCCCGCTGGCAGTCGAGAGGATCCTCGGAGAAGAGGCCCTCAGGTACCTTAAGTAAGCCATGCCCGACAGACTCCACCTGGAAATTTTTGGCCCGGTCCATGCCCTCCCGATCCTCCATTACCGCATGGAGTTCGCCCACCTGGTGCGTGAGGCCGTCCTCTCCCTGAAGCCGGACTGCATCGCCATCGAGCTGCCGACGACCCTGGAGTCCCAGTTTCTGCGCGGAGTGCGGCGGCTCCCGGAGCTTTCGGTCCTTTCCTACCAGTCCGCCGGGGAGCAGTCCATCTTCCTGATCATCGAACCGGCAGACCCGCTGGTGGAGGGGGCGCGTCTTGCCCTGGAGCAGGGGATTCCCCTGCACCTGGTCGACGCCGATCTCGACGGCTATCCGGCCCATGACGAACCGCTTCCCGACTCCTACGCGGTGCAGCGCATCGGCCTGGAGCCATTTTACCGCGAGGTCGCCGGCCTGTACCGCGGCATTCCCCCGGCCGAAGAGGACCTGCGCCGGGAGCGCGCCATGGCCTTCAGGCTGCAAGAGCTTTCCGCCTTCCACGAACGGATCCTCTTCATCTGCGGCATGTCCCACCTGGAACGGATCCGCGCCCTGCTCCAGCATCCGCTCGCCCAGCCGCTGGTCCGCGCCAGGCGCGGCGGAGTTACCCTCTCCAACCTGCACCCCGACTGCTGCCAGGAGATCCTCGCCGAGTACCCCTTCCTGAGCGCGCTCTACGAGACCCGCAGATCGCCGCTGCCGCCCGAGCCTGAGCCCGGCGGACCGAGCCTGCGCAAGAGTTTCCACGTCTTCGAACTGATCGCCGGCGGCAAGAAGGAAATCCCCGAAGAGGCGGCTCTTGCCGAATCGATCCAGCGCAGCGCGCGGCGCCTGGGGGCCGAAGGTGAGATGCCCGATCGTCAGAAAGTCATGCTGAGACTTTTCCTGGAGGCGGCGCGCCACTACAGCCAGGAGACCGGGGAAAAGGTGCACTACTGGCAAAAGCGCGCCTTCTTCCGCTTCGCGCGCAACTACGCGCTGATTTCCCGGGCGCTGCTCCCCGACCTTTTCCAAATGCTCGCCGCCGCCCGGGGTTGCCTGGACGACAACTTCGCTTACGCCTTTTTCCGGCTCGCCTCCTCATACCCCTGGCAGCGGGATGCCAGCGACCTGCCGACACTGAAGCTCTCCGCGGCGGATCTCTGGTCGGCCACCCGCAGAATCCGGTTCCGCCCTAAAGAGCAGCAGCGCAGCAAAGCCCGCTCGACCCTCAAGATGATGAACCGGAAAAAGGAGCGCACCCCCGGCGACTGGCTGAAGGGGTTCGACGACCCCTCCATATGCTCCTATCCCCCGGAGGATCTCAGCATCGAGGAATACGGCCGCAACCTGAAGAAGATCGGGGCCCGGCAGTTGAGCGAGGACCAGGGGCGCTGCGAGCCCTTCAGCGCTTCGCTTTTGGACGGAATCGACATGCGGGAAACCATCCGTAACCTGCAACAGGGGGGAAAGATTTACGTCCGGGAAAACCGGCGCGTAAGGGGCGGGGTCGGCTGCGTGGTGGTGATTTTCAACGAGGACCGGGAGGGGAGCAAATTCCCCTACTGCATGACCTGGCTCGGCGAGCACGACCAGGAATCCGACATGGCCTTTTATGCGACCCCGCCTGCGGACAACATCGTGGGACCGGGGATCTCGCGCTGCGAGTACGGGGGATTTCTGCTTTCCTACCCGCCGCGCCGGATGTACGACGTTTGGAGCGACAGTGATTACCGCGGCGCGCTCGGCAAGGGTGAAGTCCTGCTGATGGCGGCGCTCGACTACTCCCAGGAAAAGGACATCATCTACGCCGCCGCCCAGCCTCCGAGAAGTTTCCTGAAGCAGCAGGCGGCGCGACTGGGGAAGCGGATCATCTACCTACCCCTGGGGAGCCTGTCGCCGGTGACGCTCAAAAAACTGCGGATTTTCCATATACTGTACGGTCGGGACAAGCGGGAGATTGCGAAGGATTATGTGTGGTGAGGGGTGAGGGAGCCCTGACGTTTTAAGTCTTACACGGCGACTTCCAGCCTGAATCCATCATAGTGCAAGCGCGGAGCCTTGTTCTTGCCGTTCTTTTCCATTTCTATCAAATCCATTTCCAGCAGAACTTTAATATCTTCCGAAATATTTTTCATATCCCGTCCCGTTATTGCGGCTAGTTCTTTGATAGATTCCGGCTTTTTCTCGCGGATGACTTTCAACAAAGCAAACCGCTGAGGTGTCATAGCCTTGCGGAAAGCCTCGAAACTAGTGAAACTATATTGTGGCTCTTCAGGGGTGACGCTTTCGCCACGGATAGCGGCATCACAAATATCCGCAAATTCGGCTAGTGTTTGTTCATGTGACTTGATGGTAATTGTTTTAAAGTTTGATTTCATCGTCATCTCCTGCAAGGTAGCGAACTACATCGGCCTTGAAGTCTGTCACAAGTTGAGCCATGCTTGTGAATACGTACGGTTTTTCAACTCCTGCATAGTGTCGATGATCTCCTTTACCACGTTCATTGTCATATCCTATGACTCTGATTCCGTTCACTATGTAGACTGCCGAATACTTTAGTCCGTGTGGTGCATGATCGGTTACGGGCACTATCCAAGCCTTCAGCTCCGTGATGTGGCCGTCTGCATTGCGCTCTTTTTTGTGAGTAAGCAATTTTGCTCTTATAATTGGCATTTTAAACCAAATGTATTATGGAGTCAATTCGCAAAGGCACAAAACAACACTGTCCCATCCTCTAATCGCTCGACCCTCACCCCTTCCTAAGCACCCGCTTGTCGCCAAGCCGGATGGTCAGCTTTTCCTGATCGAAAAATTCCAGCAGCGGGATCATGAACTTACGGGAAAGACCAGTCAACTCCCGGAACTCGGGCGGCGTTATCTCTTTCTTTTCCCTCAGGTACGCCACCAACTTCTCCCGGATCTCGGCAAGCGCCGCCGGAGCGTAGAACACGTCCCCCTTCACCTTGGCCGCCCTACCCTCGCGGCAGAGCAGATTCGCATGGTCCAGTAGCTGCTTTTCGGTGCATTTGAGCAGGTCGCAAAGCTCCTTGATGGTCGGCGGCTCGCCCCATCCCTTCCTGAGCGCCTCCTCGAGCGCGGACTGAAGTCCGGCTTGGTCCTGGGTTACCCCCGCCTTGCGCCCTGGCAGCCTGACGATATCCCGATCGGAAAGCGCCGCTCCTTCCTTCTCCATCGATGCTAGCAGAGGGCCGAAGAAGCGGGGGTCGCTCCGTTTCGGAATCCGGGATTTGAGCTCTTCCTTGCCGATCCCCTCCTGCATCGGGTTTTCCGCCAGATAGCTGCGCAGCTCCTCGCTAAGCAGCTCTTTCAGCGCCGCGAAGGCATCCCTCCCCAAAAAGATGCGCGGCTCCTTCACGGCCTGAAGCACGGACCCTCCCGACAAAAGCGGACCGAGCGCGGCATCGATCCGCTTTCCCGACATACCGCTGCGATTCAACAAGTCCTCCAGCGACAATCCAGAGTAAAGCGACGACTCCACCAGGAGCCGGATCCTTTCCTGGTCGGAGCCGGACTCGGCCGCGGCGAGCAGCTCCAGCGCCTCCGCCGTGCGCCGCCTTCTGCGCGGCGGCGCCGGGTCGAGGACCGTGCCCCCGCCCAGAGTCGCCTGCGGAGAGTAGGTCCTGACCACGAATGGGTCGCCCGGCAAAAGCAGTACCGGCCGCGCCAGGCGCAGTTGGACGAAACAGCTTTCTCCCGGCTTGAGCACATCCCGGTCCAGAAGTATGACCTTGGCCGGGACCTCGTAGGTGGCCGAGTGCAGCCTCAGCGTGGCGCGGTGTTTCAGGTCCTTGGGCGCCGAGGCAAGATAGTCGAGCCGCACGTCGACTGCGCTGGTCGGCCGGTACATCCCCTTGGGCACTACGACGTCGCCGCGCTGCACCTCGGTGTGCTCGATCCCCTGCAGGTTAACCGCCAGCCTCTCACCGGCACCGCCCCGCTCCACCTTGGAGCCAAAGGATTGCACCCCGCGCACCCGGCACTCCTTCCCTTCCGGGAGGACCTCCACTTCGTCTCCGACCGAGATGCCACCGGAGAGGAGCGTTCCGGTCACCACGGTGCCGAAGCCGGTCACGGTGAAGACGCGGTCGACGGGGAGCCGAAAGGGAGTGTCACCACGCTTTGGCTCTATCTCGCCGGCCAGCCTGGTCAATTCCTGCTTCAGCAGGTCGATCCCGTCGCCGCTGCGTGAGGAGAGTGCTACGATCGGCGCTCCCGCCAGGAAGCTTCCCGCCAGGTAATCCCGCACCTCTTCGGTCACCAGGTCGAGCCAGTCCGGGTCCACCAGGTCCTTCTTGGTGAGCACGACGATTCCCCGCTTGACGCCGAGGAGCGCGCAGATTTCCAGATGCTCGCGGGTCTGCGGCATGATCCCCTCGTCTGCGGCGATCACCAGCAGCACCAGGTCCATGCCGCCAACGCCGGCGACCATGGTTCTGACAAAGCGCTCGTGGCCCGGCACGTCGACGATGCCAAAGCGTAACCCCCCCGGCAGCTCCAGATGGGCGAAGCCGAGCTCGATGGTGATGCCGCGCGCCTTCTCCTCCTTGAGCCGGTCCGTGTCGATGCCGGTCAGCGCCTTCACCAGCGAGGTCTTGCCGTGGTCGATATGCCCGGCCGTGCCAAGAATCAGATGCTTCATTTTCGGGATACTCCTTAAACTTAAAACTCAATTTGCCACGGAGACACAGAGGTCACGGAGGAAAGACAAAAAACACTAAAACGGGGTTAAAGGCAAAACGGGGTTAGTGCCGATCTGCAAGTACTCGGTGCAAGATACTCGGTGTAGAGGCAGGGAGGGGGAAATCTTACTTCTCCCCGACTCACCCCCGCCCGAAGCAAGGTAGATCGCTTATAATCTGGGCTAACCTACTGATACTAGACCAGCTTAAGCTTTCTTACGTTCTTCGCAGCCCATGCCGCTCACGGCGGCGCGATAATTCGTTGGCGCTTCGACTCCGCTTAGCGAACACCCGCTCCCTGGGCGGAGCCGAAGGGTGGTCCCCTTGGCAAAACCTGCTGCTAATCCTTAAACTGCAACTGATAGAGCCGGTAGTAAACCCCTTTGGCGGCCATGAGTTCGGCGTGGCTCCCCTCCTCCGCCTTTTCGCCCCGGTGAATCACGACGATGCGGTCGGCGTCACGGATGGTGGAGAGACGATGTGCAACGACGAGCGTGGTGCGTCCCGCCATAAGCCCCTCCAGCCCCTGCAGGATCAGACGCTCGCTCGCGGAGTCGACGCTGGCGGTAGCTTCGTCCAGCACAAGGATCTCCGGGTCAAAGGCGACGGCCCTGGCAAAGGAGATCAGCTGACGCTCCCCGGCCGAGAAGTTGACGCCGCGCTCACGGACCTCCTCATTGAAACCGTTAGGGAGCTGCCTAATGAAACGGTCCGCGCCCACCACCGCCGCCGCCTGCTCCACCCGCTGCAGCGCCTCCGGGTTACCCAGCGAGATGTTGTACGCGATGGTCCCGGTAAAAAGATAGGGATCCTGCAGCACCACGCCGATGCGCGAGCGCAGCGACTGCAGCGCCATCTCCTTGATATCGGTTCCGTCGATGGCGATGGAGCCCCGGCTTACTTCGTAGAGCCGTGACAAAAGCCTGGTGACCGTCGTCTTGCCGCCGCCCGTTTCCCCAACCAATGCCACCTTTTCCCCACGCTTCATCTCCAGGGAAAAACCTTTCAGCACATATTCCTCACCGCTATAGGCAAACCAAATGTCGTTGAAGGTGATGTTGCTGAGCCCCTCGGTCCGGGGGCTGGAAACCGCCGCCTGTCGCTCGGCTATCTGGGCGCTGGGCTGGGACGAGGGGATTAGATCGCCGGGCTGCTCCTCCTCCTTTTTATCCAAGAGGCCGAAGATGCGCTCCAGAGATGCCATGGCACCCTGCATGACGGAATATTTCGCGGAAAGGTCGCGGATCGGCGAGAAAAATCGCTCGATGTACTGGATGAAGGCAACCAACGCCCCGAAGGAAAGCGCTCCGCTGACGATTTCACCGCCGCCGTACCAGATGATGAGGGCAACCGCCACCGAGGAAAGTGTTTCCACGACGGCGTAGAGCGCGGCATCCCAGGTGATGACCGGAAGGTTCGCCTCCATGTAGGAAGCGTTCAGCCTCTTGAACTCCTCCGCCTCATCCTTTTCCCGATTGAAGAGCTGCACCACCGCCATGCCGCCGAGGCTCTCGGCGAGGAACGAGCTCAGGTTTCCCAGCCGCACCCGCACCTGGCGAAAGGCGATCCGCATCCAGTTCCTGAAGGCGAAGGCGACCCAGATCAGCAGCGGCAGTACGGAGAAGGTAACCAGCGAAAGCCGGACGTTCATATAGAGCATGATCCCGACGATGCCGGCCAGGACGAGAATGTCGCCCACTATGGTGACGACCCCCGCGGCGAACATCTCGCCGAGCACCTCGATATCGCTGGTGAGTCTCGAAACCAGGCTTCCCACCGGGGTTTTATCGAAGAAACGCGCTGAGAGCCTTTGAATATGGGAGAAGAGTTCCACTCTGATGTCGTACATGACCTTCTGGCCCACGTACTGCAGCAGGTAAATCTCGACAAAAGTAAGCAATGATTCCGCGAAGATGACCACGAGAAAGGCGGCTGCCAGCGCCGGCAGGCCGGCGGTATTCCCCTTCACGATATGGTTGTCGATGGCGACCTTGAGGATCCAGGGCTGGGATAGTTTAGCGGCGGCCACCAGCGGCAGCATCAGTAGCGCGACCACGATCAGCCGCCGGTACGGCAAGACATAGCGGATGAAGCGCCGCATCAGCTTGCGGTCGTACATCTTGCCGACTATCTCATCCTCGTAAATGCCGCCAAAGTGCATAAGGGTCCTTGTTTAATGGGAATACTATGTGTAAATAACCGACATCAATGAAGCATCAGGGGTCGGGTAAAGACAACAGAGCTTCGGGGAGCCGGGAAAATATAGCTAATAGCACCTCCCTCACCCCTACCCTCTCCCAGGGGGGCGAGGGAGAGTTTGCTCAATGTGAGGGTAAGGTTAGCAAAAGGCTAAAGCTCGCGCAGTTATTTGCCACTTTCCCCTTTATTACCATCATTGGAATCAACATCCCCTCGCCCTCCGGGAGAGGGGCAGGGGTGAGGGAGTTGCTAACTCCTCGAGACCCGAATCCGACGACGCATCAGACTACAGCTTCTCGATCTCCGCCTTCAGCTGCTCCTCGCGGTAGATATCCGCGTAGCGTCCCTCCAGCGCCAGCAGTTCCTCGTGGCTCCCCTGCTCGGCTATCGCCCCCTCTTCCATAACCAGGATCTGGTCACAACCCCTCAGCGGCGAGAGACGGTGCGAAACGATCAGCACAGTCCGCTCTCCATAATACGCCGAAAGCGCCGTGAGAATCTCTTCCTCGGTGTCCGCATCGACCGCGGAAAGCGGATCATCCAGGATCAAGATCCGGGGCTCCTTAATGAGGGCACGCGCGATGGAAACTCTCTGCTTCTGACCGCCCGACAGGGTCACCCCCCGCTCGCCGACCAGGGTGTCGAAACCGTCGGGAAATCGCGCTATGTCGCCGGAGAGTCCGGCGATCCGCGCCGCGCGCTCGATCTCTTCCTTGCTGGCCCCGGGCTTTCCGTAGGCGATGTTCTCCCCGATGCTGCGGGAGAAAAGAAAGCTCTCCTGAGGCACGAAACCGACCGCCCCCCGAACGGCAGCCAGTGAAAGCCGGTTCAGGTCGATTCCGTCGATAAAGAGCGAGCCGTCGGCCACCAGAAAGAGCCGCGGAATCAGCCGCACCAGGGTCGATTTCCCGCTGCCGACCACCCCCACGATCCCGATCCGGGCACCCTGCGGTATCTTCAGATTGATGCCGCGCAGCATGGGAGCGTCCCGGTAGGAAAAACTCAGGTTGCGGAATTCGATCACTCCGGAAAGCGCCCCCGGATCGATCGGGTTGGCGGGCTCGGTGACTTCAGCCTGAGCGTTCAGGATCTCGCCCAGACGCGACATGGAGGCCGCCCCGCGCTGCAGCATGTTCAAAATCCAGCCGAACATGATGGTCGGCCATACCAGCATGGCGAGGTAACCGTTGAAGGCGACAAACCCGCCCAAGGTCAGCTCTCCGCGGATCACCATGTCCCCACCCATGAAGAGCACGACAAGTGTCCCGAGGGCGCCGGTCGCTGCCATGACCGGAAGCATCCCCCCGCGCAGGCGCGCCACTCCCATGCTGGCGTCGAGATAGCTGGTGCAGACCTGACGGAAACTCTCGATCTCCCCTTCCTCGCGGCAGTACGCCTTGACGACGGCCGCCGCCGAGACGTTCTCCTCCACGGAGCTGGTCAGACGCGAAAGCGCTTCCTGCATCCTTTTGGAGCGGCGGAACATGGAGTCACTGATTTTTTTCACGATGATGACCATCACGGGGAAAGGAGCGATGGCGCAGAGGGTGAGCAGCGGCGAGATGCGGGTCATCAGGAAAACGGCGGCAGAGTAAACCACCAGGGTATTGAAGAGGCTCAGCACGCCAAAGCCGAGCAACATCCGGACGTTGGTGAGATCGTTGGCCAACCGGGAAAGGATGTCCCCGGTCCTCCAGTTGGAAAAGTAGATCCGGTCCAGGGTTAAAAGCTTGCCGTAGAGGTCTTCGCGCATCAGATACTCGATCCTGCGCCCCGCATTCAGCAGGGTGGTACGCGAAAAGACCCGGACCACCCCCTGCGTCACGGCGGCGGCCGCGATCAGTGCCCCGTATTTGGCAGGTGTGAGGCTTGCCGGGGTGGGATGCTGCAGCCCCTCGATGGCCAGTTTCATGAGCCAGGGGATAGCCAGTCCGCACGCGTTGGTGCCGATAAGCAGCAGGCCACCCAGAAGATAGGTGACCCGGCAGGTCCGCATGTAGCTGTAGAGTCTGTTCAATTCGCCGATGGCACGCACCTCGATAAGGTTAACATCATGATACTATTATTCCATTTCGCCAGCGCTGTCAAAGCATTTGCCCTGCGGGAAGGGACTGCTTTACTGTTCTATAATTATGTAAACTTCACCCATACTCGATTTTTTCCCTCACCGGGCTTTTTCGGGAGGCCTTAGCGGCTCTTTCCACAACTGCTTTTATTTCAGCCAGTTCGCTACTATTCGCTCAGAAGAGGCATTTTTGTTTTAAAACGGGCGCCTTTGCCACCCGTTTCGGAGCGATCCGGAGACAAACCAGCCAACATATTTTGCGGACTTTTAAAAAAACCCTGCAGGTTCAACCATTTCCCATGAAAAGTTCTGCTTGCTTTTTTGTTTTAAAATGACGTATATTCCCAAAAAAATCGCTGCGTCCACCAGTTGCCGGCCCCCTTGCCAGTTGAATTCCAATTAAATATAACACTGTTCTCGGCTGTCGAGAAAATCCTGCAAGGATGCAGTTGCTTTTTTGTTTTCAATAAGCGTATGCTTTACCGATTTTGTTCCCATTAAACAGCAGAAGCGCCGGCGCCCATGACCGGCGCGCCGCTTCCTCAAAGATCCCATCCAGTCGCGAGGTTTGCCGTGAAAAACAAGTTGATGCAGCTCTCCAACGAAACCATGAATGTCGGCTTCGTGAAGAAGGTGGAGGCCCTCTCGGGAACCTCCGTGCGCCGCTGCTTCCAGTGCGGCAAATGCTCCGCTGGCTGCCCCATGTCCGGCTTCATGGAGCACCCGCCGAACCGGGTGGTGCGTCTGCTGCAGCTTGGCCAATGGGAGCGGGTGCTGGCTGGACGCTCCATCTGGTACTGTGCCTCCTGCGAAACCTGCTCGACGCGCTGCCCCAACAAGGTGAACCTCGCCTCCATCATGGACGCGCTGAGAAAGCTTTCCTGGGATGCCGACGGCCCTTCCAAGGAGAGTTACGTCCAGTTGGCGAACCGCCTTTTCATTGAGAACATCCGGACCTACGGCAGGCAATACGAGCTTCGTCTGGGTGCCGCCTTCAACATGAAAAGCGGGCAGTTCCTGAAGGACCTCATGCTAGGCCCCAAGCTGCTTTCGCGCGGCAAGCTGAAGATGTTCCACTCGAAGAACAAGAATCTCCCCGAGATCGAAGCGATCTTTAGCAGGATCGAGGAGATGCGCAAGAAAGGGGAGGCGCTGTGACACCATCCAAGAAGCACATCATGCACTACTCCTATTTTCCGGGCTGCTCGCTGCACGCCTCCGGACGCGAATATGACATCTCCACCCGCGCCCTTTTCAAGGCACTCAGACTCGGGCTGCAGGAGGTGCCTGACTGGTTTTGCTGCGGCGCCACCCCGGCGCACAACGTGGACGAGCTGCTCTCAATGTCGCTTTGCGCCAAGAACCTTTCCCTGGCCGAAGAGGTCGAGGGGGATCTGGCGGTCGCCTGCGCCGCCTGCTTTTCGCGCCTGAAGACGACCCAGCACCACCTGAAGAAAGACGACGTCAAGCGCAAGCAGGTGGAAACCGCCATCGACGGCCCCGCTGCGCTGGGAAAGCCGGTGAAACACATCCTGGAGATACTCGCCCGGGACTTCGGCCTGAAACGGCTGGAGGAAAGCGTCAAGAAGCCGCTCATGGGCCTCAAGGTCGCCTGCTATTACGGCTGCCTGCTGACCCGGCCGCCCGAGGTCCCCGACCTGGACGACTGCGAGGACCCGAGCATCATGGAGGATATCCTGCGCGCACTGGGCGCCGAGCCGGTCAAATGGAGCCACCGGATGGAGTGCTGCGGCGCCAACTTCACCCTGTCGCGCCCCGGCGTCGTGCTGAAACTGTCCAATGCGATTCTTGAATCGGCACAGGCAGCCGGTGCGGAATGCATTATGGTCGCCTGCCCGCTTTGCCACGGCAACCTGGACATCCGCCAGGGCGGGATCAAGGCCAAGTACGGCCAACCGGAAGCGACCCTGATGGGGAACATCTTCGGTTCGGAAAACCAGGGTGGTTCCGACGCGGAGCCGCGCGGCGAGACCCCGATCTTTTACGTCACCCAGTTGGCAGCACTCGCCATGGGGGTCCCTTCCGACAAACTGGGCCTGGAGAGCATCATCATCGACCCGAGGCCGCTTTTGAAAGAGAAGAATCTGCTGTAGCCAAAACCGCAAGGCTATAGAAACACAGAGCCACAGAGGACACAGAGCAAACAGTCACAGCAAGTCAAAAGACCAGAAAAACGGTAAATGTTCGAGACACCGTGAACATAGAGCAATCAGCAGATCATGACGGCAAAGCAGCGCAGTTGAAAAGCCTAACCAGCGCTTTTCGGAGTTTGTCTTTTTTTCTCTGTGTCCTCTGTGGCTCTGTGTTTATTACGTTTTGTTTTTAATCGGATAGAGGGGTTTATGTCCAGAATCGGTGTATTTGTGTGCCACTGCGGTGAGAATATCTCCCGCACGGTGGATGTTGAGCGAGTCGCCAAGGAAGCCGGCGAGATCTCAGGGGTCGCCTACTCCTGCGAATACAAGTACATGTGCTCCGACCCGGGCCAAAACCTGCTCAAAAAGGCAGTCGCCGAGCAGAAGCTCGACGGGGTCGTGGTCGCCGCCTGCAGCCCGCGCATGCACGAGAAGACCTTCAGAAAGGCGGCCACCGCAGCGGGGCTCAACCCCTACCTTTGCGACATGGCCAACATCCGCGAGCACTGTTCCTGGGTTCATGAGGACCGCGAGGAGGCGACCGCAAAGGCCTCCGACATCGTGAAGCTCATGGTGGAGCGCGTCAAGAAGGGAAAGTCGCTGGCCCCCATCACGGTACCGGTCACCAAGAAGGCGCTCGTCATAGGCGGCGGCATTGCCGGGATCCAGGCGGCCCTTGACATCGCCGACGCCGGGCACCAGGTGCTCCTGGTCGAGCGCGAGCCCTCCATCGGCGGGCACATGGCGCAGCTCTCCGAGACCTTCCCGACGCTTGACTGCTCGCAGTGCATCATGACCCCGAAGATGGTGGACGTCGCGAACCACCCGAACATCACCCTCTACACCTTCGCCGAGGTGGAAAAGGTCGAGGGGTACATCGGGAACTTCTCCGTCACGGTACGCCGCAAGGCCCGCTCGGTGGACGAGGACAAGTGCACCGGCTGCGGCATCTGCATGACCAAGTGCCCCAAGAAGAAGATCCCCAACGAATTCGACCAGGGACACGGGATGCGCACCGCCATCTACGTTCCCTTCCCCCAGGCGGTCCCCAACACGCCGGTCATCGACCGGGAAAACTGCAGCATGTTTCAAAGCGGCAAGTGCGGCGTCTGCGCCAAGGTGTGCGGGCCGGGAGCGGTCGACTTCGAGCAGCAGGACCGGATCAGCGTCGAGGCGGTCGGCGCCATCGTGGTCGCCACCGGGTTCAAGCTCTACTCCATCGACCGAAAGCCCGAGGGAAGCCCGATCCAGGGTTACGGCGAGTTCGGCTACGGCACCATCCCCGACGTGATTGACGGCATGACCTTCGAGCGGCTCGCCTCGGCCTCGGGGCCGACCGGCGGCAAGATCCAGCGCCCCTCGGACGGCAAGGAGCCGAAGCAGGTGGTCTTCATCCAGTGCGTGGGGAGCCGGGCCCGCGAAAAGGGGATTTCCTACTGTTCCAAGGTCTGCTGCATGTACACCGCGAAGCACACCATGCTCTACCACCACAAGGTGCACGACGGCCAGGCCTACGTCTTTTACATGGACGCGCGCACGCCGGGGAAGGGTTACGACGAGTTCTGGCGCCGGGCGGTCGAGGAGGAGGAGGCGGTCTACATCAGGGGGATGGTCTCGCGCATGTATCAGCGCGGCGAAAAGATCGTCGTCATGGGGAGCGACACCCTGGTCGGCGTGCAGGTGGAGATCGAGGCCGATCTCGTCGTGCTGGCAACCGCGGTGCAGGCCCAGGACGGGGCCGACCTGCTGGCGCAGAAGCTCGGCATTTCCTACGACAAGTACAACTTCTACTCCGAGGCGCACGCCAAGCTAAAGCCGGTAGAGTGCGCCACCGCCGGGATCTTTCTGGCCGGCGCCTGCCAGGGCCCCAAAGACATCCCGGACACCGTGTCTCAGGCTTCCGCCGCGGCCGCGAAGGTCATGATGCTTTTCTCCAAGGACATGCTGGAGCGCGACCCGGTCGTCGCCAAGGTGAATGAGAAGTACTGCGTGGGGTGCCTCGCCTGCAAGAAGGTCTGCCCCTACGGCGCGGTCGAGGAGAAGGAGATCCGGGACCGCCAGGGGAACCTGGTCAAAGTGACCGCCTACGTGAACCCGGGCGTCTGCGGCGGCTGCGGCACCTGCCAGGCGACCTGCCCTTCCAAGTCGGTGGAACTGGACGGCTACACTGACGAGCAGATCATGGCGATGATAGAGGCGCTTTAAAATGTTCTACGTTCTACGTTCTACGTTAAAAACAAAACCGTTCACACTTTAGGTTTAAGTTCCTGGTTCACAACCTGGAACGTAGAACCTGGAACGTGTTCTTGAGGTTCCCCATGCACGCTGAAAAAACGAGCCACGATTTCGAACCGAAGATAATCGCCTTCGTCTGCACCTGGTGCACCTACGCCGGGGCGGACCTGGCCGGCACCAGCCGCATGCAGTACCCGTCCAACGTGAGGGTACTGAAATTCCCCTGCACCGGTCGCATCGACCCGGTCTTCATCCTGCGGGCCTTCCAAAAAGGCGCCGATGGTGTGCTGGTTTCCGGCTGTCACCCCGGTGACTGCCACTACATGGCGGGCAATTTCCATGCGCGGCGCCGCTTCGCAGCCTTCAGGGCACTGCTCGGCTTCGTCGGCGTCGACCTGCAACGGCTCCAGTTTTCCTGGGTCTCCGCCGCTGAAGGCGGGAAGTGGGTGGAAGTCGTGACCGAGTTGACCAAAAGGGTGCGCGCCATGGGGCCGATGACGGAATTCAAGTCGCTGGAAACCGAGGAACAATGGTCCGGCGCACTCACCACCCCCGAGTTACGCGAGGCCTTCGACAGCATCGGCTAAAGGCTTAAACCGGGAAGTCATCCTTCCGGCAAATTTCCCGCGTCACCTGCCGAAATTCTGGCAGCGACGCCCACGGGTGCGAAATCACATGAATACTAAAGCAGAGAAGATCAGGGCCGCCAGTATCGATCCGGCGTACTATCAGGCGGTGACCGAGGCCATCCGCACCCAGGCGGTCAAGCTGCTGACGGAGGAAACCGTCGTGGCAGTGGTCGGCTACTTCCCGGGCCGCAGGCAGGGTACCGCCATCCCTGCACTGGTGACAACTCCGGAACAGGCGGAAAAGCTGATATTCTCCCCGGCGTGCGTCAATAACCTCACGCTCTTCCTCACCAAGGCCAAGAAAGGGGTGCTGAAAAAAGGACGCGTCGCCATCATCGCCAAGGGGTGTGACATGCGTGCCCTGGCCGGCCTGATGGGAGAATCCCAGGTCAAGCGCGAAGAGATCTTCACCATCGGCATCGCCTGCGCCGGAGTTTTCGGGTCCGGAGCCGACCGCACCGGGAACCTGTCCGAGGCAAACATCGCCAGGAAGTGCCGCGAATGCTCGGTGCACCTCCCCGAGGGGGCCGATCTCCTGGTCGGAACGCTGCCGGAATTATCTGAGCTGACCCCACTGGAAGCCGAGGAGATGGCGCGGATAGAGGCGCTACCGCAGGCCGAGCGCTGGGCCTTCTGGAAGGAGCACTTCACCCGCTGCATCAGGTGCATGGCGTGCCGCCAGGTCTGCCCTTTCTGCTACTGCGAGCAGTGCCTGTGCGACAAGAACCGCCCCCAGGCGGTGGAAAGCTCGCCGCGCCCGGCCGGCAACATGGCCTGGCACATTGTGCGCGCCATGCATCTCGCCGGCCGCTGCGGCGGCTGTGCCGAGTGCGAGCGGGTCTGCCCGATGGACATTCCGCTCAACCTGCTGAACCGGCGCATGGCGCAGGAGCTGAAGGAGCTCTACGACTACGAGGCGAGCACGACGCCGCAGGAAAAAGGACCGCTGGCGCGCTACCAGGAAGATGACGATGAGTCGTTTATCAAGTAGCATGGTCGGCGTTGACATCGCGTTAATGATGCGTAACGCGACCTACGGCTAATCCCACTCTAAAAAAGCGCCCCCTCCCCCCGCGGGTGAGGTGTGCCTCCAAGTGGTCAATGAAATTAAACAACTAACCTGGCTCCACCGTGCACTCAGTCACACGGACCACGACGGATCGCCACCCAAGAGAATTCTATGCCGCTATCGATAACGGAAACGAACCTGCGCAATCTCATCGACCTTCTGGTACAGGAGTCGAAGCTGGTGGTGGGCCCCAAATTATCCGGGGCTATCGTGCTTTACCAACCGCTGACTTCAGGGGCCGAGCTCACCCTCGACTCCCTCCCCCGCAGGTCGGCCAAGGAGCTTTACTTCCCGGTCTGCGAGGACATCCTCACCTTCAAGAAGGAAAATGGGAAGGTGAAGGTCGAGGACATCGACAGATCCCGGTTCCCGGAAACGGTCCTGATCGGCGCTCCTCCCTGCGATGCCGGGTCTCCCGCCATCCTGGACGCTGTGTTCTCCTGGGATTATCACGACGATTTCTACCAGGAGCGGCGCAAGAAGAGCACCATTATCGGCATCGCATGCACCAAAGGAGACGACGCCTGTTTCTGCACTGCGGTGGGACTCGCGCCCGACGCCCAGGCGGGGAGCGACCTCTTCCTCACCCCGCTGGCAGGCGGTTCTTATGCCTGCGTTGCGGTTACCGAGAAAGGCACAACTCTCATTGAGGCTCATTCCAGCCTCTTCAGTGAGGGGCCCGTCAGCGAGGTGATCCCCTTCCTCGACCAGTCTACCGGGAAGCTCGACCTGCCGAAGATCAAGGCGTGGCTCGAGGGGCATTTCGAGGATCCGCTCTGGGAGAGTATTGCCGACATCTGTATCGGCTGTGGTGCCTGCGCTTTCATCTGTCCCGCCTGCCACTGCTTCGATATCAACGACGAAGGGAGCCCGGATAACGGCACCCGGCGCAAGCACTGGGACGCCTGCGGCTTCAGCAAGTTCACCAACCACGCTTCGGGGCACAACCCGCGTGACATCCAGAACAAGCGCTACCGTAACCGCATCATGCACAAGTTCAAGTATTACGACGACAAGTTCGGTAAGACTCTCTGCACCGGTTGTGGCAGATGCATCCGGGCTTGCCCGGTCGGCATCGACATAGCTGAGATACTCACCACGATCAACGAGAAAGCAGACTAGTTCCCATTCCGGCTTTTGTCTTGGGATGGTTCCTCTGTTTTTATCAGGCTATGACGCCCTTCGACTCCGCTCAGGGAGCAGGCGTTCGCTGAGCGGAGTCGAAGCGCAATCGAATCATTGCTGGGGAAAAGCTGGTTTCCCCCTCCCTGACCCTGACACCCCTCCGGGAGAGGGGACTTTCGGACTCATCTACTCTTGAGTTAGTCTACTTCCAATCACGTCCCCTCCCCTTCAAGGGGTGGGACAGGGTGGGTCTGGGGGCAGGACGGCTGCCCTCCTTCCCAGCAATTGAAAAAGGTCCCAATATGTGCGAATCGAAAAACATCTACCTGCCGCATCTTGCCACTATCGAAGCGATCGTCGACGAAACTCCCGACGTCCGGACTCTGCGCCTGGTCTTCCAGGATGAGGCCACCCGCGAAAACTTCAGCTTCAGAGCGGGACAGTTCGCCGAATATTCTGCCTTCGGGTCAGGCGAATCGACCTTCTGCATCGCCTCTCCACCCACCCGAAAAGGTTACATCGAGTGCTGCTTCAGAGGCGTTGGCCGCGTCACGGAGGCACTCAGGGAGCTTGAGGTCGGCGACACTGTCGGAGTGCGTGGCCCCTACGGCAACTCCTTCCCGATCGAACAGTTCTACGGCAAAAACCTGGTGTTCATTGCCGGCGGGATCGCCCTTCCCCCCCTGCGCACGGTCATCTGGAACTGCCTCGACCTGCGCGAGAAATTCGGCGACATCACTATAGTTTATGGCGCCCGCTCGGAGAGCGACCTGGTCTACAAACAGGAACTGGCCGAATGGCAGGAGCGCTCCGACGTCAGGCTGGTCAAATGCGTCGACCCCGGCGGCAACGGCCCCGATTTTGACGGCCAGGTCGGCTTCGTCCCCAATGTTCTGGAGCAGGCAGCGCCCAGCGCCGAGAACACCATTGCGCTGGTCTGCGGCCCGCCGATCATGATTAAGTTCACCCTTCCCGTGCTGGAGCGGCTCGGCTTCTCCGAGGACGCCATCTACACCACCTTGGAGAACCGGATGAAATGCGGTGTCGGCAAGTGCGGCCGCTGTAATGTCGGAAATGTCTACGTTTGCAAGGATGGCCCGGTATTCACCGCCCGCGAAGTTAAGGCGATGTCACAGGAGTTTTAGCTTTTCTGCACAGAATAGGTGCCTGCGCCGCAGGCACCATGGCAGGGCGAATGATGATTCGCCCCTACACTCCCAGCAAACTCCGTAGGGGCGAATCATCATTCGCCCAGCACTCTTTCCAGCTATCTCACCTTTCACCCCTCGCCACACCAACATTCCTTATTTACCCTTGACATAACTGCCCCAAATGGGAGAAGTTGCCACCTTCGAACTGTTTTTCTGGTAGAAACGCCCTCACTCTGTCCCTCTCCCGGAGGGCGAGGGGACGTTCTAATAGCATTCTCAGAATAGGCACCCATGTGCAGGCAGTGGAAATCGGCCTGCAATCGATCATTAGATCACAGCACAGGACAACTATGCCGTATCTCCTTCTTACTCTGAGTGCCCTGATCTGGTCCGGCAACTTTGTCATTAGCCGCGCCATGAACGCGACCATTCCACCTGCCGGTTTTGTGTTTTGGCGCTGGCTGGTTGCGGTTATCATTCTGGCGCCCATCGCGCTGCCTCGACTGCGCCGTGAATGGCCCATTGTGCGGGCGAACCTGCTGCTGATCTGCATCTGCGGTTTTTTCGGGGTAACGCTTTTCAACTATTTGATTTATACCGCCGTGCACACGACGACTGCGATTAATGCCGCATTGGTCAACTCTGCTATCCCGATGTTCATTATCATATTTGCTCGCGTCTTTTATGGACAGAGGGTAACACTGCGCCAGCACACGGGAATCGCTCTTTCACTGGCGGGAGTCGCCACCATCATCCTGCAGGGAGACCTCGCCCGTATCCGCACGCTCAGCTTTAACAGAGGTGACTTGCTGGTGCTGCTGGCAGCCGTGGCCTGGGCCCTTTACTCGGTGGCACTGCGGCGCTATCCTCAAGGTCTCAATCCTTTTCTTTTCCTTTTTTGCATGGCCGTCACCGGGCTCATCTTCCTGATTCCGTTTTACGCCATTGAGCTTGCTTCCGGAAAGTTTATGACTCCCAATCCCGCGACTATCCTCAGCATTGGCTATGTGGGAATATTCGCCTCGGTGGTCGCCTTTTCGATGTGGAACAGCGGGCTGCGTCAGGTCGGCGCTCACATGGGCGGGCAGTTCGTGCATCTGATGCCTGCATTCAGCACCATTCTCGCCGTGCTCTTTCTCGGTGAGCGTTTGCATCTCTTTCACATCGCAGGTATCGCCCTGATCTTTGTGGGAATTCTTTGTGCGACCTTGGAGAAAAAGAGACCGATTGCAGCCGTTTGACCAGTAACCCTTCCCACCCTCCCGCAATACTGTATACCTGCTTGCCCCTCCTTTCTGCTGCTGATATCCTACCTATTGCTACGAGATAACGGCGGCGAACACGAGGTTCGCCTTTTCGAATCTCTTTTTAAGGGCCGAATCTATTTTCGCCCTGCTCAATTATCTACAAAAACAGGTGGCCAAATGTTTGAAGTGCTAAGCAATGAGTTACTTGCCGAAAACCTCCATAAAATGGTGGTTTCGGCTCCACGCGTCGCGCGCGCCCGAAAACCGGGACAGTTCGTGATGATCAGGCTGGCCCAGGGGGAGGAGCGGATTCCTCTCACAATCGGTGACGCTGATGCTGAAGCCGGCACGATTACTCTCTTCATCCAGGCCATCGGCGCCTCTACCCGGAGGATCGTTGACACCAAGGCCGGCGCTTTCATTAGGGACGTCGCCGGCCCCCTCGGCAAGGAAACCCACATCACCAACTGGGGACGCGTGGTCTGCGTCGGCGGCGGGGTCGGAACTGCCGTCCTTTACCCGCTGGTCAAGGCATTGGCCCAAGCCGGCAACCAGATAACCACCATTATCGGCGGACGCTCCAGCCAGTACATCATCCTCGCCGATGAACTCGCAGCGCTTTCAGATACCCTCCTGATTACTACGGAAGACGCCAGCCTCGGCACCAAGGGGTTTGTAACGGGCCCACTCGCCGAGATGCTGGCTGACCCGCTGCGCGTCCCCCAGGCGGTCTTCGCCGTCGGTCCGGTCCCCATGATGAAAGCTGTCGCGGAGTTGACCCGCAAACAGGGAATCGAAACTATCGTAAGCCTGAATCCCATCATGATCGACGGCACCGGCATGTGCGGTGGTTGCCGGGTGCAGGTCGGCTCGGAAATCAAGTTCGCCTGTGTGGACGGCCCGGAATTCGATGCCCATCTGGTTGACTTCGACGGTCTGAATGACCGGCTAACCAGCTACCGCAAGGAAGAGGCAGTCTGTCGCTCAGCTGCAGAGTGCAAGATCGGCAGGGAGGTGGCAAAGTGAGCAATACCTTAACCCCGAAGGAAAGGATGGCCATAGAGCGAGTTCGCATGGCTGAGCTACCGGCTGATGAACGCAGCAGGAATTTTGAAGAGGTTAACCTCGGCCTCAGTGCGGATCAGGCGCTTGACGAGGCGCGCCGCTGCCTGCAGTGCAAGAACAGGGCTTGCGTCGCGGGGTGCCCGGTAGGGGTATCCATTCCCGAGTTTATCGATGCGCTCGCCAATGATGATCTTCCGCGCTCGGTGCAGATTCTCCGGGGAGACAACGCGCTCCCTGCTGTCTGCGGCAGGGTTTGCCCCCAGGAAACGCAGTGCGAGGCACTCTGCGTCCGTGGCATCAAGGGCGAGGCGGTCGCCATCGGTTTTCTGGAACGCTATGTTGCTGACTGGGCAATGCATCACCCCGACCGCCTGCTGCGCGATCAGGCGCCCGCCGCGACGGGCAAGTCGGTAGCCGTGGTAGGTTGCGGCCCTGCCGGTCTTACCGCAGCCGGTGAGCTGGCACGGCAAGGCCACGCCGTTACCATCTTCGAGGCGCTGCACGACACCGGCGGGGTGCTGCGCTACGGCATCCCCGAGTTCCGCCTTCCCAAGGAGATCATCGACCAGGAAGTTGCTATCTTGAGCGATCTCGGGGTAACCATTGAGTGCAATGTCATCATCGGCAAGACCCTTACCATCAAGGAATTGCAGAATGAATTCGACGCTGTTTTCATTGCCAACGGTGCCGGGCTGCCGACCATGCTCGGGATTGCCGGAGAGAACCTGAAAGGGGTCTATGCAGCAAATGAGTTCCTCACCCGGGTAAACCTCATGGAGGCAGGGCGCCGCGAGGACAGCTCGACACCGATCATCAAGAGGCGCGAGGTGGCCGTCATCGGCGGCGGCAATACCGCGATGGACTGCGTCAGGACCGCGCGCAGGCTCGGCGCCGAACGCGCCATGATCGTGTACCGGCGCAGCGAGACCGAGATGCCCGCCAGGGTCGAGGAGATCAAGCACGCCAAGGAAGAAGGCGTGGAATTCGTCATGCTGACCGCGCCAACTGCGATTCTCGGGACGGAGGACGGCTGGGTTTCGGCGCTGCGCTGCCAGAAGATGGAACTCGGCCCGCCGGACGACTCCGGGCGGCGTCGCCCACAGCCGCTCGCAGGATCCGACTTCGACCTGCCCGCAGGCGTCGTCATCAACGCGGTCGGCACCAGCGCCAACCCGCTGCTGACCGGGAGCGCGCCCGATCTCGATCTTAACAAGTGGGGCAACATCGTCATCAATGAGCAAGGCGAAACCAGCATACCGGGGGTGTTCGCGGGCGGCGACATAGTGAGGGGCGGCGCAACCGTCATCCTTGCCATGGGGGACGGCAAGCGCGCGGCGGCAGCAATTGGGGATTATTTGAAGAGGAAATGACAGAGGCCGTAGGATCGGAATGTTGACCTTAAGGTCAGACTAAAAAGGGAGAGCGCAAAATGCTAGCCATTATACAAAGGTGTTGAAAATATAAAATCTCAGTGTTATCGTGCCTCTTAGCCACTACCGGCTAAGAGGCATTTTTATGGGAGAAACACC
>JGI24143J45723_1000174_pt1 | contig 34409 bp, 30 predicted proteins | sample BarGraIncu00432A_FD_45723 | JGI IMG/M metagenome (IMG submission 45723) | reverse complement strand
AATTTCGAGGGGGCTTTTGAGGGCTAATGATAATTTCTAAATGGTTAGTTCACTATTTACACGCTGCAATGACTTCAATTTCGACTAAAGCATCCTTAGGCAAACGTGCGATTTCAATACAAGCACGTGCAGGGCAATCCTTAGTAAAATATTCAGCATACATAGTGTTCATTACAGCAAAGTCATTCATGTCTTTAATAAACACAGTAGTTTTCACGATATCAGCGAAAGTACAACCTGCTTGTGCCAAAATTGCTTTTATATTTTCCAAAGATTGTTTTGTTTGTGCAACGATGCCACCTTCAGCAAATTGTCCAGTGGTAGGAACGACAGGTAATTGACCGGATACAAACATAAATCCGTTGGCCTTAATTGCTTGAGAATAAGGACCGATTGCGCCGGGTGCTTTATCTGTATTGATAACTTGTTTCATATGTATAAGCTCCTTTTATAATTTATTTATTGCTGCTTCAATTTTGTTAAGTGCTTCTATCAATCTTGAACGTGGGCAAGCAATGTTCATTCTCATGAAGCCTGCGCCGCCAGGTCCGAAAGTAGAGCCTTCATTCATAGCAACCTTAGCTTGCTCCAAGAAAAATTCTTGTAATTTCTTTGGCGCCATGTTTAGTTCTTTGCAATTGAGCCAAATAAGATAGGTTGCTTGGGTTTTACTAACTTTAATTTTAGGGATTTTTTTTGAAATGAATTTTTTCAAGTATTCAAGGTTACCTTCAAGATATTCTAACAATTGATCTGCATAGTAATCACATTCGTTGTATGAGACTTCAATTGGTAGTGTACCAAATATGGTTCGGCCATAAGCTTTGTTATCTTCAAGGGGAGCGTAGAAAAGATCATGGTTGTGACGGTTAGGAATAACGGCAGCACCGGTTCTTACGCCGGCAATGTTAAATGTCTTACTTGGATTAACGCAAACAACACAGTGATCGGCAGCTTGTTGAGAGAGACTTCCAAATGGAATGTGTTTGCTTCCTTTATAAATAATATCAGAATGAATTTCATCGGAAACAACAAATACGTTGTGCTTCAAGCAAAGCTCGGACATTCTAGTCAATTCTTCTCTTGTGAAACATTTGCCAATAGGATTGTGCGGGCTACAGAGTAGGAACATTGTTGTTCTCTTTTTGCTAAGTAATTCCTCTAGATTCTCAAAGTCAATTTCATAACTACCATCTTCTTTAAGGATAAGATTATTCCCAAGGATATGTCTACCATTGTTAGGGATAATATCATGAAAGGGATGATAAGCAGGCATCTGAATGACGATGTTGTCACCGGGGTTGGTGAAGGCGCGCATTGCGTATACAATTGCGGGGATGACTGCAGGTGTGTATTCTACCCAATCCAGGTCGATATCCCAGTCAAAGCGTTTCTTCTGCCAATTAGCAATTGATTGTTCAAAGTTCTTAAAGTTTGCAGGGTAGCCAAAAATGCCGTGCTGAGCTCTTTTGACCATGGCATCAATAACAGGTTGGGGGCATTTGAAGTCTGTATCAGCGATCCACATGGGTATAACATCATCAGCATAAGTATCCCATTTTTTACATTCAGTGCCTTTACGATCAACGAGTTCGTCAAAATTATGTTTCAACATTGTCATTACACTCCTTAAATTTGATTTCAAACTTGATCTTTAGGATTAATGTCTAGTTTCCTACGCCAGTAACGTGAATAAATAGCACCTAAAGGATTATGGGCCAAGACTCTGTCTTTGGCAACCAAACAGGTTACAGGCACAGTACAAGCACTATTAAATAAAGCATCATGTCCGACACACAGTCCGACAGAAACACAAAATTCAACCTCTTTATCTGCCAGAAGCTTAGCTTGCATTAAAGGATTGCACATGGTCTCACGCACGCCCTCTTTAATTTGCTCCAACCCCAGCTTTTCTTTGTCTATACCGCAAACCTTGCAGCAGACAGATTCGACTTCCAAAAATTTTGAAAAATATTCCTCAATTAATATAGCTTCTTGGTTAAGACCGATGCAAAAAGCCATACCAATTTTCTTGTAACCCATAAATTTGCAAAATTCAACAGTTTCNTCTAAGCGAGTGAGGTTGTTATAAAAGCGTCCTTCGGTGCAAGCAGCAGCCTCCATAATTTTTAAGCGATCATCGACATAGGCTTCTTTAACATCCTCAAGACTAATTTTAGTACAATTTTGACCTTGAACATAACATTTTCGGTGAGTACATTTTGCACATTTCACAATAAAACATCTCCTTTATGAATTGATGAAGATAAATGCCACGTTGACAAGAGCAGCCACCAGCATGGGAATAGCGGTTCTTTTTACAATTTGCACAGGGGATACGTCTGCAACACCAGCAATAGCAACAATGGCCGCTGTAATTGGCGACACGACGCGACCAAAGCTGGTCATAATTTGCATTGGTAATAACAATGTGATGACATCAATGTTTAGTGATGAAGCAATCTTAGGGGCAAGGGCTGCGAAAGAAAAGAAGGCAGCGTTGCCTGAACCCATTAAGAAAGCGCAACCGGCAATGACGATACAGAAAAGAATGATTAAGGCATGAATACCAAGACCAAGATTTTGAGCACCGGAAGTCAGAGCATCGACAGCACCGATCTTCATTAAGCCAGTAGCAAATACTTCACCAGCTACGATTAAGGTTACCACAGTTGCAAAGCTATTGCCCATACCTTCGTATAAATATTTTAAGCTTTGCAAGGTGGAGCGAATATCTTTAGTTCTTACGTATTCAAAAGCCATGCTAATGAAGGTGCTTAAAAACATGGCAGTCACAACATCCATATTAATTTTGCTGTGGAAGAGAGGGCTGAAGCCCAGAATGAATACCATAGGAATAATTGGGAGAATCGCATAAATCAAAGGTGGACGAGTTTCATCTTCTTTAATAAGGCCGACAGAATCATCGTAACCCGTAAAGCCTTCTCTTTTATCCCACCATTTTTGTACGAAAAAGTGTGTAATGCCAAGAATCAATGTTGTTGTAACAAATATCGGCAGTTGGTACTCTACAAAGTAGACCGCCGGATCCAATTTACAGATATTAGCGGCAAGAATCTCATTGCCAGAACCCGGACCCACATCCATGTATTGTGCACAGCCAATTACGCCGAGTGCCGACAACTTGCTAACACCTGCTCTTATCAGAATTGGATACATGGTTACCATGAGGAGCAAGCCTAAACCAGCATGGCTTGGAATAAACAGTACCAGGAACTGGCTGACAAAAAAACTGAGCACAAGGAGAATGTAAGGGGATTTAATATGTTTTAGTGGAGTAGCGACTATGGCAAACAAGGATTTGCTCGCCCCAATATGTTCCATATACTTGGCAAAGCCTGCGATTGACATGATGGTTAGGCCAAGACCGGCAACGCGAGAACTAAGTAAAATTTTAATTGTATGGAAAATATCAAGAAAAGCTGAACCGGAAGATTCTTTAGCAGCAAGTATTGAATTGCTACCAATAAAATAAGTGGCGAGGAGAAGAACGATGCCTGCTATTAATAGTACGGCTTGTGGGTAAAATTTTTTGATAATCATATAAATAACCCAAGCAACTACCAAAAGTGTGATGATCATACCCATGTTACATATATACCTCCATTTTTTTAATACTCTATATGACTTAACACTCTCATATGGCCTAGTATATAAAGTGTTTTTATTAGAGTGATAATTTATTATCACTCTGTTTTATTATAGCAGATAATCTTTTACTGTCAATAAGACAAGCAGTAAATTAATTTGCTTTTTTTTATCTTTGTGATAAAATTTTATCAGGAATCTATTGGAAACTATTTTGGATAGTAGGAATTGAATAAAATATGTATTAATAAGGTAGATGATTTATGATGAGCATATTTAAAAACTATATTGAATTGGTCAAGTTTATGGGGCAAGCCATGGGACCCAATTGCGAAGTGGTTTTGCACGATTTAACAGATCCTGATAATGCGATCATTGCAATAGCCAATGGACACATTAGTGGTAGGCAGATTGGTGGCCCAACCACAGATCTTGTTCTTAAGGTATTGAAAGAGGGATTGGAAGGGGGGCAATCCTTTATTGCGAACTACAATGCGCGAGTTAATAGCAATAAGATTTGTCGATCTTCTAGTTTTTTTATAAGAAACGAAAACGACAAGATTTTGGGGGTGTTATGTGTTAATGTAGACATTAGTAAATTTGTTGAAACAAGAGATTTATTAGAAGGCCTTATAAACTGTCAGGTACAGCCTGATGCATTGATACGAGAAACTACCGGCGTGGTTAATGTTTTTGAGCATCTTCATTCTTCGATTGATGAAATGTTGACAGCTATTATTGATAATGTCCTTAATAAGTATACGATTACACCTGATCGTATGTCTTTGGATGAGAAGATTGCTGTGGTCAAACAATTGAGTACCAATGGATTGTTCTTACTTAAAGGCGGTTTAAGTGAACTAGCCAGTCGCATGCAAATATCTGAGCCCACTATATACAGATATCTTAATAAAATAAAAGAATAGTACTGTGAATATAACATGTTCTTTTCCACTTCTCTTCCACTTCTCTTGTAATTCTGATGATATGTCAACTCATAAATGAGTTGACAGTGGTAAAGATTGGTGGTTAAATGTGATAGACATGATTCGACATTATTTACCAATAAACACAAATTGTAGTTGGTTCTTGAAGGCAAGCATTAGCATTCTTTCTATTAATATTGATATCAGCAACAGATGTATAACTGGAATGATAGTGAAATTTGACGCATGTTGAAAAAAATCAAGGAGCATCTTAGACATGATAAAAAATACCTTACAGTTTAGAATCGTTTCATTATTGGTCGTTTTTTCCTTCTTGTCTGCAGCTATCATTGGAGGCGTCAGCATCTATATGAGTGCTAATTCTGCTAAAGAAAATGCCCTACATAGCAGCGAAACCATCGTTAACCAGCTTTCCAATGAAATTGAAGGCTTTATGAGTGATGACAAGGCTTTGCTGGAAACGCTAGCCTTGTCATCGACTGCATATTTAATGGAACCGGGTACAGTGAAAGAAATGATTATAGCCGCCAGGCAGAAGCATTTAGAATTTGAAACGATTTACGTGATGAATGCTACGGGCATGCAGATAGCAAAAACAACGGCAACGGGTTTGAATAATAAAGCTGATAAAGACTACTTTATAAAGGCTATAGGCGGAAATACCTTTTTTACGGATGCCTATATATCGGCGTTAACCCAATTGCCAACAATCACAGTTTCCACTCCTATAAAAGACGCTAATGGAAAAATAGTGGGGGTATTAGCAGGGGATATTAGTTTGAAAGCCATTGGCGAAATGGCAGCACGGACAGCTATCGGGAAAACTGGTTATGTAGATGTTGTGGATCAAAAAGGTGTATTGTTGGCTCATCCTGATAAAGAAAAAGTGGATAAAAGCGTAAATATCAGCGCAGAAAAATATGTGGAAGATGTTATGAAAGGGCAACCAGGGAGCATTGAATCCCTATCATCAATGGGCGTGGAATCCTTAATATCTTTTGCACCGATCAAAGATTATCATTGGGGTGTAATTAGTTATTTACCAAAAGCTGAAATCAATAATGCCATTAAGCAAGTTGTGTTGGTGATGTTGGCTATTATGGTGATTGCCCTAGCACTAGCTACTGTAACTGCCCTTTATGTTGCTAAGGGAATTTCTAGACCTATGAATGAGCTTGTTGTTGCTGCAGGCAAGATCGCCGGTGGCGACTTGAACGGGAAAATTAATTTACAGGGCGTGGAAGAGGTTAATCAATTAGCATCATCCCTAGATGAAATGCGTAAAGATCTCAAGGTGATTATTCTGAGTATAATGACTTCTTCAGAGCAAGTTTCAGCGACTTCTGAGCAGCTTACGGCAAGTACAGAGCAAGCAGCTCAGGCTATGAATCTAGTCGCAAGTACAATTAGTGAAGTGGCTGAAGGGGCTGATAAGCAAGTTGCTGCGATTGATACAACGGCCACAATCGTAGAGAAGATATCAGTTGGAGTTCAGCAAGTAGCTATGAATGTCAATACAGTGATGAAGATATCAGATAAAACTGCGGATGCTGCTCAAGAGGGGGACAAATCTATCGATGCCGTTACGGCTCAGATGAGTAGCATTGAACGAACGGTTGATCATTCTGCTCAAGCTGTTACAAAGCTGGGGCAGCGTTCCAAAGAAATTGGTGAGATTGTGGAAACTATTTCTGGTATAGCAGGACAGACTAATTTGCTGGCCCTCAATGCTGCCATTGAAGCAGCACGAGCAGGTGAACAAGGCAGAGGTTTTGCAGTGGTGGCAGAAGAAGTTCGCAAGTTGGCAGAACAATCTCAAGAGGCAGCCAAACATATTGCCCAATTGATTATTGAAATTCAGACTGAAACTGATAAAGCTGTGAGTGCCATGAGTGAAGGAACTCATGAGGTCAAGGTGGGAACGGAAGTCGTGAGTATGGCAGGATTAGCTTTTAAAGAAATTGTAGCACTGACCAGTCAGGTATCAGTACAAGTGAAAGACATTTCTATCGCAATGGAGCAAACGACATCAGGTAGTCAACAAATCGTGGTTTACGTTCGCGACATTGATGGGATTAGTAAAGAGACTGCGGGGCAAACTCAAACGGTATCGGCCGCGACACAAGAACAGGCGGCTTCTATGGAGGAAATTGCAGCAGCGAGTCGAGCCTTGGCTCAGATGGCTGAGGAACTACAAAATACAATTAGAAAATTTAAGGTCTAGTATCATGAAGTCGTGGTAGGCTATTTCTAATTGTTAAAGAGTAATAGTTCGCTTAACAACCTATTCAGTTTCAAGTTTAATGGGAAACTGGATAGGTTTATTTTTGTTATCTTAAAGATCTCTATCTTGACAAAACTATCAATTTAGTGTACTATTTAATTAATACACTAGTTAAGACGCGGGGCATAGGAGGAGATGAAAGTATGGACTTGGAGTTTGATGATAAGATGCCCATATATCTACAAATTATGGACCGTATAAAAATGGATATTGTTACTGAAAAGTTAAAAGCAAAGGATAAATTACCATCCATTCGGGAAATGGCCACGAATTTAAAAGTGAATCCCAATACCCTACAACGAGCCTATCAAGAACTTGAAAGACTTGGGATTGTGTATACACAAAGGGGAATGGGTACATTTGTGGGGGCGAAAGAAAACATGGTAAATGAATTGAAACAGGAAATGGCCAAGGAAGTTATGGATTCTTTTATCCTAGGGATGAAACATTTGGGATTTACTGATCAAGAGATCATTGAGAGTATTTCTAAAAATATAATTGAGGTGAAGTAACATGGATAATATTTTGAAAGCTGATAACTTATGTAAGTCTTATTTTAATAAAAAAGCATTGCAAGGAGTCAATTTAACCATAGAGCAAGGAAAGATTGTGGGGCTTCTTGGCCCTAATGGTAGTGGTAAAACTACTTTTTTAAAAATAGCAGCAGGCATATTACATCCTTCTGCAGGGCAAATACTTATCGATGGTCAAGCACCTGGGGTTTATACAAAGTCCATTGTTTCTTATTTACCTGACACAGAGTACTTCTTTAAATGGATGAAAATAAAAGATGCTGTTCATTATTTCAAGGACTTTTATTCCGACTTTGATGAAAAGAATGCCGCAGAGCTACTGGAATTTATGAAGCTTGATACGAATACTAGTATTAAGAGCCTCTCAAAAGGCATGAAGGAAAAATTAAAGCTAACCTTAGTACTTGCGCGCAAGGCAAAGCTTTATATACTTGATGAACCACTTGGTGGCGTAGATCCCACTGCTCGTGAAAAGATATTAGATGCAATCATCAATAACTTTAGTGAAAATAGCTCGATGATCATTACGACTCATCTGGTAAATGATATTGAACGAATTTTTGATGATGTGGCATTTATAAATGATGGCGAGATTGTTCTACAAGGGAATGCTGAGGAATTAAGATTGAGTAAGAACAAATCCATTGATGAACTGTACAGGGAGGTATTTCGATAATGTTTAATCTTATAAAATATGAATTAAGAGGCAAGTCATTAACCATACTTGGTATTTGCCTAACTGTTATAATGGGGAATATCTTTTTAAAATTACAATTTGGTTCTGGAGGAATTGGAGTACCAATACTATCAACGATCCTAGGGGTTGGTGGCCTAGTCGTGATCCTTATATCATCCCTTACACTAATGAGTGATTATTTGTATAATGACCAAGGTTACTTGCTATTTACACTTCCCCAGTCAGGTGTATCAATAATGACTTCAAGATTGATCACCGCTGTTATCCAAATAAGCATTGTTTCAATTGTATCGGCCCTAATGTTTTGCTTTATTGATCAAGGCAGAATGTTACATGCCATGTTGGAGGGTGTTGAGGTACGTGAAATGCTGATTTCTATCCTAATGTATATATGGACCATTGTTTCTTCTTTGACATTTATATACTTTTGTATGGTGATTGGCAGGATCGCCTTGAAAGGGAAGAATATAGGTAAGGTCGGTTCTTTCTTCATTTTCTTCCTATTTAGTGGAGTGCGGAATGGACTATCGNCCATNAGCTCAAATTACTTTCCGCAGATCGTGCAATTANATTCATTCACATCATTTTCCATTAATATTGGCAATACGATATTTGATGTTGTAACCTTTGCCATATTATTCATGTCCACTTCCTACCTGTTAGAACATAAGATTGATCTGTAGGAAGTACTGGATTTACTTAACTTAGTTTTCCCTCTGTGTTCTCTGCGCCTCTGCGGTGAAAAACGGTCCTAAAGATAAAACTGATTAACCACAGAGGCGCAGAGGACGCAGAGAAGAGTTTTAAGAAAAAAAGCAGGCTCACTTTAAATGTTAATTAAAGTAGCCTGTTTTTCATGCGTTATTTTGATAGTATCTACTTTTAGAGTGTTTGTTTTAACTTTTAGTGTTATGCCATTACCATTTATTGAATATACAATAAAGAGGTGATGGGATACAATGGCGAACAGGAAAAAGGCTTTACTATTGAGTAGTTGGAAAATTGCCAGGGCTTATTGGTTCTCCGAGGAAAAGTGGTCTGCCTGGGGCTTATTACTTACGGTGATTGCTCTCAATCTGGCAATTGTATATATGTTAGTCGTATTGAATAAGTGGCAGGTCAATTTTTATGAAGTTATACAAAAATATGATTACGATGGCTTTATTCAGGCTATTGGTCAGTATAGCTTGATCACAGCTTGCTTAGTTTTAGTCCGGGGTTATCAGATTTATGCTCGATTGACACTCCATATACGTTGGCGCCGTTGGATGACCCAACGGTATTTATCCGACTGGCTTGGAAATAAGACATATTATCGGTTGCAATTGGCGGTGGGGCATGATACAGATAATCCTGACCAACGAATTAGTGAAGATATTGAGCTATTTGTATGGCTCACTCTCAGACTTTCCTTAGATCTTTTGCAGGATCTTGTGACAGTGCTATCCTTTGTCGTTATTTTGTGGAATTTATCTGGGGTGATTTATTTTACCTGGGCTGGCTATGAACTCCCGATATATGGCTATTTGGTATGGGCAGCTATTGTATATGCAGCTGCTGGTACCTATTGGACGGTAAAAGTGGGGCGTCCTTTAGTGAAGATGGATTTTGATCAGCAACGTTATGAGGCTGACTTTCGCTTTAGTTTGATGCGACTTAGGGAAAATGCGGAAAGCATAGCGATGTATGCTGGTGAGGGGCAAGAAAAATTCAATTGTCATGAGAGCTTTGGCAAGATTCTTGGGAATTATTTGAGAATTGTCCTTGTACGCCAAAAATTAATGTGGTTGACATCAGGCTATTCTCAGATATCGGCTATTTTTGCTTCATTAGTGGCGGCGCCTCGTTACTTTAGCAATCATATTCATTTAGGAGAAATGTTTCAAATTGTGGATGCTTATAACCATGTGCAAACGGGGTTTTCCTTTGTTATTGATAGCTTTACTCGCCTAGCCCAATGGCGAGCAGTTGTCAATCGCCTAAATAATTTTTTGGTCAGTATGGAGATGATTCGTATTCAACCAGCAGTACACGATCAGCTTACTGTTTGTCAAAAAAAATGTAAAGAATACTCAGTAAAAAATCTAAATGTATTTTTACCTGATGGTAGTAGTATATTACAGGACTTTTCCTTGTCCGTGTTTGGAACTGATCGATTACTCATCATGGGACCCTCTGGTTGTGGTAAAAGTACATTGTTGCGAACTCTCGCAGGTATTTGGCCCTATGCATCCGGGCAAATGATAGTGCCAGAAGGACAAAAAATAATGTTTGTACCACAGAAGTCTTATATGCCCCTTAATTCGTTGCGGGATATTTTGACTTATCCAGGCCTCTCCAAGCCGGTAACTGATGAAAAATTAATTTTTATGTTAGAAGAATGTAGATTAGGGCATTTACTTGATAAATTAGATGTTGTGGCTGATTGGAGTCAAGCTTTGTCCCTTGGCGAACAACAACGGGTGGCTTTTGTTCGGGTATTACTGCAAGAACCTAATTGGCTATTCCTTGACGAAGCCAGCTCAGCTTTGGATGAACCGACAGAGCATATCATCTATCGTAGGATTACTGAAACACTCCCCAAAACAGCCATTATCAGTGTAGGCCATCGCCGTACGCTTGTGTCATATCATCAGACTAGGCTGGAACTCGATGGGAAAGGAAACTGGAAATTAGTCAGAATAAAAGCCTAGCATTTCCAAGATTGATAAGAAAAACACGTTTAAACGCGAAGACACAAAGAACATGAAGATCACGAAGTTTTTTTTCTATTCTGTTTTGTGCTCTTCGCGTTTTATTTGCATCTTCATATTTGGATACAATAGGCAATATGATGGTACTTATACTGATAGATAATTCATATAATGAATCGATGAATACATTAAATTCCGAAAATTTAATGTATTCATAATATGCTGAGTTTTAAAAGAGGAATCCGTTTTTTTTTGGCGAAGCATTAACTATAGTGAATCAAGAAGCGAGGGATGTAATGAACTCAAAACTTAATACAAAGGTGAATTCAGGCAAATACTTAGTTGCTTCGGTGGATCGGGCAATTGAACTGCTTTTCATACTAGAAAGTGGGCCCCTAGAAATGGGAGTTACCGAGATCAGTAAAGCCCTGGGAGTGCAAAAGAGTACGGTACACAATCTCTTGCAAACATTGCTGGCCAGAAATTTTGTTCGTAAGACTGATACAGGCCGTTATACATTGGGATTTCGCCTCATGCCATTAGGACTTGCATGTACAGAACGTTTAGATATTCGCAGAATTGCTTCACCGATTTTAAATGAATTAGTCAATGAAGTAAAGGAAGTTGCACTACTGGCAGTATTATCTGCAGGGCAAATAACCATCATTGAAAAAGTAGAACCAGTGCGCCAGGTGTTCATGGTTCCGCGTTTTGATTACTGTAATACATTCCATAGTACAGGGCTAGGAAAAATATTTTTAGCTTATGGCTCAGATGATCTAATTAACAATGTAATGTCATTAACATTACAACAATATACTCAGAGTACCATAACGGACAAAACGGTGCTTTCCCAAGAAATCATTAACATTAGGGCTCAAGGTTATTCTGTAGCTTGTAATGAAACAATTGAAGGCGTTACGTGTATTAGTGCGCCGATCCTAAATGCCAATGGTAAGATTGAGGCCGCTGTCTCTGTTTCCAGTTCTTCCGCATGGCTGGGCAAAGAAGAGTATGGTCCCATGGTACGAGTCTTAAAGGAAAAGGTTAAATTAATTTCAGAGCAATTAGGATACCGGGGTTAATTCGTCAAAATGGCCTTAATTTTTTGTTTGGAAAAATGAACAATGTTCTGTCCTGCCGAACATATATAGAACGCATTAAAGAGATTACAGGAACTAAAAATCTTTAGTGCTGTATATAAATAATATTTTTGAAGGAGGAATGAGCTATGGCAAAACCGTTTTTTTTAAGTGAAAGGTGTAAAGGCTGTGAACTTTGCACGATTGCTTGTCCTAAGAAAATAATAGCTATGTCCACTACTTATAATAATAAGGGATATCTTTTTTCAACATGTATAGATGAGTCAAAATGCATCGGTTGTGCGATGTGTGCCAAGACTTGCCCTGACAATGCAATAGAAATCCATAAATAAAGTTGAGGGAGTGATAACTGTGTCAGAAAAATTATTAATGAAAGGCAATGAGGCAATTGGTGAGGCGGCAATTATCGCCGGTTGTCGGCATTATTTTGGCTATCCCATTACACCCCAGTCGGAATTAATCGAATATATGGCTAAATATCTTCCCAAAGTGAATGGTACTTTTTTGCAAGCTGAAAGCGAAGTTGCGGCGATTAACATGGTCTACGGCGCAGCCGGTGCTGGTGCTCGGGTAATGACGTCTACATCTAGCCCAGGGATGAGCTTGAAGCAAGAAGGTATTTCCTATATTGCCGCAGGGGAATTACCCTGTGTCATCGTGAATATCATGCGTGGCGGACCTGGACTCGGTAGCATACAGCCAGGACAAAGTGATTATTTCCAAGCGACGAAAGGCGGCGGGCATGGCGATTATCATTGTATTGTAGTTGCACCAAACTCCGTACAGGAAATGTTTAATTTAACAATTACGGCATTTGAACTTGCCGATCAATATCTCAATCCTGTGATACTTTTAGGCGACGGTGCCCTTGGACAAATGATGGAACCCCTACGTATCGATGTGGATAAAATAGTTCAGATTGACAAACCGTGGGCTACAACTGGGATGGGTGAGCGCACTAAGCCAAATCGGGTGAATACACTTCATCTCATACCAGAGGATTTGGAACAGCATAACAATAAACTGCAACGTAAGTATGATATTCTCAAAGAAAAGGAAGTACGCTTTGAAGAAAGCTTTACAGATGATGCTGAGCTGGTGCTAGTAGCCTATGGGATCACATCACGCATTGCTTATTCGGCCATGGAGATGGCCCGAGCTGAAGGTCTCAAAGTGGGGTTGTTCCGTCCTATCACCTTGTGGCCATTTCCAGAGAAAGCTTTAGCCAGTGCGGTAACAACGGCTTCCGCTGTTTTAACCCTAGAACTGAGTGCTGGACAAATGGTTGAGGATGTTCGGTTGGCAGTGAATGGCACAAAACCAGTTCATTTTTACGGTCGTACAGGTGGAATGTTAATGACCCCTAAAGAGGTCCTTGAACAAATTCATAAAATCTTCCTAGCAAAAGGGGGTAAATAGTAATGAGTGAAAAAATATTTGCTAGACCAAAAACATTAACTGCAAAAGAAACTCATTATTGCCCAGGTTGTCATCATGGAATTGTTCACCGTTTGGTAGCAGAGGTGATTGATGAACTTGGGATAAAGGAGAAAACAATCTTAGTGATACCCGTCGGATGTTCGGCACTCGCTGACGAATATTTCGATCTTGATTCACAACAAGCAGCTCATGGCCGTGCTCCAGCAGTAGCGACAGGAATCAAACGAGTGCATCCTGATAAGGTAGTCTTCACATACCAAGGGGATGGGGATATTGCGGCTATCGGCTGTGCTGAAATCGTCCATGCTGCGTTACGTGGTGAAAAGATTACGACGATCTTTGTGAATAATGCGATTTATGGTATGACAGGCGGCCAAATGGCGCCAACGACTTTAGTGGGTCAAGTGACGGCAACCTCTCCCTACGGCCGGGATATCTCATTAGTTGGTAGTCCAATACACTTGTCGGAAATGCTGGCGACACTTGACGGTGCAAAGTATATTGCTCGGGTTGCAGTTAACAATCCGAAGAATATGGCTGTAGCGAAAGCTGCTATAAAAAAGGCCTTTGAAATTCAGCTGAGCGGTGAAGGTTTTGCTATGGTTGAGGTGCTATCAACCTGCCCGACTAACTGGGGTAAAACACCCATTCAGGCAGTAAAATGGCTAGAAGAAAATATGATTCCTCAGTTCCCTCTGGGTGTCTATAAGAATGAAGGAGGTGAGCAAAAATGAGACAGGAAATTATTATAGCTGGCTTTGGCGGGCAAGGAGTGCTGCTAATGGGTCAGATATTAACACTAGCCGGAATGCTTGAAGACAAACATGTATCATGGATTCCTTCCTATGGTCCTGAAATGCGCGGAGGAACGGCCAATTGCTCAGTTATCATATCCGATGAACCAATAGGTTCACCAGTGGTCTACGAAGCGACAGCAGTTGTTGTTATGAATTTGCAGTCCCTAAATAAATTTGAGGCTGCAGTTCAGCCTAAAGGGGTTTTAATCATTAATAGCTCTTTAATAGAAAAAGCAGCGAAACGTGATGATATTGAGGTATATCGTGTGCCAGTTAATGATATTGCCGCTGAACTAGGCAATGCCAAGATGGCTAATATGGTGGGATTAGGGGCATTGATAGCCGCCACAGGAGCTATACAAAGTGAATCTTTATATAAGGCCTTTGCGAAAAAGTTCGCTGCCAAGCCTGGGCTACTCACAGCAAACAAGGAGGCTATACAAAGAGGTTACGATTGCGTAAAACAGGGGTAAGAGGTTTAATAGTGTAAAACTATCGTAATAAGAAAGCTGTTCGCAAATTGCGAACAGCTTTTTAACTGTGTTAGAAAGTATATGTTTTTGGGGTAATTGAGTAAAAACGTTAAACACGAAGATATGAAGATAACACGAAGAACACAAAACAGTATAGTAAAAAAAATCTTCGTGATCTTCATGTTCTTTGCGCCTTCGTGTTTAAACGTATTTTTCTTTTTATGTTTTAAAAGACACGTAACGTTTTTTTACTATATCAAAAAGTATAAGTTTTACAAACTTTGACGGTAAATTTCTTTGATTTCATCACTCGTTGGAACCCGAGGATTGTTTTGGATAGGAAAGTTCATTGTTTTTAAGGCATTAGCTGTTAGCCAGTCCAGTTTATCCTCTGTAACCCCAAAGTCTCCTAGTGTAGGAGTCATATGTAATCTAGTTAAAAGGCTACTCACACATTCAATGCTTTTGGCTGCTGCGTCTTCAATAGACAGTCCATCAATAGTTGCCCCCATTGTTTTGGCAATCGTAGCGAATTTATGAGGCGCAGATAAATAGGTGAACTTCATGATTGGGATGTATAATGCAGCCAGCCCTTCACTATGAGTTACATTAAACAAGCCACTTACAGGATGCTCTAAGGCGTGAGGTAAGGTAACGCCACCGGCATCAATAGCCATGCCCCCAAGGGTATTTGCTAAGGCTACTTTTTCCCATGCTTCGATATTACTAGGGTCTTCATAAACCTTCGGCAAATTTTCGGTGATGAGAGCAATGGTCTGTAGTGACATTATTTCTGTAATGGGATTGCTTTTTTTCGAAATGTAGGACTCAATGGCATGAAATAATGCGTCAAGACCTGGTCCGGCAATTGATCGTTTGGGCAATGTCAATAATAACTCTGGATCTACAATGGAAGCTTTCGCGTATAGGAATGGAGATTTTATACTTTTTTTATCATTATTTTCAGGGTTAGTGAGTACTCCCATATTATTACCTTCGCTACCTGTACCTGCTGTGGTTGTAATGAGTATCAAGGGGAGTGCGCCTATTCCAGGTTTTCCGAAAATGTAGTCAGAGACGTCTCCTTCATTTATGGCCATAAAAGCAATCGCTTTTGCGGCATCCATAGCGCTACCACCACCCAGTCCAATCACAACATCACATTTCTCACTTTTAGCAACAATTGCTCCCTCGTGAGCCAGTGTCGTCAGTGGGTTTGCCGTAACTTTGTCAAAAACGACGTAATTCAGCCCGTCCTTATTTAAATGATCAATTACCTTCTGCAAGAGACCAGAACGTGCTGAACTGCCTGAGGTTACAATTAATGCTTTATGACCGTATTGCTTAGTCACGGTGCCAACCATGGCAAGTTTGCCACAGCCAAAAATTAGTCGTACAGGGTTATGGAAATCAAAGTTGATCATAGAGAGTCCCCCTTATATATTGGCATACTTTATCTGTTATATATTAGTCATTTATAGAACATTTACCTTTAACTTGTTGACTATTTTCATATTTTAATCATGATGGGTAGCAGGTAGCAGGTAGCAGGTAGCTTTAGACTCAGTATATGAGTAGGGTGAATGAAAATTTCAATGGGTTTAAAAAAAGAGGGGCAAAAGATAGAGGAAACAGTGATAGGGATGGGGAATTTATAAATATGTAATAAAAAATATTGTATTTGATGACAGCTATAGGATGAAAATTGGGAAAACTATAGAAAAAGAAAAAACAGTGTGTGAGGATAACTATGTATTGTGATTTTTGTGGTAATCAGCTTCCTTATCATGTAGGATATTGCAGTAAGTGTGGTCGGCAGCTGAAAGACTATTCGGGAGATACTCAGCCTATACCTATAATCAATGAGACTATTTTGAGTAGCACGAAAAAGAAAACACTGGCCTCATCACCGTGGTATAGATCAATTTTCAAAAAAAAGATACCCAATAATAGGTCTAAAGCGTGGAGTGCACTGTATTACCTAGCCTCAGTAGCAATTATTATAGGGCTGATATATGTTTTAGTAACATTTAAAACAGTTAAGGAATATCAGATGTTGCTATCTGTACTGGGTGGTTTATGGGCTCTCTATATTTTATGGAAACGTTAATTCAGAAGAATTAAATTTAGTATAATGAGGTAACGTTTTCTTATATTTGGTTTTACTATAGAAGGAAAAGGTGATTGTTGTGAAAAAACAAAATGGAAAAAAACAGAAGTTTAAAATAATTCCCATCATCGTGTTGGTTGTACTCCTGAGTACCCTTTATATTGGTGTTCATCAGGCGAAGCTGTTTGCCAAGTATGTAAGCACTCAAGCTGAGCCTGTGAATGTTGTCGAAGGGGAAGTTAGCCAAGAAAATGTACATTTAAAATATCCACAGGTTGAGGGTTTAAAGAATGAGGGGGTACAAAGTAAAATAAATTCGCAGATTGCTAATGAAGTAAATGCATTTAGGGAACCAGTAGACCAAAAAGATCATTCTGTTGATACCCGCTATTCCCTAGAGCTAAATAAAAATAATATAATAAGTTTGACACTTACCGAATCTCATTACAAGAAAATGATGGCTCATCCAATGCACTATATGAAAGGAATGACGATCAATACTAAAACTGGACAAGTCTATAATTTAGTAGATTTATTTAAAACCAATAGTGATTATCAGACACGGATTAACGGCATGATCAATCAGCAGATTGTTGATAAAGACATGCATTTATTAAAACCATTTGAAGGGATAAAGCCGNATCAAGAATTTTACTTAACTGGTGATGGAATAGTGATTTATTATCAGCTGTATGATTATACTCCTTATGTATATGGNTTTTCGAAATTTAATATTCCCTATGATCAAGTAGCCGATATTATGCAAAAGGGCCTTATTCAATGATTATTTCTTTGTTTGTTTAAAAACCACTGATAAAGTTTGCAAATAAGATGGAAAAAGACTAAGATCTCTATGAAGCGTATGGACAGTCTATACTCTATTTAAAAGATATTGGAGAAAAAATTGTCGCGGCTATTGTCTTAAGAAGGGGGATTTATGGAGCAGTTATTTCAAATGGTGATTGATCTTATTGATATATGGGGATATCCCGCTATTCTCATCGGAATGGCCCTGGAGAGTGCCAATATACCAATTCCTAGTGAACTCATTTTTGGTTTTGCCGGTTATCTTGTTTTTCTCGGACGACTGGATTTTAATATGGTTGTTATCGCTGGCGTCGTCGGTGGATTAGTTGGCTCTATCATATCTTATTTAGTAGGTTATTATGGCGGACCAGCCTTTGTCATAAAATATGGACGGTATGTATTTCTATCTGCAAAAAATGTGACTATGGCTCAGAAGTGGTTTGATCGTTATGGTTTAATAACAGTACTGGTGGCAAGATTGTTGCCTGTTGTTCGTACTTTTATCTCACTACCTGCTGGGTTCGCGAGGGTTAACTTTGTTAAATTTGTAATATATACGGTTTTAGGGTCGGTACCTTGGACGATTATCCTTGTTTATATCGGGATGTTACTTGGCGAAAGTTGGACTACAATGCGTGCCGTAGGTCATCAGGCCAGTTTAGTTGTAGCTGGTGCACTGCTTATTTTGCTTCTTTATTATATAATGAAGAAACGACGCACTGCCTGAAACCAAGTATATTCGCGACTTACAGAGTAGTACTAGCAGAAAGAGTGAATAATAACATTATAATTCGGAGCAAAGGATATGGAGAATGAAGGAATCAGAAGGACAAATACCGACTATTAAAAAACATAGTAATTCCTTTCTAAAAGGCACATTGATCTTAACAGTGGGCGGAATGGTTGTAAAGGTGATTGGCTTTTTAAATTGGATTATCTTGTCACGTGTTTTGGGTGGCGAGGGAATCGGGTTATATCAGATGGCCTTTCCCATCTATCTTTTAGCCCTTAGCGTATCTTCTGCCGGTATCCCTATAGCCATTTCAATTATTACTGCTGAGAAGCTAGCCCTTAATGATTTTAGGGGGGCAAATCGTGTTTTTCGCATTTCTTTAACAGTACTCACGTTGACAGGCTTATTATGTAGTCTATTATTATATTTTGGTGCTGAATTATTAATTAAATATCAATTCATTCATGATTCGAGAGCTTATTATGCGCTACTCGCCTTATCACCGGCGGTGTTTTTTGTTACGATTTTAACTAGCTTTCGTGGATATTTACAAGGTTGTCAGATTATGACACCTACAGCTGTGTCACAGATTGTTGAACAATTAGTCAGGGTTATTACAATGCTGATATTTGCAACTTTGTTATTGCCAAAGGGGTTAGAATATGCGGCAGGTGGAGCTAGTCTTGGTGCCGCTCCTGGGGCCATGGCGGGCCTTTTGGTCCTTGTCTATTATTATTGGCGTCTGAATAAGGATTTTAAAAATAAAATCAAAAATCAAAATCTAGCAATCCCCCAAGAACCAAGTAGTAGTATAATTAAACGGATTGTTAAGCTGGCTATACCTGTATCCCTATCAAGCCTTATGCTGCCAATCGTAGCTAATTTAGATTTATTTATTGTTCCGGCACGTCTAGAGGTGGCAGGGTATACGGTAGCACAAGCTACGGAATTATTTGGTTATCTGACAGGTATGGCAGTTCCTTTATTGAATTTATCAACTATTTTAACGGCCGCATTATGCATTAGCCTAGTACCAGCAATATCGGAATCTTTCGCCCTTAATGACAAGAAACGGATTTATCAGCAAACTGCCTCAGCAATGCGAATCTCTAATTTAGTGACGATTCCAGCTTTTGTTGCTTTATGGTTGTTGGCTGAACCTGTTTCCAAATTGGTTTATAATGCACCAGAGGCTAGCCATTCCATTAGTATCATATCAGTAGGTATTTTTCTTTTAGGTATACACCAAGTGACGACAGGGGTGCTACAGGGTATGGGGCATACAGCGATCCCTCTAATCAATATGGGTATTGCAGTTGCTTTTAAGGTTGCTTTGAATTGGACACTTACAGCTATGCCGACCTTAGGAATAAAGGGAGCGTCATGGGCAACAGTGGCTGATTTTGGGATAGGCGCGATTTTGAATATGTATTTTGTAAATCGTTATGTGGGATATTCCCTTGATATTAGAAGTTTATTAAAGCCCATTGTGGCAGCAACTGCTATGGGAGGCGTAATTTATTTAACATATGATGTCCTTATGATGGAGACTGGGAGCAATGCTTTGGCTGCGGTGCTGGCGATATCCCTTGGCGGCATGGTGTACGCCGCTGTGCTTTTACTTGTAGGTGGTGTTAGTGAAGGAGACATCAAGCAAATGCCAATTATTGGTGAACGTTTGGCAACCATATTACGTAGGTGTGGGTTATTTAGGACCGTTTAACTTGCTATGTATTCATTTTCCTATCCTCCCAGATGGTTGCAATCCCATTGTACAAAAAGTATAATATGGTGTATTAGTAGGTTGTCCTGAGTGTGATTCTATGGAAGTGATTAGGTACAAGATTAGGCACAGAAGTAGGCGTAGGTTGCTTTAGCGACCATATGATGGTTTTGTTCGATGTGTTAACAGTCGAACTTCATTTGCCTTATGCCTAATCTTTTCAATTTGGCTGAAAAATAGAAATACTAAGAAAAAAATATAGTCAAGACTAGTAATAAAATATTAATATGGTATAATTATCTACAAGGAATGATTATCGATTTATTGACGTTTTACTGTTATTTTATGATATTTATTAAGGCTAGTTTCTACAAAATTTTATGTGCGGGGTGTATTTATGAGTGAATTTCAAGTAATTAAGCGTGATGGTCGTGAGGTTGAACTTAATGTCGAAAAAATTTATGCAGCAATCAAAAAAGCGTATGCTGAAAATTTTGACGGCGTAGTAGAGGAATGTAAATTGCGGGCATTAACGGATAGAGTATTCAAGTGCATTGAGGCGAAGTCGGTACATAGTGTGTCTGTGGAGGAAATACAAGATATTGTAGAAGATGTATTATTGCAATCCAATGAGGTTGCTGTAGCAAAGAAATATATTGCTTACCGGGCTAAACGCACTCAAGTACGTGAAGGCAATATGCGACTCATGATGGACTATAAAGATATTACTTTTAAAGATGCTGAGCAAGTTGATGGAAAACGGGATAATGCCAATGTTGATGGCAATTCGGCTATGGGAACAATGCTGCAATATGGCGTAACAGGGTCGAAATTATTTGCGATTCACCATATTTTAAAAGCAGAGCATGCCAAAGCACACCAGTCTGGTCGCATTCACATTCATGATATGGATTTTGAAGCGATTGGCACTTTGACATGTTGCCAGATTGATATCAAGAAATTATTTAAGAATGGATTTTCTACGGGACATGGACATTTGCGTGAACCCCAGGATATTATGAGTTATGCAGCATTGGCGGCTATTGCTATTCAAAGCAATCAAAATGATCAGCATGGCGGACAATCTGTTCCTAATTTTGATTATGGTATGGCTGCTGGTGTTGCTAAAACTTTTGTTAAATTATATACGGAAAATATGAGAAAGATTTTGACCATTGATTTTGATAAAGCAGCCGAAACTACAATTGATCAAATTATTGCAAGCACTGTGAATACATACAGTGAGGAACAGACCGATTATCCACGCATTGGTGAGCAAGAATACGAGTCTTATCATGTTGCTGAAGGGATGCGCTTGAAAGCCGCTTTAGCACAAGGGAAAATTGCTGTAACGGATGATTCGGTCAATAAAATTCAAGAGTTTACGTATCGTTTCGCTAAAAAAGAAACAGTGAAGAAAACATATCAGGCTATGGAAGGATTTTTGCATAACTTGAATACCATGCATTCAAGAGCAGGGGCACAAGTGCCATTCAGTAGCATTAATTTTGGTACCGATCTTACTCCTGAAGGCCGCTTAGTTGTTGAGCAGTTTCTGCTCTCAGTAGAAGCAGGTCTAGGTAATGGGGAAACGGCTATTTTCCCAATTAGTATTTTTAAGGTCAAAGAAGGTATCAATTACAATCCAGAAGATCCCAATTATGATTTATTTAAACTCTCATGTCGCGTTTCGGCTAAAAGACTTTTTCCTAACTTTGTCTTTATTGATGCTCCTTTTAATTTGCAGTATTACAAACCTGGTCGCCCAGAGACAGAAATTGCTACCATGGGCTGTAGAACAAGAGTCATGGCATCGGTTTTTCCTGAATCAGACGGCGTTGTTTTTGGCAGAGGCAATAATTCCTTTACCAGTATTAACTTGCCAAGACTAGGCATTGAGCATGGTATTGCATTAGGTGCAAGAAAACAGCCTGATATAGACGGCTTTTATGCAGCACTCGATGAGATTATTGAATTGGCTATTCAACAGATATTAGAACGGTATGAAATTCAGAAACAAAAAAAAGTCAAAAATTTTCCTTTCTTAATGGGACAAAAAATTTGGTTTGATTCTGATAAATTAGCTTGGGATGATACCCTTGAAGATGTGATTAAACATGGTACCTTATCAATTGGATTTATCGGTCTTGCTGAGACACTTACAGCTCTGTTTGGTGAGCATCATGGCGAGTCGGAGGCTGCTCAAAAATCCGGCCTTAACATTATTGGACATATGAGAAAACGTATGGATGAAGCGGTCATTAAGTATCAACTGAACTTTTCCCTTCTTGCGACTCCAGCGGAGGGGTTATCAGGCCGATTTGTAAAAATTGATTGCGATTTATATGGTAGCATTCCTGGCGTAACGGATCGGGAATATTATACCAATGGCTTCCATGTTCCAGTATATTATCATATTACAGCTGCTCGGAAAATTGAATTGGAAGCTCCTTATCATGCTTTGACGAATGCAGGTCATATTACTTATATTGAACTTGATGGAGACCTCGCCAAAAATATTGATGCCTTTGAGATGGTTGTACGTAAAATGAAAGAATGTGGCATTGGTTATGGATCCATTAATCATCCTGTTGACCATGATCCTATGTGTGGTTTTACAGGAGTTATTGGTGATAATTGTCCTCAGTGTGGACGATTTGAAGGGGAAAATACGAGATTTGAGCGTATTCGCCGTATTACAGGTTATTTAGTGGGGACAATGGATAAATGGAATGATGCTAAACGTGCCGAAGAAAAAGATCGAGTTAAGCATGGCGTGAGAAATTGCTAGTTTTTTTTAAAAATAATTAGTTTTCTTGAGGAAAAATTAGTTTCGTCATGGAAATAGAGCTTTAATTAATTTTATAATAGAGAAGAATCATAAAATCTATGATTCTTCTCTATTTTTAATTATGAAATAATCGGAAGAAACAATGAGTCTGTAAAAGCATATTGTATTCAAATAATTTAGACAATTTTGATATTGTCAAATCACTTGTAGTATGTTAAAATAATAACATACTACAAGTGAAAATCATCACGTACTTAAAGTAAAAGTATTCATAATGATTTTTGCTAATAAAAATTAGAAAGAAGGCTTTTATTATGAACAACAATATGACATGGGTGCCTGGCGATATCAGTATGAGTAGTAGCGTTATAACAAGCAAAAAATATGTATGCGATAATTGTCATAATGCCTATATAACGTCACAGAAAGAAGGCGAATTTCCTGATGAGTGCCCTTTTTGTAATGCGACTACATCATGTGGGACTCTCGATATTTCATTTGATGCCTAGTTAATTAATAGGGATCGAGGGGATAGGTAGAGCAATATAGATATAAGATATGGAAAAGTGATCAATGTACAATAAAGAAAAGATGGTCTTACGCTGAAGTAAGATCATCTTTTCTTTTGAGCAAATAGCCTTAGTGATCATTGCTTAATCAGTGGCTGACTTTATTGAAAGGTTAAAGGAAAAAGGGATTCTTCCTAAATTTGAAGAATAGAGTGATATTGATTCTATTATGGAAAGTATTCAAAGAGAGGTATTAGACAATGAAAATTCGTTTGTCTTCGCCCATTGATACAGATTCAGTTGTTGATGGACGTGGGTTAAGAACCGTGATTTGGTGTCAGGGCTGTTCCCATGCTTGCCCAGGGTGTCATAATCCTGATACGCATAGCTTTACAGGTGGGTTCGAGGAAGATGTGGAACAACTGGTAAATGAGATTTTGGCGGTGCAAATGCAATCAGGGGTGACTTTTTCTGGGGGTGATCCCATGATGCAAGCTGCAAGTTGTGCCTATATCGCCAGTGCCCTTAAAGAACGGGGTACTAATATTTGGTGTTATACTGGGTTTACTTTTGAAGAATTAGTCGCGAGGGATGATTGTCGACAGTTCTTGCAGTATATTGATGTGCTGGTCGACGGTAAGTTTGAAATCGCCCTAAAGAGTTATGATTTATTGTTTAAAGGATCAGCAAACCAACGTATCATAGACGTACCCAAAAGCTTACAACAAAATAAGGTTGTGTTATATCAGTTCATATAAGTGTATATATTTGACTCATGGTGATCCGACCTTAATGATTTTGCTGGGTAGCTTAACATTACACAACGGATCCACTATGAGTCCTTTTTTAAAGTAACTTTGAATGGGAGAACGTCATGTTTACATATACTGAATTAATCAAGGATATTATTGCAAACGCTGCTATTATTGGTGTTGGGGCGTACCTAACAACTCAATTGGCAGTGTTTCGAAGAACTTTGGGCTATCGTTTATATCGAAAAAGAGATAAAGCCTTTTTAATTATTGTGTTTGGCTTTTTTTCGGCACTTGGTAACACCTTTGGTATCCCACTGATGGGGAGCTTAGTGAATACTAGAATTGTTTGGGCAATTGTAGGTGGGCTACTAGGTGGACCAGTTGTTGGGCTAGGAGTTGGGATAGTTGGTGCTTTCCATCGATATTTTATGGGTGGATTTACCATGTGGGCGGCTGTTTTATCCAATGTTCTTGTAGGCTATTTGAGTGGATTGGTCTTTCGACGTTATGGTCCTCGAGGAGTTACTGTCAAAATTGCAATGATTACAGCAGTGTGTGGTGAAGCTATTTTAAAGATTTTCATACTAATCATGTCCCAGCCCTTTGAGGCAGCCTGGGAATTTGAAAAATTAATTGCGATTCCAACAACGGTGGCTAATTCACTGTCAGTGGGTTTATTTTTATATATTGTTCGTGATGTGTTTGGTGAGCAGGAAAAATATCAAGCTCGTTCAGCTCAACAAGCGATGCGCGTCATTTGCAAAACGAGCCGTTTGTTAAGGAGAGGTTTGACTGAAGAGGTGGCTAATAAATTAGCCTACGAGCTTTATTATGAGTTGAAGCCGGCGGCAGTCGCTATTACAGGTGCTACAAATGTCCTAGCTTTCTTGGGCTGCGGTTCAGACCATCATGTAAAAGGAAAGCCCATTGTGACTGCTGCCACCGCCTTATCCAAGGAAAGGGGCCAAACTGTTATCGCCAAAGATAAGAGTGGGATTGGTTGTCCCCATCCCAATTGTCCCTTAACAGCTGTAGTTGATGCCCCATTAATGGTTAATAATGAATTTATGGGCAGTATTAAAATATTTAGAGCCAATAAAGAGCTTGTTTTGCCCTATGAAATTGAACTCATTCAAGGGATTGCCGACTTTCTTAGTTTGCAATTAGCGTATTTTAAAATGGACGAACAGGCTAGGTTATTGGCTCAGGCTGAATATAATATTTTAAAAGCTCAGATTAATCCACATTTTTTATTTAATACCTTGGCGACGATTCGCAGTTTGATTCGGACTGATCCTGATACGGCGCGGGTATTAATTAAAGATTTATCAGACTTGCTTCGGAAAACATTGGCCAGTAACCGAGAAATTATTGGGATAAGAGAAGAATTAGACACTGTATATCGGTATATTCGTCTAGAAAAAGCCCGGTTTGGTGAGAGAATCAAGGTTGTAGAAATGATACCCCAGGATATTTTAGAATATAACATTCCCGTATTTAGTATTCAACCCATTGTGGAAAACGCCATCAAACATGGCTTGACCAATAAAAAATCAGGCGGGACGGTCTCTATTCGGGCTTGGCATAACGACCATACCTTATTTATTGAAGTGGCAGATGATGGTGTTGGTATTGACGTAGAGAAGCTGAGCCATTTGTTAGAAGATGATCTAATACCAATAAATGGGACAGGGGAAAGTATCGGTATTCATAATGTTAATAATCGCTTAAAACACATTTATGAAGGACAGGGAGGTTTGCGCATGACCAGTGAGAAAGGGGTGGGCACCAAGGTGGAAATTTTTTTACCTTGGGTACCGTCCAGATTGATACCTGGTGATGTTGTTATTGGAGGGGAAAATAATGAATAAGTACAAAGTGCTCATAGTGGATGATGAGTTAATCATGTGTGAGGAGCTGAGCTGCTTAGTAAAACAGGTTAGGGATGTTGAAGTCATTGGTGAATGTTATGATGGGGATTCAGCGCTCCAGTTAATTGCTAAAAAGCAGCCTGATATTGTATTTCTTGATATACAAATGCCGGAAATGAGCGGTTTAAAGGTTGCCAGTATTTTGCGGCAACGTAATCAATTTTCACCAGTCATCATTTTTGCCACTGCATTTGATAATTTTGCCCTTGATGCGTTCGGTCTTAATGTGATTGACTACATCTTAAAACCATTTGATGAGGTGGATATCCAACGGGTTTTGCAAAAAGCAAAACATTATTTGGCACAGGAGAAACAGGGGATATTAGATACTGTCAAGCTAGCGGAAAAACCGATTTATCCTCAAAAGTTTAGTTTTGAAAATAAAGGCAAAATGGACATTGTTGATAATGAAAATATTCAAATGATTTATGCAAAAGACCGATTAGTGTATATCCAAACACTTGATGGTCTTACTTATACTGGGAAATTGACATTGCAGGATTTTGAAAAGTTGTTAGATCCCAATCATTTTTATCGCTGCCATCGTAATTATATTGTCAATCTCAAGTGTATTGCCCAGTTGAATCCCTGGTTTAATCGTGGATTTATGTTAACGCTACGAGGAAATAAGGAAATGGAAGTTCAAGTCAGTCGTAATTTTGTACATGGCTTGCGTAAGTTTATTCAATTTTAATAAAAAATTAATGACAAAATTAATACTATTTTAAGACTATTTGCGATATCATGTTAGCACTGGTTTCTTGTACCTTTTTTTGTCATGTTGGTCAATCTATGAGGTCTTTTGTCCATATTTAATCTTCTTCGTACATTACTGTGATAGTCTATAAGTAATAAAAAAGAGAGTTTTAATAAAAGGTGGCGATGATATGAATAAAAAAAATGTCGAAAATTCACTGAAGATAGAGAATATAACCAATAATATAATTAAAGATGATCAACCTATACGTCTCGTTAGTAATGCAGGAGACGTGCAAGCCGTATTCCGCCAGGCGGGGCAAGATGATACTGCCGTATATGTATACCGGGATGTGATGCCCCAGGGTATTCGCTTGGACCTTAGCTCGATGGACCATATCCTAGAAATCGATGATGATAATCTAGTAGCAGTTGTTGAACCTGGTGTTAGACTTGCGGATTTAGCAGACGCATTAAGGGAAAAAGGGTTGCGCTTTATCCCTGCCGACATTGCTTATTACCATCACCAAACAGTTGGAGAATGGGCTTATGGCGGTTGTCCTAATATTCTGGCCTGGAAATACGGTTCAGGCAAATTTTTTCTTATGGGCGTTGATTTTGTACTACCTACGGGTGAACTCCTTAAGGCGGGTGGCAGAACTGTCAAAAATGTTACTGGATATGATTTAACACGCTTTTTGGCTGGGGCATATGCCGATATGGGAGTGGGTGTGAGATTTATACTTAAATTATTGCCAATGCCTAACAGTCGAGCTAAGTTTAGTGCCCAATTTGATCAAGTATCTGATGTTCTATGCTTTGTGGAAAAATTGCGTCAACAGCCGGGAATTCCTGCATATGTACTGTGGGCCGATGAGATTATTTGTGGTCTGCGATTGAATAAATCAGAAAATGACAATCATTATTTGGTTTGTGAATTTGAGGGCGTCAAGGAAGAAGTGTCCGGTGTTGCCGAGAAAGTGCAAACTTATTTCAAGGAATGTAACGCTCACGCAGTCGTGGAAATAGAATCAGAGGCTGAATTGGAGCCCTTTACGAGTTTGTTTAAGGACGGACCTGATTTTGTTCTTACTGACGAATTCAAGATTCCTTACAATCGGCAGGCAGAATTTATTGCTAATGCCTATAAAATATTTAATCATCACCAAATTATAGGGGGGCTCTTTGGTCAACTTGATGCAGGAAAGATTCATCTGCTTTTTCCCACATTTGGTCCCCAACAAGAGGCTACTATTACAGAACTAATTGCTGCAGCTAAGCAAGTTGGCGGCGTGAGTTCTGGAAAATACCAACGTTTATACACAGATAATAAATTGGGACAGCTAGAGCAGAGTGTAAAAGACCGCTTTGACCCTAAGAATCTGCTCAATCGTCGGAAGGAGATGATTTTATGACTGAATTCCATGAACATCATGAAGAATGGCAAAAGCAACTTGTTAAATGTATACGTTGTGGTACATGCCGCTCAGTATGCCCAGTATTTAAGGAAGAAAACAATGAAAACACCACAGCTCGGGGAAAAGTTAAACTGTTAGAGTCAGTCGTTGAGGGCAAATTGGAACTTACTCCTATACTGCAAGAACGTTTTTCCAAATGCCTACTGTGCAAAGCTTGCGTATCCGGATGCCCATCTGGTGTGAAGACAGATGAACTTTTCCTCAGCGCCCGGCAAGCTGTCGTAAGCAAGAATGGCTTGTCCATTGCTAAACGCCTGGCTTTCACCGGTCTTACGTACCGCAAACTATTTGATTTTGGCTTAAGGATAGGAGCCAGATTCCAAAATTTAGTCTTAAAAGAAGCTCCAGATGGTCGGGGGCGTATCCCACGTGTATTATTACCAGGTGCTGGTCTTAACAATCGGCGTATCATCCCATCCCTGGCTAAGCGCACCTTGCGTAGTCAACTCCCTATAGTCAGTCATGTGGACAAACCACGTGCTAGAGTAGCCTTTTTTACAGGGTGTATGTTAAATTATATTTACCCTAAGGCTGGTCAAGCAATTGTGAATATTTTACAACGAAATAAAATCGAAGTTGTCATTCCCGAAAATCAGTGTTGCTGTGGTACACCTGCTTTTACGTCAGGTGATCAGGACACTGGTCGGTATCTAGCCGGGCAAAACATTAAGGCTCTATCTGGCGAATTTGACGCCATCATTACAGGCTGCGCTTCCTGTGGCTCGGCTCTGCAACATGAATATGGACAGATTTTGACGGATCCTTGGATGAAAGATGAGTGGCAGAAGATAGCCAGTAAAGTGTATGATATTACCACTTATCTCGTTAAATTCTGTGATCTTAAAGGACTTGGCCCGGTAAATATGAAAGTCACCTATCACGATGCTTGCCATTTAGTAAGAGGGATGGGCGTGTCTAAAGAACCACGGCAAATTTTCGCGGCTATTCCTGGTTTAGAATTTCGCGAAATGCAGGAGTCTGATAAATGCTGTGGCGGTGCCGGATCATTCAGTATGGCCTATTATGAACTCGCTAGGAAGATTAATGACCATAAGCTGGATCATGCGGAAGCAACGGGTGCGGATTGTCTGGTAACTGGTTGTTCAGCCTGTCGTATGCACATCACAGATGGGCTGAGTCAAAGAAACAGCAATCTTAAGATTATGCATACTGCTGAACTCATTGAATTATCATATAAAGCGGGCCAAAAGGAGGAGAATTAAATGCTAAATCCTACCTTTGTAAAGGAACTAATCAGTTTGGTTGGTCCTCAACACATGATGAGTGAATTAGAAGACCGCATTTGTTATTCCTTTGATGCGACTTTTATTGATTCATTACCAGATATTGTTGTTCAACCGGGCAATCAAGATGAAGTCGTTAAAATTGTTAAATTAGCCTATCAGTACAAAGTGCCTGTTGTTTCTCGGGGAGCGGCAACGGGATTGTCAGGTGGAGCTGTACCGGTAAAAGGGGGCATTGTCTTAGAATTAACTCGTCTCAACCACATTATTGACATCGATGTTGTTAATCAGCGAGCTATTGTCGAGCCAGGTGTAATCACTCAGGACTTTCTTAATGCTGTAAATAAGGCTGGGCTTTTGTATCCTCCTGACCCGGCTAGCAGTAAGATGTCTACAATGGGTGGTAATATTGCGGAATGTGCTGGCGGCCCCAAAGGCGTTAAATATGGTGTCACTCGAGATTATCTGTTGAGCCTCGAAGTTGTACTTCCCGATGGTAGTGTAGTGAATACAGGTAATATCATTGACGGTGAGATGTGCGGTCCTGATTGGACCATGTTATTTTGCGGATCTGAAGGAACTTTAGGCGTTATTACTAAAATTATTCTAAAACTAGTGCACAAACCTGAGCATAAGCAAACATTGCTGGCTACATTTGATAAGATTGAAGATGCGGCGACAACAGTGAGTGTGATGATGGCTTCAGGTGTTATTCCTACAACATTAGAAATAATGGATAATATGACAATTAGGGCTGTGGAAAATTACCTTTGTATTGGCTTGCCCATTGAGGCAGGAGCCATATTGTTAATCGAAGTTGATGGTGATCCGAAAGCTGTTCGTTCTCACGTACTTCATGTCCAAAAAGTGTGTAAAGAGTGCGGAGCCAGTGCTGTAAAAACTGCTCAGACCCTGCAGGAAAGCGATGCCCTGTGGAAAGCTAGGCGATCCATTTCTCCGGCTTGCGGCAAAATTGCTCCCACTAAAATTTCGGAAGATGCCACGGTGCCACGTAGCAAAATACCTGCAATGGTGAAGCGTGTTCGGCAAATTGCCGAAAAATATCAGCTGAAAATGGTTATCTTTGGTCATGCTGGTGACGGTAATTTGCATCCAAATATTCTAAGTAACAAACACGATAAAGAGGAAATGAAGCGCGTGCATCAAGCAGTTGAAGAACTATTTCATGCAGCGCTGGAGTTAGGTGGTACCTTATCAGGGGAACATGGCATCGGCTATATGAAAGCTCCATTTTTAGTTTGGGAAACAGGGGAAGTGGGCTTTGCTGCCGGACTAAAAGTTAAAGAGGCCCTTGATCCAGAGAACATTATGAATCCTGGTAAGATGTTTGATTATAAGGAAAACTAGGCTTGCGCCAAGCATTAGTTGCCCTTACTTGAAATTAGAAAGGGTATGGTTTCGAATTGCGTGAGAAAAAGTAGAGGACGTGAAATCAATGCCCAATAAAAAATGGATATCAGTTGCAATTGCTTTTATTTGTTTAATTGTGATTAACTGGTTTACACCCGATGCCGCTGGATTAACTCCTAGCGGAAAAGCAGCCCTTGCAGTGTCTGTATTTGCTATCATTGTATGGGTGACTCAGGCATTTGAGGATGCGGTTAGTGGTCTTTTGATTATCTTCTTGTTAGCAGTAATGCATGCTACCAATTTAGCAGGGGCCTTTAGCGGGTTTTCCAATACCGCAATATGGTTGATAATTATAGGCTTTATCATGGCTGGTTGTATGGAAAAATCAGGATTATCCAAGCGGATTGCATTGTTTTTAATTAATGCAGCCCAAGGGGAAGCCGTCAAAGTTTATTGGGCAGTAGCTGTAGTTATGGCAGTACTGACTTTTCTCGTTCCGTCCATTACGGCAAGGACGCTACTCATGTTACCCATTATTGTGGGGATCGGGCAGGCCTTCAAAGCCAAACAAGGACAGAGCAATATTATGAAAGGCTTACTGTTTATTGTATGCATGAGTGGTACGATGATGAGTATCGGTGTTCTTACCGGTCATGTTGGTAATCCAATTACTGCTGGACTCATTCAAGCAGCAACAAAACAGACTATTTCCTGGTCAATGTGGTTTAAAGTTGGCGGGCCACCGGCTTTTATACTAGCATTTATCTCGGTTTATGTTATTCTTAAGATATGGCCACCAGAAATCAAGAAAATGGGGCAAGGCAAGGAATATATACAAAATGAGCTTGCAAGCCTCGGTGAACTCTCCAGAATGGAAATCTATACCTTTGTAGTGTTTATTGTTACGTTAATTCTCTGGGCCACGGATTCATTACATAAGGTAGATGTTGTTGTTGTCGGATTATTATCCGTAATTTTGCTATTATGGCCCAATAAAGGGGTAATGGGCTGGAAAGAGGCACAACAGAAAGTTCCATGGAATGTCTTTATTCTATATGGCGCTGGCTTATCAATGGGTACATCCTTGGTCAGTTCTGGGGCGGCAAAATGGTTAGCTGGGACGATGCTTTCTCCCATTGCGGCTATGCCTCATACCGTTCAAATGATTATACTCATCTGGTTGGTAACAGGGCTTCAAATATTCTTTACAGGGGGCGGACCTAAGACGACCGCATTGACGCCAATTGTCATTGCCCACGCTGTTACAATAGGCGCTGATCCCATGGTATTCGCTCTTATTTTGGGAATGAATATGCAACATCAATATTTGCTCCCAGTAAGCAATATGCCGAATGCAGTAGCAATGGGTAGCGGACATATTACGACTGGGGAATTGATAAAAACGGGCGCTGTTATGAGCATTTTAGCAGCTGTCTTTATGAGCATCATGGTATTAACATATTGGACGTGGATAGGTGTAGTGCAATAATTGCATTAAAACCAGAGAACGTAGTGTTCTCTGGTTTTTTTTACACTAGAAAGTATAATTTTTTTTAGTAGTTGAGTAAAAATCGATAAACACGAAGATATGAAGATGCGAAGATAACACGAAGAACACAGAACAAATTAGTAAAAAATCTTCGTGCTCTTCATGTTCTTTGCATCTTCGTATTTAAGCGTGTTTTTTCCTATGTTTTAAAGGACACGCTGTGTTTTTTTATGCGTGGATGTAAAGTAATTAATAAATAAGCTTGACACTTTTGATGAACTCATGATATACTACTTGCAGATCAATAAAGAATACTATAAGTTGTTATGTTGTGCGACTCGTGTTTATAAGATAGAAAGTAGATTTTTTTACAAAAACTACCTAGCATTTCGCAGGAAAGTGTCTCTGTGATGGTTGAAGAGGTTGATTGTAGGCAAATGACTGGTACGTTAGAGTTTTTCTTATTATTAGAAAGAGTAATAATTAACCCTGTCTCTCTATATCCTATAAAGTAGTAGTAATGTTGATTAAGTACATAGTGGTTATAATTTGCAAAGTTGCGTTGTTTATTAGTTACTGCTATACATTATAGGTTATTAGGGGGATTAAAAATGAATATAGAAGAGCGTATTTATCAGCTTTGTGAAAAGTTGATGAACCTGGGATATTATCGGTTCCAGGTAAAGAGTATTATGCAAACTGTCATGGGAAATAATGATATGAATAATGCTAATAGTGATCAACAGCTCAAAATAGTCAATGTATTAGAAAACTATGAGAAGTTAGCTAATGATTATTTCTTTGCATATAGTAAATAAATAAATAAAGAGCCTTCTGAGGCTCTTTATTTTATGTTAATTGATGGGTATTACCTACCATTTATAAAAAGAAAGGTTGATGAAAACATGATTAGTACAAGTGGTTTGACTTTACGTTATGGTAAACGGGCATTATTTGAGGATGTTAATATAAAATTCAATCCAGGTAATTGCTATGGTCTAATTGGTGCTAATGGCACAGGGAAATCCACCTTCTTGAAAATTTTGTCTGGTGAGATTGAGCAAAATTCCGGTGATGTTTTCATTACAACCGGTGAACGACTAGCTGTTCTAAAACAAAATCATGATGAGTTTGATGAAATTGAAGTATTGAAAACCGTTATTATGGGACATGCGAGACTGTATGAAATTATGGCAGCAAAAGAAATATTATATGCCAAAGAAAATTTCACAGATGAAGATGGTATAAAAGTTGGGGAGTTAGAAGGGGAATTCGCTGACCTTAATGGCTGGGATGCTGAGACAGAAGCTTCTAAAATGCTAATGGGCCTTGGAATTGGCGAAGAGTTCCATACTAAGTTAATGAAAGATTTACCTGGCAATGATAAGGTGAGGGTATTGTTAGCCCAAGCGTTATTTGGTAGCCCAGATATTTTGCTATTGGATGAGCCGACAAATTATCTTGATGTAGAGTCAATTGGATGGCTGGAAGATTTCCTCTATAATTTTAATAATACTGTTATTGTAGTCTCTCATGATCGTCATTTTTTAAATAAAGTATGTACTCATATTGCTGATATCGATTTTAGTAATATTACATTATATGTAGGTAACTATGACTTTTGGCAGCAATCTAGCGAATTAGCCCTTCGGATGGCTAAAGAAGCTAATAAGAAGACGGATGAAAAAATGAAAGAGTTGCAAAGTTTTATTCAACGTTTTAGTGCCAACGCATCTAAGTCAAAACAGGCAACATCACGCAAAAAGCAATTGGATAAATTAACACTGGAAGATATAAAACCATCTTCACGCAAATATCCTTACATTGCCTTCAAACCCGATCGTGAAGCAGGGGATCAACTACTAACTGTTGAAGGTCTATGTAAAACGATTGATGGCGAAAAAGTTCTTGATAATGTTAGCTTTGTCGTGACTAAGGGAGATAAAATCGCTTTTGTCGGTCCTAATAGTATTGCAAAAACAACACTATTTAAGATCTTGATGGGNGAAATGGAAGCTGACAGTGGGGAATTTAAATGGGGTACGACCACCACACAAGCCTGTTTCCCTAAAGACAATGCTCAGTATTTTGAGAGTAACTTAAATCTTGTAGATTGGCTTCGTCAATTCTCACGAGATCCAGATGAGACCTTTGTTAGAGGCTTTTTGGGTCGTATGCTGTTCTCTGGTGAGGAAA
>JGI24143J45723_1000173_pt1 | contig 34466 bp, 27 predicted proteins | sample BarGraIncu00432A_FD_45723 | JGI IMG/M metagenome (IMG submission 45723) | reverse complement strand
CCGGGTGCGCTCCAGGGTCCCGAAGAGATTCCCGAGCATCGGAAAAGAGCACCCTTTGACCCGGGTGAAAAGAAGCGCCGGCCCGCCGGCCTGGTAGACCCGCCGCTGGATGGAACCTATCTCCAGGTCTGCCGAGAGTTCCTGGTCAATCCGAATCAGGGAACCCGAACGCTCCAGGTCTGCGACACACGCTGCACTATTTCTATATCCCAACTATTTCTCCCGCCAGACATGGTGCCTAAATCACTGGTTTATTTTTAAAGCACCCCTGCAGGCAAGTCAACACAAAACCGGAACCGGAGTTTAACACTGCCGCGGCACCCCGTGAGGAGGGGCAATTGAGTCGCCGGCGCAGTTCCCCCTCCCCAGCCCTTCCTCCTCCGGGAGAGGGGACTCTTCCTGCTTCCTACTTCCTACTGGGAAGGTGCCATATGCTCATCGTCCCCACGCTCCAGCGTGGGAATGCATCCGGGGACGCTCCTGCGTCCCGGTTTGCTGCTGAAGACGCCTGGGACCATTCAAATGAATGCTTGACCCATTATGGTTAATAGTTGTAATCAAACAGTTGGGGCGATGGCCGGCTGGTCGCTGAGAACCGAAACGCCCTCACCCGGCCTGCGGCCACCCTCTCCCGGAGGGCGAGGGTACCCCCCTACCGCCGGCCCTTGTGTAGATGAAAAGGAAGTTAACGCGTCAACGGGAGGTCCCCTTTGCCACGCTATACCATTTTCAGAAAGATCCTGATCATCACCCTGCTCCTTTCCCTGGCGCCGCTCCTCGTCACGTCCACCATACTTCTCATCAACCTGCAGACGACAAGCTCCCGGATCTCCCAGGAGATCTCCGCATCCGAAGACGTCCAGGCCTCCGAATCCCTCACCATGAGGGCCCGTCAGCTGGCTGAAAACATCTCGGACTTCCTGCACCAGTGTGAAAGCGACCTGCTCTTTCTGTCGCGCTCGCAGCTCAAGCGCTCCACCCTGCTGGAGTTCTACCAAACCCGCCGCTCCGAGGTCTGTCTTAGAAACGGCGACGCCGCGACTACGCGGGAAACCCGGGAACTGATCCCCCTGTACCGCTCCATCGCACTGATTGACGCCAGCGGCCAGGAACGGGTGGTGATCCGGGACGGCAAGTTCCTTACCGGGAGCGCACTACGCAAGATCTCTGATCCCGCCAACACCGAGTTCCTGAGCGAAGACTATTTCAGGCGAGTGCGCGCCCTCAAACGCGGCGAGATCTACGTTTCGCACCTGACCGGCTTTCACGTGTCACGTCAGGAGCAACTCAGGGGAGCCCCGACGCCGGAAAGCGCCTATAACGGCACCACCTACCAGGGGGTGATCCGGTTTGGGGCGCCCCTTTTCGACAAGAGCGGCGCCTTCGCCGGTATGGTGATCCTCTCTCTCGACCAGCGCCACCTGATGGAATTCACCCAGCACGTGGACCCCGGAAAGAATTTCTCCACCGTATTTCCTTCCTATAACAGCGGCAACTACGCCTTTCTCTTCGATGACGAGGGGTGGATCATAACACACCCCAAATACTGGGATATCCGCGGGCTAGACAGAAATGGCAAGATGGTGCCGCCCTACTCCGAGAACTCCAGCAAGACCGATATCGACACCGGACGGATCCCCTTCAACCTGGACCGCGCCGGGTTCGTGCACCCGAGCTACCCGAAGGTGGCAGCTGCAGTGCGCGAGCAGCGCGTCGGCTATGTCGATATTGCCAACGTCGGCGGCGCCAAAAAGATCATGGCCTATGCGCCGATCAGCTACGATACCGGCGATTACCGCAAAACCGGCATCTTCGGGGGGGTCACCATCGGTTTTCAGGCGGACCAGTTTCACGACGCCGCCCGCAAGGGAAGCCGCCTGATCAACCGGCAACTCAGCAATCACAGAACGACCAGCGCCGTCATCATCCTGGTAACCGCCTTTATCTCAGCTCTCTCGGCGTGGCTCCTTTCCCGGGGCATCAGCATCCCCCTGCGGCAGCTGACCGAGGGCGCCGGAAAACTTGCCGCCGGCGACAGCCACGTCAGGGTCGCGGTGACTTCTGCCGACGAGATCGGCGAACTGGCCGGCACCTTCAACTTCATGGCCGACGAGTTGGAGCTGCGCAAGCAAAGCATCCTCTCTACCCTCGACGAATTGCGCAGTTCACGCCTGGAGATCCTGGATGAGCGCAATTTTAAGACGAGCGTGCTGGAGAGTATCTCCAGCGCCATTGTCACCTTCTCCCCGGAGGGGTATCTAACTTCCATAAACGGCACTGGACGCCTTTTCCTGGGGCCCGAGGTCGTGCAGGACCAGCATTACCGCAGCGTCTTTGCCGGCTGGGGGGCGCTGAGCGACCGCATTGACCGCGTGCTGAGCGGTGAGGCCGGCTACGGCCGGGAACCTTTCAAAATCGACCGGGCCGCGGGTCAGACCCATTTCGACGTGGGATGCTTCCCGATCGGCCTCAATGCCGAGAAGGGATTGACCGTGACCTTGCGTAATGAGACCGAAAAGGAGAAACTGCGCGAGGAGATGCTGCGGTTGGACCGGTTTGCTTCGCTCGGCAAGCTCTCCGCCGGAATCGCCCACGAGGTGAGGAACCCCCTCACCGGCATCTCACTTTTGCTGGACGACCTGCACGACCAGGCGGCGACCGGCTCCGACGACCAGGAGATGATCAAAAAGGCTCTGGCCGAGATCGGTCGGGTGGAGCGGCTGATCAACTCACTTTTGAACTACTCGTCGCCGGCACGGGCCGAATTCCGCCAAAGCGACCTGAACCGGGTGGTGCACGATACGGTCCTGCTGATGCGCAGGCCGTGTGAACGGCGGAAGGTGGTGCTGGACTTTGTGGAACATCCGCTCCCCGGCTGCAGAATCGATCCGGAAAAGATCAAGCAGGCGGTGCTCAACATCATCAGGAATGCCCTGGAGGCCCTCCCGGGTGGCGGGCGGATCTGCGTCACGACCAGCGCCAGGGAAGAGTGGGTGGTGATAGAGATCGGTGACGACGGCCCCGGGATCGCGGTCGACGACCTCCCCCTGATCTTCGAGCCGTTCTTCACCCGCAAGGGCGCGGGTACCGGGCTGGGCCTCTCTATCACCCAGCGTATCATCGAGGAGCATCACGGCAGGATCCGCGTGGAGAGTACCTCTGGGCAGGGAACGCTCTTCATCATCGAGCTGCCCTTGTAGGTCGCAGTTGAACGGGTGCAGCGTGAAACGCGACATCAAATCGCCCCCACGGAGTCGGGACGCGGGAGCGTCCCCGGATGCATTCCCACGCTGGAGCGTGGGAACGATAGGCGCCATATCATCGTCGCGTTGTTGAATCCAACACGACCTACAAAGGGTTTCCCATGGAAAAGATTCTCATCATCGACGACGAAGCGTTCATCTGCGAAAACGTCCAGCGTATCCTCTCCAGCGAGGGGTTCCAGGTGCGCACCGCAGCCTCGGGACAGGAGGCCCGCGACATCGTCGCGTCTGAAGAGATCGACCTGGCCCTGCTCGACCTGAACCTCGGCACGGAAAACGGCATCGATGTCCTGAAGGCACTCAAGGAGTTGGATCCCGAACTGCTGGTGATCATCATCACCGGGTACGGCTCGGTGGAAAGTGCCGTGGAATCCCTCAAGCTCGGCGCGTTCCACTACATGAAGAAACCATTCAAGTCCGACGCGCTGAGACTCATCGTCAAGCTGGCTCTAAAAACCCAGACGCTCAAGCGCGAAGTGCGCAAACTGAAACGCGACGGCGGCGTGCTCCCGGGACGCTCCCCCATTATCGGCAGGAGCGAGGCGTTCCACGAGGTTGCGGCCCTGGTCCGGGAAATCGCCCGCATCCCCTCGACGGTGCTCATCACCGGCGAGTCGGGAACCGGCAAGGAACTGGTGGCACGCGCCATACACGACCTGTCGGACCGCAGGGACGCCGGCTTCATCGCCATCAATTGCGCCTCGATACCCTCGGGACTTCTGGAAAGCGAACTGTTCGGGCACGAAAAGGGAGCCTTCACCGGGGCCAGCTGCCGCAAGGCGGGACTCTTCGAGGAGGCGCACCACGGCACCATCTTCCTGGACGAGATCGGCGAGATGGACCTGACCATGCAGGTGAAGCTGCTGCGCGTGCTGCAGGAGCGCTCCCTGCGCCGGGTGGGCGCGGTCAAGGACATCGCCATCGACGTGCGCGTCATCGCTGCCACCAACCGCGATCTGAAAGCCCGGATCGCCGACAACAGCTTCCGGGAGGACCTTTATTACCGGCTCAACGTCTTCCCTATCCACATCCCTCCCTTGAGGGAGCGCACCGCCGACATAGCCGCGCTGGCCGCTTTCTTCCTGGACAGCTTCAGCCGCGCCTTCGGGCGGGATTTTCGCGATGTCTCTGCCGAGGCGGAGCGCCTGATGGAGCTCTACGCCTGGCCGGGGAATATCAGGGAACTGAGGAACGTCATCGAGCGCATCTGTATTATGAGAAGCGGCCCCACCCTGCTTCCCGAGCACCTCCCCCAGGAGATCAAGGAACTCCAGTTCACGCAATCTCCGGGTGCAGAACTGACCACGAGTTGCCTGGCAAACCTGCCGGCCGACCTCGGTCTCGAAGAAGCGATCTGCACCATAGAAAAGTCGCTTATCGAGCAGGCGCTGCAGAAAACCGCGGGAAATGTGCTGCAGACTGCGCTCAACCTGAAGATCCCGCGGGGCACCCTGCGCTACAAGATGGACAAGTACGGGCTGTGACTATCCCTCCCCCGGCTTTTCCAGCGCGCATCCACCCCGCTTCTTCCACTTTGGCTACTATCCGCCACTCAACTGGCGGATTTTAGCCACCAAATCTCCCGCCCCGTATCCAAACCACCATTATCTTCCGATGTAGCACGTATTTTCAGTACATTAGGTAAACTATGCCGATGGTACTCCTATTGCATTAAAACAATGTCTCTGTTTTATTCATTGTAGCGTGACCAGCAGGTAAAGACCGACTCAGCCGGGTACCGGCACGGATCCATGACGTTCGGCAGCTAATGATAGCTCGGCATCTCACCTTAAACATCACCCACATCAAGGAGGAAGACTATGAAACTGAACGGATGTCTGAAAAGCCTGATCCTCGGGGCAGTGGCGCTCGCCCTACCGATGACCGCCCTGGCGGCACCCGCACCGATCGTCATCAAGTTCAGCCACGTCGTTGCCGCGAACACGCCCAAGGGGCAGGCCGCCATGTACTTCAAGAAATTGGCGGAGGAACGCACCAAGGGGCGCGTGAAGGTGGAGGTCTACGCCAACAGCCAGCTCTACAAGGACAATGAGGAGATGCCGGCCCTGGAACTTGGAAGCGTGCAGATGCTGGCGCCGTCCCTCGCCAAGTTCGCCCCGCTGGGGGTTAAGGAATTTGAACTGTTTGACCTCCCCTTCATCTTCGACAACTACCAGGAACTGCACAAGGTCACCCAGGGCCCTGTCGGCCAGAAGCTTTTGAAGAAACTTGAGCCCAAGGGAATCCTCGGCCTCGCCTACTGGGATAACGGGTTCAAGGTGATGAGCGCCAACAAGCCGCTCAAGACCCCCGCCGATTTCAAGGCATTGAAGATGCGCATCCAGTCCTCCAAGGTACTTGATGCCGAGATGCGCTCCATGGGCGCTATCCCGCAGGTCATCTCCTTCTCCGAGGTCTACCAGGCCCTGCAGACCGGCGTGGTCAACGGCACTGAGAACCCCCCGTCCAACCTCTACACCCAGAAGATGTACGAGGTGCAGAAATACGTGACCGTTTCCGACCACGGCTACCTGGGCTATGCCGTCATCGTCAACAAGAAATTCTGGAATGGCCTCCCCGCCGATATCCGCGGCATCCTCGAGGGCGCCATGAAGGACGCCACCACGTATGCAAACGAGGTCGCCAAGAAAGATAATGACGAGGCGCTGGCACTGGTTAAGAAGTCAGGCAGAAGCCAGATCATCACCTTGACCCCCCAGGAGCGTCATGTCTGGAAAAAGACCATGGACAAGGCCCACAAGGAACACATGAGCCGGATCGGTGCCGACCTGGTGAAGGAAGTCTACCGGGAAACCGGCTATAACCCGGACAAATAGTCCAGATCCGGGGAAAGGCCGCTGCCCGCCCGAGAGCGGCTTTTCCCCGGGGACCCCGGTTACGCTCGCAACAGTGTCGTGCGACAACAAATACCCTGCAGGAGAAAACCGTCATGATGAAAAGTCCTTGACCATCTTGAGGAGTGGATCATCACCTTCCTCATCGGTGCCGCGACACTGCTCATCTTCGCCTCGGTGGTGCACCGCTACGCCTCAAGCATCCCTATTCCCGGTCTGCAGGATTGGCTGATCTCGCTTAACTTCAGTTGGGCGCAGGAACTATGCATCTACATGTTCGTCTGGATGGCCAAGTTCGGTGCCGCCTACGGCGTGCGCTCCGGCATCCACGTGGGCGTCGACGTGCTGGTGAACCGCCTGCCTGACCAGTGGCGCAAGAAAGCCGTGCTGATTGCGCTCTTCGGCGGCGCCGCTTTCACCGGAATAATCGGCACCCTGGGCGCGCGTTTCGTCTGGGCGGACGGCATGCACTTCGCCGTGGCGACCTTGCTGGGAATGCCCATAGGCGAGTTGACGTCAGGACCGACCTCGCCGGATCTCGAGTGGCCGACCTGGGCCATATATTTGGCGGTGCCGCTCGGCTCGTATCTGATGTGTTTCCGTTTCCTGCAGGTGGCCTGGGGCTTCATCCGCAGAGGTGAACTGCCGCATCACGATCATGCCCATGTCGAGGGAATCGATCTGGAGGAAAACGAAGCCCCCGTCTTCGAAAAAGTCATGGTCGGAGGTGTGGAATGAGCGAACAGGCAGCGATCAACTTCTTGCCGCCCCTGAGCAAAAAACGGGCGGGCATTATCCTGGTCTCCATTGCCACGGCGCTGGTCGCCATCACCTTCTTCGGCAACGTCGGCATCGTCTTTGCCCTGCTGGTCGCCTTGATGCTGACCGGCATACCGGTCTCCATTGCGCTGGGGCTTACCGTTTTGATGTTTCTCTTTACCATGACCAACGTACCGGTCGAAGCGGTGGCGTTGAAGCTTTTCACCGGCATCGAGAAGTTCGAGATCATGGCCATCCCCTTCTTCATCCTCGCCGGCAACTTCCTGACCCACGGCGGAGTCGCCAAGCGGATGATCGCCTTTGCCACCAGCATGATCGGGCACTGGCACGGAGGCCTCGCGCTTGCCGGCATCCTCGCCTGCGCCATGTTCGCCCTGGTCTGCGGCTCCAGTGTCGCCACCGTGGTCGCCATCGGCTCGATCCTGCTCCCCGCCATGGTGAAGCAGGGGTATCCCATGAAGTTCGGCGCCGGCGTCATCGTCTGCGCGGGATCGCTCGGCATCCTCATGCTCCCCTCGATCCCCAAGGTGATCTACGCCATTGCGACCAACACCTCGATCGGTGCGCTCTTCGTGGCGGGCCTGCTGCCGGGCTCGCTGCTCACCACCATGCTCTGCTGCGTCACCTGGTACGTTGCCAAGAAACGCGGCTACAAACTACTGCCCAAGGCTAGTTGGGGAGAGCGCTGGAGGGCATTTCGCACCAGCGTCTGGGGGCTGATGCTGGTAGTCATCATCGTCGGCGGGATCTACACCGGGATTTTTACCGCGACGGAAGCGGCCGCCATGTCGGCGGTGTACGCCTTCTTCATCTCTGTGTTCGTGTACAAGGACCTGTCGCTAAAGGACGTCCCCCGAGTGCTGCTGACCTCGGCGAACCTGAGCGCCATGCTGCTCTACATCATCACCAACGCGGTGCTCTTCTCCTTCCTGATGTCGAGCGAGAACATCCCGCAGGCGATGGCCGACTGGATCCTCGGCAAGGACCTCGGAGTCGTGGCGTTTCTCATGTTCGTGAACGTCGTGCTGCTCTTGGCCGGAAATGTCATGGAGCCTTCCTCCATCATCCTCATCTTCGCTCCGATCCTGTTCCCGGCCGCGATGCGCCTGGGGATCGACCCGGTGCATTTCGGCATCCTGATCGACGCCAACATGGAGGTGGGCCTCTGTCATCCGCCAGTGGGGCTCAATCTCTACGTTGCCAGCGGCATCTCGAGGCTCAGCATTACCGAGCTCACCGTCGCGGTAATGCCGTGGCTTTGCACCATGCTGGTGTTCCTGGTGATCGTAACCTACTGGCCGACCCTATCCATCTGGCTGCCGCGAGTCATGGGACTGATGTAAGGAGTTTCGCATGTCTGACCACATTATCATCTATCTGATTGTCGCACTCAACACGTCTTGCCAGCTCATGCTCATCTGGCGGCAGAAATTTCCCGCCGGCACCAGGAACAGGTATAGCCTGTGTGCAGTCGGCATACCCCTGTTTTTGATGCTCTCCATGCGGCTTTTGATTGCCGGTGGGATGATTCACGGACGTGTTGCCGACCAGTCGCAACTGGAACACTTTGTGACGACCGTTACCAGCATGCTCCTCGTTGCCGGTCCCTGGTTTGTGACAGTTGCGGCTGTCGTCAATAAGAGGCGGCAGCGCACTATTGCTCATATGCTGGCAGCGGGATAATCTCCCCGCACGCATGACACAACAAATAATCGCGGCTATGCAGCCGCAAAGTAACTTTAACTGAGCTTAAAGCGGCGGAAAGAAACTCTTTCCGTCGTTTTTTTATGGGGAAGGAGATCCTTTAAAACTTGCGCTTGCCACTTTGCGGCTATATAAGAAAGCGTGTCGTACTACTCAGGTTGACTGGTATGAATTTCACCAAGGACGGTAGGTACATGGAATCTACGGCAATCATTGCGGCAAAACATATCCTGCTCATGGCCGGGATAATTCTTGGCGCAGGTTCGCTGAGCGGCATCCTGGCCCAGAAGTTGAAAATCCCCGACGTGGTGCTTTTCCTGCTGATCGGGGTCGGCCTCGGTCCGGAGCTTGCCGGGCTGATCGACGTCAAGGCCGACTCCGCCTTCAACCAGATCATCCTCATTTTCGGTTCCTGCTACATCCTCTTTGACGGAGGGGCGAGCCTCAGGCTAAGCGTGCTGAAAAAGGTCTGGATCACCATCGTGGTCATCTCCACGCTGGGGGTAGTGATCAGCATCGTTATCACCGGTTGCACCGCCAGCTGGCTGCTGCGCCTCCCCGCCCTGACCGCGCTGCTCCTGGGTGCAGTGATTGCTTCAACCGATCCGGCAACCCTGGTGCCGGTCTTCAAGCAGGTTCCCATCAGGGAGCGGGTGGCGCAGACCGTCATGAGCGAATCCGCCTTCAACGACGCCATGGGCGCCATCGTGACCTTCTCCCTGCTCGGTGTGATACTCGGCACGGGAGGGGATTTTTCCTTCGGGAAGGCGGCCTTAGACCTGGTGAGTAACGCCCTGATCGGAATGCTGGTGGGCGGCGCCCTGGGGTTTGCAGCAGCCTTCCTGATCGCCCATGAGAAGTTCAGCTTCCTGGTGGAGTATGCGCCGCTGGTCACCCTGATGACGGTGGTAGGCGCTTACATGAGCGCGGAGGGGTTTCGGGCCAGCGGGTTCATGGCGGTTTTCGTTTTCGGCATCGTCCTTGGCAACAAGGATGCCTTCGGCTTTCGCATGAAAAACCAGGAACAGGAGAAGCTGGAGGATTTCATCCTCACCACCTCCCTTATCATGAGGATGTTCATCTTCATCCTGCTAGGAAGCCAGGTGAACTTTGCGCTCTTGGGGAAATACTTGGGAAGCGGACTGGCGCTGGTGGGAGTACTGATGTTCGTGGCGCGACCGGCGACGGTATTTTGCTGCACGCTTCCCGACCGTCATGCCAAGTGGAGCCTGAACGAGATGCTCTTCATGTGCTGGACCCGCGAGACCGGCGTCATTCCCGGCGCACTGGCCGGCATCCTGCTCGGCATGAAGGTGCCGGGGGCCGAAGTCATTGCCTCGGTCACCTTCCTCGCCATACTGACGACCATCCTGCTCCAGGCGACCACCACCCGCTGGCTGGCGGGGAGGCTCGGCCTGCTGCTGGAGGAGTAGGCACTCGCAATTCACAACTCGTCACCTGCGACCTACGACTTGTAACTCGCGATGCACAACTCGTCACCTGCGACCGACGACTTGTAACTTGCGATGCACAACTTGTCACCTGCGACCGACGACTTGTAACTCACGATGCACGACTCGTCACCTGCGACCGACGACTTGTAACTCACGATGCACGACTCGTCACCTGCGACCCACGACTTGTAACTCACGATGCACGACTCGTCACCTGCGACCGACGACTTGTAACTCGCGATGCACGACTCGTTACCCACGATTTACAATTTGTAACTCGCGATTTAAGGGGGGGGGGTGTAAAAAGGTTCCTGATTAGCGTCGAGCTTCAGCTTGCGACATAATCTGTCATATGCGTGTTGTATAGTAGCCATGCAAGATAACCTTCCCTGGGCAGGAGTCTGACATGGCGCAAAATCGAATCCAGTTTCAAAAGAGCCTGAGTTTACCCGAGTTTTTGGATAAATACGGGGCAGAAGATCAATGTGCAGCAGCGTTCGAAAAGATGCGCTGGCCTCAAGGCTTTGTCTGCCCATACTGTGTGAGTAAAAGCTACTGCATTGTCAGACACGGCAAAGTTAAAACGTTTCAGTGCAACTGTTGCCACGCCCAGACAACCTTGACAGGTGGCACAATATTTCATTCAACGAAAATGCCGTTAACAACCTGGTTTCTGGCTATTTATCTATTGTCTCAGACGAAAAACAACATCTCAGCTTTGGAACTTACTCGGGTCTTGGGTGTCTGCTATCGAACGGCTTGGCGTATGAAGCACAAGATTATGCAAGTTATGTTTGAGCGAGAGCAGACGACGATCCTTGCAGGCCGCGTTGAAATTGATGACGCTTACCTTGGTGGTGAACGCGCTGGCGGCACCGTTGGTCGGGGATCGGAAAATAAGATACCCTTCGTAGCCGCTGTTGAAACAAATGATCAGGGGCATCCCAAACGTGCTGTCTTCTCTCCGGTGAAAGCTTTCAACAGTGTCGAAATCGCTGCATGGGCGTGCTGCACTCTGTCAGCTTCGGCCAATGTCGTTTCTGACGGCTTCGCTTGTTTTAGAGCAGTCGTAGCATCTAGGTTGCACGCATGAGCCAGAAACAATCGGCAAGGGTCGCAAAAGCATAGATATGCCGAGATTCAAATGGGTCAACACGGTACTCGGCAATTTGAAGACAGCTATGAATGGAACTTATCACGGGTTTGATTGCGCAAAATACGCAAATCGGTACCTGGCAGAAGTCCAATATAGATTCAACCGTCGATTTGATCTTCGCTCAATATTCTCGCGGCTTCTGTTCGCGAGTATCAAAACCGGCAAACGAACCGAGGCCTGGCTCAGAGTGGCTGAAGATTATCGCTAATCAGGAAAAGGTTTGTGTAATGGCCTTCTCCTGCCTTCCCCCCTCCCAACCTCCCCCCTCCGGGAGGAGGAGAGTTGGTAGCAGATTGGTGAAGATCAGGGAAGCCGGCAGGCTCCCTGCCCCCGACCCAGAGGCAAGAAGGAGTTTGCCAAGTAGGATAGTTTCCGCGTGGGCCAAGGGGAGTTAGAGTGGGCGATGTATCGGCCGGGCGAGGGAAGCTTTGAAAGTAGGTGGTGTATTTCTTCTTCTCTCAGTTACCAGGTGCGAAAAGCGCCGGAATCGATATGCACGAACCCGCCCTGGGGGTAATAACCAACGCCGCCGGCGGCCAGGGCCAGCGCCGTACGTCTGATCCGGTCCAGCCCCATTCCTGCGATGGCAAGGTCGATGGCCTTTCCCTTCATGTGCAAACTGTGCTTCGCGACACCTTGGGACAGAGACCTCAGCTTGCTGTTATAGGTAGGCGACCGGTAGCCGGAGATGATCTGGATCTCGTTGCCGCCGCCCAGAGAGTTGTCCAGCCGGTTCAGGTACTCGATGACCCGCAGGTCCATAGCGGTTGTCTCGTTGCTAACGTGGCAGCGCAGTGCCCAGTTCAGGGCCTTGATCGCTTCCGGGTCGTATTCTCCGAGTTGGTTTCGATAGGTGACGGTCAGGCGTTCGCGGGTATTGAGGTTGTGCAGCGAGAGTTTCCCCTCAGGGGAGGTGGAGCCGTCCCAGAGCTTGGCCAGGGCGGATTTTGCACCGAAAAGTGTAGCAGCTAAACAGAGTGAAGACTTGAGAAATGCCCTCCGGCACGTCATTGTAGTAATCAAATAATACTCCTTTAATTCAATTAGTTACCAAGCTTTGTCCGTTCGCAGACTATCCATTTTTACCACAAAATCGGCCATACTGTCAACCGCACCCCCTGCTGCCCCGCCAGGCGCGGGTCTAGCTCGGTAGCTGTAGCTGCGCTCTATCAACAAGCAACTCATTGCCTGTTACTGGATGCGCCGCAGGTGGCACCATCGCGGGGCGAATGATTATTCGCCCCTACACTCTTCCCACACTCGTCTGGGCGAATCATCATTAGCCCAGACTCTCTCGCGGGAGAGGTGCAGTCTGTTCACGGCACCGTGAACCGGATCCGCCGCAGTTAAAGAAATGGCAGCGGCTTTCCGGTGCGGTAGGCGAGGGCTTGGCAGACGGCGATAAGTTCCCCTCCCCCGGCGCAGACCCTGATCTCGTAGCTCGCGGTTTTCCTGGTGCTGCTGACTTCGCGCGCCTCGGCCCGCAGTCGGGCGCCACTTTCAGGACTGGCCACAAAGTTCACGCTCACGTTCAGTGCCACGGTCAGCTCTCCGACCGTCTGGCACACGGTTTCGAAGGCCTCGTCGATCAGGGAAAAAATGGCGCCACCATGGGCGCGCCCGAACAGGTTGTTCATGGCTTCAGGATGGTAGCTCATCTCCACGGCGGAAAAGCCCGACTCGAGCTCCTTAAGCTCAAGCCCCAGCGTCAGTGCGAAAGGCTCCCGGGCGACCTCTCTGAATATGGCGTCTTTTAGTTTCTGGTCCATGCTCTCCCTCCTTCTTTAGCGTTATACCATCTGCGGCCCTGCCAGACCCAAGGCCCGACAGAGCGGCATTGCTGCCGACAATCCGCGGCCTGAAGTTCGCTCCCCTAAGGATTGTATCCTCGTTCTTTCATAACAAAAAGAGCCTTGGTGATAACACGCCAAATGTTTTGAACCTTTCCTAACAATTCATTGAAACTAATGGCGCCATGCTGTATAAAATAAAACGGTTTCATACCAGAAAACCAGCTCCCAGCTCCCTGCACCTTGCTGCACCCATCATCAACCGATAACGATGCGCCTGAAACCAGCACGAAGAGTATAGACGGCGCTAATTGTTTGATAAATTTTCTTATTTAAGATAACATTTCCCACCAATCACCGGGAAACGGATATGGCAGAGAGGGAATCACATAAGGTCGCACCGTTAAAAGAGAGTTGCGGTATGACTGCAGCGTGCAAAACGGCGCTCGCCCTGACCCAAAAGGCGCTGAAGGCTTTTTCCTTCTATCCCGAGGGGCACCCGCTTCGCGAAAGAATCCTGCTGGGAGCCTTTCAGGCTTTGGCACAGGCGGCCAGGGAAGATCTGGTCTCCGTGATCGTGCATCGAAACGGCTTTGCTCCTTCCTGTAAACCTGCAGCGCTCGATCAATCCATCATGACCCAAGCCTTGGCGCAGGAGTTTTTCGCCCGCGAAATTCAGCGTCTGGTCGTGCTTCCGGAACTTTCCCTGGCTGAATATACGCGTTTCCTTTCCCTTTTGGCACTCGACCCGCCCAAACTCCTCGCCTCCGGTGGCTTGACCGCCCTCTTGAAGCAGCAAGGCATTGAAACGATTGTCCTTAACGAGATCGACATCACAGCTGTCTTTACCCGGAAAAAAGCGGAGCAAGACGACGCCGAAGCGCGGGGTGACGAAGAAATTCCGGACCAGGAGCAACCTCCCCAACCGGCAACGGGTGCCATGCTCGACCAACTAAGCCAGATGAGCATCGCGGAACTGATCGCCACCATGGCACTGGAGAAGGACGACCAGCGCTACCGGCAACTGGCCCGATTGCTGCTCGCCAAGGGGCTCCCCCTGAAGTCGGAGAGTAATTTCGGCCGGCTCTCCATCCTGCTAGTCGGGATGGTGCGGCAAAGCGCGGAGCCAACCAGGAGTGCCGCCAGCCGCGAGCAGGCCCTGGCGGTCTTGCAGCAGCTCGGACTGGGGGAAATGACCGAGCACCTGCTGGACCACCTGGAAGACCCGGATTTTAAGCAAAAAGAGACCGTCTACGTGATTTTCCGGACCCTGGGCGCCGAGGTGGTGGAGGCCGTCATCAACCGGCTGATCGCCGTCGGCTTTAAAACCTCCCGTAAGGCGCTGACGACTGCCCTGCTGCGCATCGGACCGGCGGCTGAACCGGCTCTTTTGGAGTTATTGAAGGACGGCAGGTGGCAGGTGGTGCTGGCCGCCGTCGCCATACTGGCGGAGTCGGGGAGCAGGGACGCGGTGAAGGGACTCATCACGACTGCCCATCACAGCGACGGCCGGGTGCGCATGGAATCGATCCGTGCCCTGGCGGGAATCGGCGGAGTCGAGGCAACGGCGACTCTCATCGAACTTTTGCGCGACCCCAACCAGGCGATCGGTGTTCACGCAGCCACCTGGATCGGGAACAGCAAGAACCAGAGGGCGCTCCCCTCGCTTTTGCAGCTGGTCATGACCCGGGATCTGCGGGGCAGATACCGGACGCTCAAAAAAGAGGCGCTGCTCGCCATCGGCCGTATCGGCGACCGCAGGGCGCTCGACCCCTTGTCCAGGCTGGTGCAGAGAAGCCACTGGATTTTTCCGCAGCGCTGGAACGAGTTGAAACTCACCGCCGTCGAGGCCATCGGGAACCTTGGCGGGGAATCGGCGCAGCAGTTCCTGCGGCGCGTTTCGGCGCAGGGTGGGGAACTTGGCCAGGTCTCAGCCGCAGCACTGGCGACCATGGCTCAAAAGGAATCGGAGCACCATGATTGAAATCACCAATCAGGCCGCGCAGCGGGTTGCCATCCTGCTAGCGGCGTCCATAAAGTCCGTCATGCTCTACCCGCTGGCCCACCCCTCGGTCGGCCAGCCCTTGCAGGAGCTTACCGGCCTTTTGACCGAAATCCTCCGGGAGCGGCAGGAAATCCACCTCGGCGTCGTCGAGGGGACTTTTTTCCTGGGAAACCGACTGATCGTCGCCCCCGGCCCCGCGGTCGCGGAACTCGCCGAGCGCCTGAGCAAGAAGAAGATCGAAGCCCTCACGGTCTTCGCCGGGGTGACCAAGGAAGACCTTTTCGGCTTTTCCTCGCTGCTCGCCCGCCGGGATACCAACGCCGAGCAACTTCCCGAGGGACTCAATAAAAAAGGGATCTCCAGCATCCGTCTGGGCATCGACCAGACGGTGACCGACGCCTCGGCCGACGACGCGGACCTCACCCCGTCGCGCACCTACTTCCAGGCGATCAACGCGGTGCGCGACACCATGCGGGAGGTGGAAAACGGCAGGATTCCCACCGGGGAATGGATCAACACCGTCGTCGACAACATGGTATCCATCACCATGAAAGACCCGACCACCCTGCTCGGGCTCGCCATGATCAAGGATTACGACAATTACACCTTCAGCCACAGCGTCAACGTCGGAATCCTGGCGCTTACCCTGGGGTCCTACCTGGGGCTCGCCCCGGACGCGCTGCACGACCTCAACACCGCGGGGCTGTTGCACGACATCGGCAAGACCAAGGTGGACAAGGCAATCCTCAATAACCCCGGGAAGCTTTCCGCGGAAGAGTACGACCAGATGAAGAAGCATGCCGAGGCCGGAGCCGAAATCGTTCGTGAAATGAAGGACATCAGCCCGCAGGTGGCCGATGCGGTGCTGGGGCACCACATAAAATTCAACCGGACCGGATACCCCGAGTGGGCCAGCGCCCGGGAGTTCAGCCACTTTGCCGAACTGGTGGCCGTCGCCGACTGCTACGACGCCATCACCACCCTGCGCTCCTACAACGTGCCGACCCTCCCCAAGGCTGCCATGGATATCATGCACCGGCTGGCGGGGACCTCGCTCAACGGGGAGTTGGTGAAGCAGTTTGAAAAGATGATGGGGGAATATCCGGTGGGTACCCTGGTGCGGCTCGACACCAACGAGATTGCCCTGGTCGTCAAGCCTCATCCCATGGAAAGCGCGGCGCCCGGAGTCAAGATCATCATGGATGCTCAGGGGGAGTTGCTGGCGCACCCGAGACTGGTGAGCCTGGCCGGGAGCGAGGGAACCCGCTACGCGACCATCGTCTCGCCGGTCGACGCGCTGCTGAAAAACATCGATATAGCGAGTTACCTGCTGGCCTGAGGCCGCTTTGCGGCGCGTCCCCCTTGGTTCCCGGATTGTCTCCTCATTTCCCCTCAACCCGGTTTGGACTGGGCTTAATCAGGGCGATGGAGACGCATGCAATGCGTCTCTACAAAACCTTCCCCCCGCCGCCGCCCCACGGTGACCCATCGGGTAGAGACGCATTGCATGCGTCTCAGCACTGCCACCACTACCTTTGCCCCCTCATCTCAAGGTAAAGTAGAAGGTCGCCCCTTCCCCCAGCACTCCCTCCGCCCAAACCCTGCCACCGTGGCGCTTGACGATGCGCTTGACCAGCGCCAGACCGATGCCGGTCCCCTCGAATTCTGCCCCGTGCAACCTCTGAAAGGCGCCAAAAAGCTTGTCCCGGTACGCCATGTCGAAGCCGACCCCGTTGTCTTTCACGTAGAAGAACTGCTGCCCTTTCCTGTCGTCGGAGCTTCCCAACTCAATGCGGGCAGTCTCCTTCTGGCTGGTATACTTCCAGGCGTTCTCCAGCAGGTTCATCAGCACCGATCCCAGAAGTACCCTGTCGCCATGAGCCACCAAGTCGGGGGCGATGCTGAAAACGGCCCTGCGCTCCGGGGCGTTCCTCTGCAGTTTGCAGGCGATTTCGCCCGTCAGCAGGCTTAGATTGACCTCGTTCTTTTGCAGCTGCGATCTCCCCACCCTTGAGAGTTCCAGCAGGCCATCAATCAACTTCCCCATGTTGCAGCTTGAGATGCGAATCCGCTCCAGGTAACCGTGCACCTCGGGAGAGAGGCACCCGGCGCACTCCTCCTGGAGAATGGCACTGTAGCTATTGATATGGCGCAGCGGCGCGCGCAGGTCGTGGGAAACCGAGTAGCTGAAGGATTCCTGTTCCTGGATAGCCGCCTCGAGCCGGGCGGTCCGCTCCGTGACGCGCAGGTCCAGTTCGGAGTTGAGCAGCCGTATTTCATTCTCAGCGCGACGCTGCTCGGTGACATCGCGGGAAATGCCGAAGACGCCAACAATGCTCCCCAGTTCATCGCGCAGCGGGCCCTTGGTCGCCTGCACCACGATCTTTTCCCCGGAACAGTTGGTGATCTCCTCTTCGAGGCTGCGCATCTCGCCGGTGCGCAGGATCCCGCGGTCCCTCTCCATGATGTCCAGCGCCTCTGCGCTGGGAAAGAGGAAGCTGTCGTCGTTCCCGAGCGCCTGCGCGGCGCTTTTCCCGGTGATGCGCGCCGCTCCGCTATTAAAGAGGATATAGCGCCCCTGGACATCCTTGGCGAAGACCGCGTCGCTGGTTCCCTCAATGACGGCATTGAGGAGCTCGCTATTTTGCCGCAGAGAGTGCTCCGCCTCCAGGCGCTCGGCCAGGTTTCGTTCCAGGTCGGCATTCAGGCTCTTCAGACGCTGCTGTTCCCGATCGTAACAGGTCAGCACCGCCCAGAGCATCAGGGAGCAGGAAAGAGCACTTACTGTCAAAGAGAGCGAGAAATCGAGCACCCGGGCGGACTCATTTTGGAAGGGGACCAGCCACCCGCTAACATAATGCTCGCTCACGATCAAAACCAGAGCATCGGCGACGGCAGTCCCAAGCAATATCAGCCGCATCCCGCCCCGGAAAAAGATCAGCGCGTAGATGAATGCATCAAAAAAATAGAGAATGACGCTCCCCTGCGAACCGTCGTTAGCGAACCAACTGACGCTCAGATTCAGCAGGTACAGGAAAAAAAGGGCTTTCAGCCGGCAGCGTCCCCAGCACGACTCCAGGAATAGGTACAACAACACCAAACCGAAACCAAGATCGATAAGTGGGACCCAGATCGGAAGTCGAATCATCAATTCAACCGGGACCATCACCAAGAGAGTCAACGCCGAGCCTGCAAGACAGAGCATCCTGAAGAGGCGCGTTTCCATGACAGTTTCCGAACCGGCCAGCATGTTAACTATTTCTCTAAGAGAGCCCATAAAAGTCTGACTGCCTCACACGCTGCAAGCTTTGTTTATTGCTGGCGGATTGATGCCCAGGGGGTGTTGAATTCATACAGGAATCGAAGCCACACCTTCGGAGATGCCAGAAAATGTAAGCTTTGCTTTATCACATGAGGTAGTATTTACAAAGATTTTTTTCTAGAAACGGTGACTTTTTCTGCTATGGAAATCACATTTCATCAATTTGTAAGACTATGCCTTACAATACGCCAGAGGATCCACTAATTCCGGCCCCTCAACAAGGTCCCGCGCTATACTCAAAGAAAAGCGAGGCAAAGAAAAGAGGACGACCATGGCGCCGCAGCTATTGGATGGTTTCCATCCCTTGATCAGAAGTTGGTTCCTTGAGAGCCTCGGCCCCCCCACCGCGGTTCAACTGGCCGCCTGGGAGGAAGTCAGGAAGGGAAGGCACCTGCTGGTGACCGCCCCAACCGGGAGCGGCAAGACCCTGGCGGCCTTTCTCTGGGCCATCAACCAGCTCGTGACCGGCGCCTGGAGTCGTGGCGGGACCAGGGTGCTCTACATCTCGCCGCTCAGGGCCCTCAATAACGACGTGCGGCGCAACCTGATCACGCCGCTGGAGCAGCTCCAGGACTGCTTCACGCGCGCCGGCGTCGCCTTTCCCCCCCTGCAGGTGCAAACGAGAAGCGGTGACACGCCGGGAAATGAGCGCCGCCGGATGCTGAAGAGTCCGCCCGAGATCCTCATCACCACACCGGAAAGCCTCAACATCCTGCTCGCCTCCCAGGGGAGCCGCCACCTTTTGACCGGCATCGAGACGGTCATTCTCGACGAGATCCACGCGGTGGCCGGAAGCAAGCGCGGCACCCACCTCATCACCGCGCTGGAGCGGCTGGTCCCCCTGAGCGGCGAATTCCAGCGCATCGCCCTTTCCGCCACGGTCCGCCCCCTGGAAACGGTCGCCGAATTCATCGGGGGGCTGCAGGAGATCAACGGGGTGTACCGCAAACGCCCGGTAGCGATCGTGCGCGGAGAGCACAGCAAGCAGTTCAGCATCCTGATCAGTGCGCCCGAGGAGTCCGAGTCCGGCCCGGAGCAGGAGATCTGGCCCGCCCTGGCGCGGCGCTTCTGCACGATCATCGCCGGGCACCGCTCCACCTTGCTCTTTGCCAACAGCAGGCGGACCACGGAGAAAGTAACCCGGCTCATCAACGAAGAGGCAGGCGAGGAACTCGCCTATGCGCACCACGGCTCGCTGTCGCGCGAGATCCGGCTCGCGGTGGAGGAGCGTCTCAAGGCCGGGGAGCTGAAGGCGATCGTCGCGACCAACTCGCTCGAGCTTGGCATCGACATCGGCCGGCTGGACTCCGTTGTGCTGATCCAGACCCCGCGCTCCATCTCCTCCGCCATCCAGCGCATCGGACGCTCCGGCCACGGCGTGGGAGAGGTGAGCCAGGGGCTCCTCTTCCCGACCCAGGGGATGGATTTCGTCGCCGCAGCGGTCGTGGCACGCTCCATCGCGGACGGGGAAATCGAGGAACTGCACCCGGTGCAGGCGCCGCTCGACCTGTTGGCCCAGATCATCCTTTCCATGGCGCTTACCGAGACCTGGGACCTCGATGAGCTGTACGGGTTCCTGAAGACCAGCTACCCTTACCGGAACCTGGCGCGGGGTCACTTCGACCTGGTGATCGGGATGCTGGAAGGGAGGTATGCCGATTCCCATGTCCCTGAGCTGAAGCCCAGGGCAACCGTCGACCGGCTCGCCAACACCATCGCCACCCGGGCGGCGCTCTCCCTGCTGATTTTCCTGGAGGGAGGGACCATCCCCGAGCGGGGTTATTTCGACCTGCGCCTGAGGGAGAGCGGCGCCAAGATCGGCGAGCTCGATGAGGAGTTCGTCTGGGAGCGCAGGCTGGGCGACACCTTTTCCCTGGGCGCCCAGGTCTGGCAGATAACCGAGATCACCCACAGCGCCGTGCAGGTGGTCCCCGCCCGCAGGACCCAGCAGATCATCCCTTTCTGGAGGGCGGAGGAGCTGGACCGCGATTTCTACTTCTCGGAAAAGATCGCCAGCTTTCTGGAGCAGTGCGCTGCCCGGCAGCCGGGCAGGGAGTTCATCCGGGAGCTTAAGGAGCGCTACTTCATGGACCGGGGGGCGGCGGAGGCCCTGGAGCGTTACTTGAACCGCCAGCGCGAGACGACCGGGAGCGACCTGCCGCACCGCCACCACCTGCTGGTTGAGCTGTACCGCGATCCCAACAGCAAAACCGAAGAGCGCCAGGTCATCGTGCACACCCTCTGGGGCAACAGCGTGAACCGCCCCTTCACCCTGGCCCTGGGCGCCGCCTGGGAGCGGGAGTACGGCTACCCGCTGCAGGCCTTTTACAATAACGACGGCATCGCGCTGCTGCTCCCCCACGACGTGGAGGTCCGCGAGCTGCTTTTCCTGGTCGCGCCGGAAAAGATCGAGACCCTGCTGCGCGGCTCCCTGGAGGCGAGCGCGTATTTCGGGGCACGCTTTCGCGAGAACGCCGGCCGGTCGCTACTGCTGCCGAAGACCAACTTCAAGCGGAGGATGCCGCTCTGGCTCAACCGTCAGCGCTCTAAAAAGCTCCTCGGGGCGATCAGCAGGTACCAGGATTTCCCGATCCTGGTCGAGACCTGGAGGTCGGCGCTTCAGGACGATTTCGATCTGGCAAACCTGAAGAATCTGCTGGGTGAGATCCGGGACGGAGAGATCAGGGTAAGTCAGTGCTACACCCAGGCGCCCTCCCCGTTTGCCCACGGGCTGATCTGGAGCCAGACCAACAAATACGTATACCAGGATGACAGCTCCGACGCCGGCAGGCCGTCCGAACTGAGCCAGGACCTGCTAAAGGAATTGGCCTTCTCCGCCCGGCTACGGCCGCGCCTTCCCACCTCCCTGATCCGGGAATTTCAGGCAAAGCAGCAGCGAACCGCGCCGGGCTACGCCCCCGAGACCGCGCACGAACTCTTCGACTGGGTCAAGGAGCGCGACCTGATACCGCACGATGAGTGGCTGCAACTCCTGGGCGCCATGGAGCGCGATCACGCAGTCGTGCCGCGCGATCTGATGGTGCAGCTAGCGGGAAGGGTCGCCTTTCTTGGCATCCCGGGCGCGGTGGTTCCGCTGGTAGGCGCACTGGAAACCCTGCCGGAGCTGGCCCGCGGGCTGGCGCGGGCACCCGGGGAGATTGCGCTAGCTCCACTTTTGGAAGACGAATGGTCGCACCAAGCGCTGCAGCGCTCGCTGCAAAAAATGTCTGTCAGGCAAGCCGGCGCTCCCATCACTCCCATCACTCCCATCACTCCCATCACTCCCAGCAGTCCCATCACTCCCATCACTCCCAGTGAAATTAGTGAAGTTGCAGCTGCCGCCGAAAACCCATCAACCGTGAGACTCCTGAGCAGTTTTCTGTGCTACTACGGCCCAGTGCAGCTATCCTGGCTACAGCAGACCTTAGCGCTTCCCAAGGATAGACTTTTCGAAGCGCTGCACGAGCTGGAAGAAAGCAGCCTGGTCCTTTTGGACCAGTTCAGCGAGGAAAGCAGCGCGCCCGAGGTGTGCGACGCGGCTAACCTTGAAGCGCTGCTGCGGATGCTGCGCCGCTCCCGAAGGCCGGCCTTCGAGGCGCTGGAGCTTGCAGCCCTGCCGCTTTTTCTCGCCTCGTTTCAGGGGCTCACCCGGCCCGGTTCCTCACTTGACGACCTGCGCGCCAGGCTCGACCAGTTGCTTGGCCTGCCGCTTCCAGCCGCCTCCTGGGAGGAAGAGCTGCTCCCCGCGCGCCTGGAGCCCTACTTCACCTCCTGGCTCGATAGCCTCAAGCAGACCAGCGGCCTGTTATGGTTTGGCTGCGGCCAAAGGCGGGTGGCGTTCGCTTTTCCCGAGGAACTCGACCTTTTCCAGGGAGGCAGGCCAAGAGGAGCGGAGAGCGACGCCGAGCTGATCCAGCGCCTGCTCCCCGACCCCAACGGGCGCTACAGCCTGCCGGCCATCAGCCTCGGTTCCCGCCTGCCGGCAGCCACCGTCACGGCCGAGCTCTGGAAACTCGCCTGGAAAGGAGAGTTTAGCAACGATTCTTTCGCCAGCGTCAGGAAAGGAATCCTGAACAAATTCGTCCGGCGCGAGACGAGCGAGGTGGGGAGCCCGAGGCACACGCTCGCCCGCCGCTGGCATAGGGATCAGGAGGGGACCGGCAACTGGTTTCTGCTTCCCCGGGAAAATCCGCTGCCGGACCTACTGGCAAAAGAGGAACTCAACAAGGACCGGGTGCGCGTGCTGCTTGACCGCTACGGCATCCTTTTTCGCGAGCTGCTGCTACGCGAACTCCCCGCGCTGCAGTGGCGCGGGCTCTTCAGGACGCTGCGCATCATGGAGCTTTCCGGAGAGCTTTTGTCGGGCAGTTTCTTCCTTGGCATACCGGGGCTGCAGTTCATGTCCCAGGAGGCCTACCGGGACCTCACCAAGGGGTTGCCGGGCGACGCCGTTTACTGGGTAAACGCAACCGATCCCGCCTCCCTTTGCGGCAGCGGGTTGGCGGGGTTCCCCGACCGTCTCCCCGCGCGGCTTCCCTCCACGCACCTGGTTTACCGCGGCGTGCGCCTGGTCCTGGTCTCCCGGCGCTACGGGAAGGACCTGGAGCTGATGACCCCGCCTGACGACCCGCAGCTCCCGGAATATCTCGCCTTTTTCAGGGTGCTGCTCACCAGGGAATTCAACCCACTAAAGCGGGTCTTCGTCGAGCGCGTCAACGGGGAGGCCGCCGCGGTCTCGCCCTACGCCACGGCGCTTAAGACTTTCGGGTTCCAGATGTCGTACAAGGGACTGGAGTTGTGGAGGAGCTATTAGAATTCGCGGCAGAAATTTGTGTCAGAGCCGAACCCTTGTATCTTGGTACGAAACGGAACGGAAAGTATGGTCAAAGGAGCTCAATTAGTGTAAAAGTTAAGTTGCGGAAAGGAGACTTATAATGCCGATGACCGTCGAAAAAATCGAATCCGAGGCTCTCAATCTGGACATTCAGGCTCGGGCCAAGCTTGCTGGCAAGCTGCTTCTAAGCCTGGACGAACCCTCAGCATCGGAGGTTGAGCGACTTTGGCTTGATGAGGCAGAAAAGCGACTTGCTGAATACCGTGCCGGGAAGGTTCAAGGAGTGCCGGCCAGCGAGGTTTTCCAACGGGCCATCGCAGAATTGACATGAATGACCAATTCCTGCCGGAAGCAGGCGAGGAATTTCGGGAAGCTGCCCGCTATTACGAAAGCGAGGCTCCCGGTGTCGGCTTGGCTTTCATTGCCGAAGTGCACCGCGCGGTACAGGTAATAGTTCTCATCCTCAATCTGCCAAAATCGTTCGTGACGGCATCCGCAAAAAAGTATTATCCCATTTCCCATATAGCCTGCTTTATTCCCACGAAACCGACCTGGTACTTATAATCGCCGTTGCCCGTCATAAAAGACGTCCAACCTATTGGAGAAGCCGGGTGAGAAACCAATAGGGCGTTTCGCACCCCCGCAAATACCGAAAAACCCGACAATTCTGCTCATTTCCTGTTTCACGTTACCGATAATGCCATCCCCCCCCTGCTTCAAAAACCTAATCCTCGCTAACTCATCCAGTTTTCTGCTAACAGAGTTGCCCCATAAGGTACGGTCATTCCCATTCCTGATCAGTGCTGGTCTGCTGCTGTTATCATGCGGATACCTGTAAAGGGTATCCCTACAAAAAGCGCATTACGTAGGGGCACCTCTTTCCAACGGCTTGCTGTATATCAGCACTAATCAGTCCCCATTTAATGCTTTTTATTTGCACATTTATTCCACAATTCCAGCCGAAGAGACCCTCAAGATGATTAAGAGTACCGACCACGAAGGAGGTTTTCGGGTAAGCGGCCAGTGACAAGAAGCAGACCTCAACATCAATCAATCAATCAATCAATCAATCAATCAACCAACCAACCAACCAACCAACCAACCAACCAACCAACCAACCAACCAACCAACGTCATCTAACCCCATCCGCAAGAATGCGGCAAGAACCCAAGCCCAGAAAAGGAGCACGCCATGGCAATCAGCGACATTTCGATCACCGCGGGAATGAGAACCAACCTGCTTAACCTGCAGAACACCAGCCAACTTCTGAACCGGACCCAGCAGAGGCTCTCCTCGGGCAAGCAGGTAAACAGCGCCCTCGACAACCCGACCAACTATTTTGCGGCCCAGAACGCCACCCATCGCGCCGGTGACCTGTCCGACAAGAAGGACGGCATGTCCGAGGCAGTGCAGACGGTTTCAGCCACCAACGCCGGCATCACGGCCATCACCGGCCTCATCCAGGCTGCTAAGGGTATCGCACAGTCGGCCCTCTCCACCAGCGACACGACCGTCCAGTCGAAGCTTGCTGCGCAGTATGACACCATCCGTACCCAGATCGACCAGATGTCATCGGACTCGAGCTACCGTGGACTGAACCTTTTGGCCAACAGCAATGGCGCCACGACAACCCTGACGGTCAACTTCAACGAAAACTCCAGTTCGACCTTGGCGGTGGTCGGCTTCCTGGGCAACTCCGTGGGCCTGAGCCTTACCAATGCGGGCGTTGCCGGTGGCAGTTGGCAGGCAACCTCCAGTATCACCGCGGACTCGGCCAAGATGGATTCCGCCATCACCTCGCTGCGCACCAGCACCCAGACGCTGGCAGCCAACCTGAACATCATCACCACCCGCCAGAGCTTCACCGATAACATGATCAGCACGCTGCAGACCGGTTCCGACAACCTGACCTTGGCAGACATGAACCAGGAAGGCGCCAACATGCTGATGCTGCAGACGCGTCAGTCTTTGGGCACCACCTCGCTTTCCAGTCCTCGCAGGCAGCTCAGTCCGTCCTCAAACTGTTCTAAAAGAACAGCAAAGGCCCGCCCCCGACGGGGGGCGGGCCTTTTTTTACCTGCCTGATGAGTTTCTCCCCCCTCCCAAGCCCTGAGCGCCCCCACCTGGCTTAAACTCTCCATCCCCCCAGGCGGCGGCCCCCCCGACTATTCAAGGCTGCCTTGACGGATCCCCGGGGCGCAGCAGCAACTGCTCGGCCGGCGTAAAGACGTGCGACCGGATCAGCGCCGTACTGACCAGCGCAGTCAGCCCCGAGGCCGCAAAGATCATCGCCATGACGACAAACTGATAGATCGCCGCATACACCGGACGCGAGCCGGAGAGCAGCATCCCCGCCATCAGCCCCGGAATCCAGACAATTCCCAAAGAGCGCAGCGAATCGATGGCCGGGATGAGGCTGGTCTCGAAGGACGCCTGCACGTAAGGGGCGATGCTCTGCTTGGGGCTCGCTCCCAGTGCCAGGGCGGCCTCGATTTCGCCCGCATGCGCGAGGATATCGGAGCGAAACCGATTCAGCGCCAGTCCGTTGGTGTTCATGGCGTTGGCAATCAGCATGCTCCCCACTGGAATCAACGAGGTGATAGCCGTGTCGATAACCCCGAGCCAGGTCATGATGGCGATGACCGACCCGGCGCCGCAGGCGATCGCGTAAGTGGATACCAGGTAGGAGCCGGGAATCCCTTTGGCGCGCTTGGTGGAAATGGCGCCGGCCGCGAGGATCATGGCCGCCAAAAGGAACCCGGCGCTCCAGCGCGGGCCGCGCAGCAACACGACCAGCACCGAACCGACGGCGATGATCTGCAACAGTCCGCGCAGCAGTGCGACAGCTGCTTCGCCTTCGAAATGTACCTTGCGCCCGCGGGCCGCCAGTACGACCGCAAAGGCCAGAAAAGCGGCCGCGGCTGATTGTGCCAGGCCAAGTTGCAGTTGGTCGGTGAAGAGCCGGTTAAGCATGCAGTACCTCCCCGACAGTGCCCGCCTTGATGACGCGGCCGTTTTCCAGCATCAGCACACTCGTTGCCAAGCGTGCAGCCTGGGCTACGTCATGGGTGACCATAACGCAGGTAAGCGAGCGTTCGCGGATGATGTCATGAAGCAGCGACTCGACGCCCGACTTGGCTGCCTCATCCAGTGCCGAGGTGGGCTCATCCAATAGCAGCACGGTAGGAGCATTGGCAAGAGCCCGGGCAATAGAGATGCGCTGCGCCTCTCCGCCAGAAAGGTGCGCCACGTCGCGCTCCAGATAGCCGGCAAGCCCCACCCGTGCCAGCAGTTCCTGCGCCAGGTCCTGCGAAAGCTCCGCGCCGCGCTGCCTCGGGCCGAAGCCGAGATTATCGTAAACGGACCCCGGAAAGAGGAAGGCGCGCTGGGTGACCATACCTACTCTGCGGCGCAATTCGGCTGGGGGGGTGCGGCGGTAGTCGACGCCGTCGAGGAAGACCGTCCCGGAAGTCGGTTCATCCAGGCGGTTCAAAAGCCGCAGGAACGAGCTCTTGCCCGACCCGCTGGGGCCAATGACGGCGAGGATCTCGCCGGAGCGGACCGAAACGGTGACGTCGTCGACGAGGCTGCGGCCTGAAACAGCGCGGCAGAGGTGGTCGGTTCTCAGAACAATTGGTACATCGGGCATCGCGAGAAAATCCCTCTCTTAACGTAAATGGCGACGGAACCTGCAAACGAGCTACGATCTAAAGACTAGCGAAATACTGCCGTCTCTTCATCCAGATCAATCTCGACCATCACCTCGTTGCGTCTCATAAACGGAGGAGTCCAGGGAGGGTTGTAGAGTGCGACTTGCGGGGCAGCCCGGACCACCCTGCCGTCGCGAACCAGTGCAGCGAGGAGTTTTTCGGTTTTCACCTTAATTTTCGCATCCGTTGCGTATCCCGAAAAGGCCGTTACCGCAAAACTCCCCGGCGGCACGACTCTGAGCCTGACACCCGCGCTCTTCGGCCTGGGTAGTTCGTCCAAGCGAGAGCCTTTTGGCATGACAAACGCGATGCAGCTTGAAGCGCCCTCCCCTTGTTTGATGACCGGTGCCGACATGGATATTTTCTCCCTCTCGGCTGCGCCTGACTGAAGCACCGGGGTGGTCATGTCGATTTTGGAGCTGGCGATGTTAGCGCCGGTAATATACCGGAACAGCTCCCTGAAGCCTCCGGAAAGCGCTTCCTTTTGACTTCCCTTCTGGTGCGTTTCGGCAACGATATAGGAAGCGTAGCGGCGAATCTGATAATCCGACCTGGTTTCCAGGACGCGATAAGCCGGCGTCTCGATGTTCCTGGTCGGCAGATATCCGGCGACCACCCAGGAGGAAAAAAGTGCCAGCACAATCGCGACAGTCAGCATGAACACGTCCCCTCCCTTCCGCAAACCGTCTCTTTCATCAAAGCTCCAGATAACAGTTCCCGGCGCCCGGCAACCTGCCCCTTTTCAATGCGAGGCGCTAGACAAGACCAGACATCCTTCGCTTAAGCTTTGCGACTCAGTGCGATTCCCTTCAGGAAGCTGCGCAGCAGCTTATCGTCGCACTCCTTGTAGTGCTTGTGCCCCTCTTTTCTGAATAACGCCGTGATCTCGTGCTTGGTCATCGGGACGCCTCCCAGAGTGAAGATCCCGACCGTGTCCTCTTCTTTCAAGTTCAAAGCGATGCGCAGTTTTTTCAGGATGGTGTTGTTACTGAGTTCGGCAACCGGCTTTGCCGGCTCAGAGGAGCCCCCTTCCTGTCTCCCCCTGTTATTGATGATCAAGCCATCGAGGAAAAACGCCATCACCGGGTTGCTGCAGGGAAGGTAGTTGTCTTCTTGCTCTGTTTTCATAAAAGCGGAAACTGCCGACGGCCCGAACTCGCGCCCCGCAGCTTTGAATATCGTGATCAGGGCTGCCTCGTCAAGTGCCAGGGCGTCCCGAAGGGTGCGTAATAATTCGTTGTTGTTCATTTTATTCTCCATTGTCGAAAAAGAAGGTGGAAGCCAGGGGGCGGCTCCTGAAGAACAGCGTGACTCTGAGTGCTGTATAAAAGATCGGTTATACCATTAATTCGTGCCTAACGCGTAACTTCCGCTACTTTAAAAGTAAATGTGTCGTATCAAGTATCTCACGAACCTTCCTGAGCAGGGTCTCGGGCGCCAGGGGCTTGGCCAGGAAGAACTGGCTGTCCTCTGCGATCCCCTTTTGGCTGATCACGTCCGCCGTATAGCCACTGGTAAAAAGAACCTTGATACCGGGTACCATGCTCCTGATTTCGTCGTAAGCCTCCTTGCCGTTTCTTCTCGGCATGATCACGTCCAGGATGACCAGCTTGATATGCTCAGCGTGCTCCCGGAAGGCCACAACCGCCTCCTCACCATCTTGCACCGCGATGACCCGGTAGCCGAACGCCTCCAGGACCTCCTTCGTTATGCTCCTGACCTGGGGGTCATCCTCGGCGAGGAGAACCGTCTCCGACCCGCCGGACACCGCCCCGGGCGCGGCGGCGCTTGCCTGCTGCGACCGTGATGCGACCAAGGGGAGGTAAATGAGGAACGTGGTCCCCACACCCGGCTCGCTCTGAACGTCAATGTAGCCGCCGTGCTGTTGGACGATGCCGTACACCATGGAGAGTCCCAGTCCGGTCCCCTTGCCAACTTCCTTGGTGGTGAAAAAGGGCTCAAAGATGCGCTGCATTGTCTGCCGGTCCATCCCCGTTCCGGTATCCGAAACCGAGATCACGCCATAATCCCCCGGCGCACCGAAGCGGTGGCCTGCGAGGAAGGCTCCATCCATGGACGTGCGTTCCGTGCGCAAGACCAGGGTTCCTCCATCGCCAAGCGCATCCCTTGCATTAATCACCAGGTTCATCAGCACCTGTCCCAACTGGCCGCTATCTGCCAGCACCGTCAGGGTACCACCCGCCAGCTCCGACTTGAACTCCATCTCCTCGCTGATCAGCCGGCGCAGGAGCCTCTCGATGCTACGGAAAACCTCGTTGAGATCAACCTCCTGGAGATTGCTTTCCTGTTTCCTGCCGAAGGCGAGCAGGCTCCTGGTCAGATGGGTGGCCCGGTCCGATGCCGCGAGGATATTGTTGACGTAGCCCATGTTGGCATCCCCCTCGGGGAGTCTCAACTGCAAAAGACTGGCGAAGCCGACGATCGCAGAGAGGATGTTGTTGAAATCGTGGGCCACGCCGCCGGCAAGGGTGCCGATAGCCTCCAGCTTATGGGTGTGCCTGCGTCCCGTGATGTCGACCGCGATGACGCCCATCAGGGGTTCTTTATTGGCGCGCTCCACCACGAACCTGCGCGTTTCGAAGGTCCGCTCGCGTCCCTGCAGGTCGCGCACCGCCTCCTCCCTGATCCCCGACACGCCGCGCGGCGCGGTCTGCTGGTCGGGGCCGGCCGACTCGCTGCCGCCAGGTGCTGCTTCCGGAAACTCCAGGAATGCCCCGCCGGCCAGGTCAGGCCCGAACAGTTCCTTGCAGGCCTGATTGGAGAGTAGGATGTTGTTGCGCGTATCTTTGATGAAAGCGACGGCGGGAAGATGATCGATGAAGGTGGAGAAGAGGTCCTGGCTTTCCCTGAGCGCCTCGACGGCCTTTTCACGCAGGGAGAGCCCTTCGGCAATGTGCTGGTTCTGACGCCGCGTGCGTCCCTCGGCACGGATCAGCAGCAGGCAAAAACCGGCCACGAACAGCGTGAAGAGCGAGGTGATGAGGTAATAGGAGCGCTCCCTGCGTGCAAAGGAGGCGAGCGCCGAATCCTTCACATCCGCGACGACGACGACCAGTGGGTAATCCGGCATGACGCGGTAACTGGAAAGCCTCGTTTTGCCGTCGATGCCGGAGACTACCTCGTAGTGCCCGGTCGGTGCGCGCTTGGCTTCCTGAAACAGGATACTGCCGGTCAGATCCTTACCCACCACCAGCTGCCGGTTGAAGCGCCAGGACCTGACGATGCCGTCCAGGCCGATCAGCATCATGCTCTGGTCATTTCCCAGTGCCAGTGTGTCGTAGAAATCCGAAAAGAATCTGAGGTCAAGCCCGACTCCGACAGTCCCGCCGAAGGAGCCATCGGGCGCGGTCAGTCGCCGGGTCACGAACATCGACCAGGTTTTGGTGATCTTGGCTATCACCGGCTTGGCGATGAAGAACCCCAAGTTGGGGTTTTGCGCCTGGGCGCGGAAATGCTCGCGCTCAGAGACGTTGACCGGTGCTTTCTGGCGCACCTGGCTCAGGAGCAGGTCCCCGGCCGAGTTCACCACTGCCAGTTGGTTGATACTCGGGTCACGGTTGGCCCAATCCATAAAGTCGACCATGCTTCCGGTCACCTTGCCGCGCTTATTGTACTCCGTCTGCAGGTAGAGCAGCGCGTTATCGGCCGTTTTCAGCACCCGCCTGGTGTGTTCCTCGAAAGCGCGCGCCTTGCCGTCGTTTACCCTGTTGAAGCGCTTCAGTTCTTCAGCTCGCTCGAAATCGACGCGGTAGAAAACATTGAGCCAGGCGGCGGCTATCACAGACAAACCAAATGAGGCAATCAGCAGGCTGTTCGGGGTACGCCGAATCAGGCTTTTAAGGGAAGCGGTCAACGAAAAAGCCATAGCGCTAAAACTCCGGCAGGTAGTATTTCCCCTGAATGGTGTTTCTGAGTATGTTCAGGAGAGTCCGAAAGTCCCCTCTCCCGGAAGGGGAGGGTCAGGGAGGGGGAAGCCAACTTTCCCCTCCACTAAATACCGCCGCAGGCGAAGTGGCGCTCGCCTCGGCAGACTAAAGGCTGCTTCCCTTCAGGCGAACCTCGCAGGATCGGGTGCAGGTGAAGTCTCCATTTGACTCCAGCCGGCCTTCCTGCACCAAATGCCCTATTCGCTCGACAAAATAGGTAGTGGGAAGCCCCATGCCGTTGTCCAGTTCTATCATCGTTGCCAGGACAATCCTGTCAGTTCGAGACCACTGCGCGGAGGCATTGGAGAGCAGCGCCTGATCGATTAGACTTATGTTTTCCTTGGAGAGTTGGTCAACCATTACCTTCTGTTCCGCCGTCAATTTCGGGAAGTCTTCATTTTTAGTCATCTCAGGTCTCCTTTTAAGCTCACTCGTGCCAACGCGGTGCGCACAAGCCGTTTACGGATAGCTGCCCGGTAAATAAGCTCTATCTTCGCATCAACCATAACACACTGCCCCCAGGCAATTGGATCATTTTCCAATAATTGAGGGGTCATTTTATCATCACTTTGTCAAACAAGGAAACTGCTCTCTGAAAAATCAGATAGTTAGATCTCCCAGCATTCCGGTTGATTTCTTGCCGGGTCTCAAAAACCTCCCTCCCCTCTTGCGGGGGAGGGCTTGGCCGCCGAAGCCTTGGCGAAGGAGGGTCGGGGAGAGGGGGTAGGCGCCATTAAGGAATTCGTTGGCGCGCCATATTCAGTTCCCCAAATCAAAATCCCATACTTCCTTGCCATTAGAGAGTCTCACGTGTTTAAAACCAAGCCCCCTTAAATCAGAGAGAGGTAGTACGTTGGCTATCATCGAGTCCGCCATTTTACTGTTAATATAATTTGCATCAATAGAGAATATTGTGTGGAAATCACCAGTTGTAGTCAATGTTGCATCCTTGAAATCAGTTTTGTCGCTATTCTTTAATTTCAGGACAAATATTCTTCTTTGTTCTGGAAGTGCTTTTTGAACTATGGGGGATGTGTTGATTTTCAGCTTAATATGGTGAACCGGTAAATCCTCAGTCTGGCATTTAGTCAGTATCAACCAAATGGCTAATAAAGGAATAACCAGAAACGGGATATACTTTACCCAGGATAGTTGTCTTTTCAGGGTCATTTTTGGTCTCTAAAGACCTGAGATTCAAGGTCTGCTCTGCGGTAAGAATGCCGGTTACCCGGTTTTTTATGACAAAGCATGGTTTTGTTAATTGCGGCAGCTAACGCTATCGGCCTCACCCGGAGCCGACTTTTCGACGAACGAGTGCAGGCACGCTTGGGTGCTACTTCCTTTACAACACCATTTTCACTTCTTTTTGAGCATTTAACTCTGAATATATTTTCTCAATGTGCTCCCTGTCCTTGGCAACGATTTTGAATGTTAAAGATGAATATTTCCCCGTTTTACTGGGTGTTATTGATATTTCGTCGGGAAGAATCACTTCACCAAACATCGACATTACCTTAATGATGACCTGTTTCAATTCTTCAGTGTTCTCGCCTATGACTTTTATTGGAAATTGACATGGATAGATTGGCTTAGCTGAATCTTCATTCGTCATGATTTAATTCCCCTTTTTGGTTTAGCGGTAGTTTCTATTTATACCTGAGAGAGAAGACATCGTCGTTGTCTGCCCTCCCCTTTTCCCGACCGAGACCATGCCTTTGGCTGCTGCTCCTTGTCCTATGGCCTCGTCGCGGTAAAGATCGCCCGAAGCGGTGCCGGGTGCCCTTCAATCGTCTGCTCCGCATGGTCCGGATCAAGAAAATTCGACAGTGACTCAAATTGCATCCACTCCGTCGAGCGCTGTTCCTCGCGACTGGTACGGTTGGTGTCGACGCAGGCGACATCGGTGAACCCGCAGCGCTGCAGCCACAAGGTCATCGCCGCAATCGACGGCAGGAACCAGACATTACGCATCTTGGCGTAACGCCCTGGCGGCATGAAGATGGTCTCCTGATCCCCTTCGACAATCAGCGTCTCCAGAATCAATTCCCCCCCCGGACGCAGACAGCCTTTAAGCTCAAAGAGATGATCGAGAGGGGAACGACGATGATAGAGAACTCCCATGGAGAAAACGCTGTCGAAGCAGGCCAGATTAGCGGGGACATCCTCGATACCGATGGGGATGACATGATGCTGCGGGTCGCAAAGATAGCGCTGCATCACCTGGAACTGCAGCACCGAAACCAGGAAAGGCTCGATGCCGAGGACGAAGTCGGCGCCGGCGCCGCGCATGCGCCAGCCGTGGTAACCGTTGCCGCAGCCGACATCGAGGACTCTGCGTCCGGCCAGCGGTTGAATGTGCGGCAACACTCGCTCCCACTTCCAGTCGGAGCGCCACTCGGTATCGATCTCGATGCCAAAGAAATTGTAGGGGCCTTTGCGCCAGGGGTGAAAGGCCTGGAGTTGGGCGATCACCTCTTCGCGGCTGACTGGGCCCAGATCGGCGCTCGTGCCGATGCTGACATTGTCTTGCAGCTCTACGCGCGACGGGCGTATCTCCGGCAACGATTGCAGAGCGTCCAGCCATCCCGCCATCTTGTCGTGAATGTCCGGGGCCAGTCTTTTCGGCAGGGTCGCTTGCAGTTGCTCAGCCCAGCGCTCCTGCCCCATGGCGGAAAGTATCGGATAGAGGGGATCGTAGCAGGTCATTTAATCGCGACCAGAGAGGCAAAGTTGAAGCACTGGAACCAAAGCTCAGAGGCAGAGAATCCTGCCGCCTGCAGCCGCTCTTGATGACAGGCGAGAGTCTCGGGGATCATGACATTCTCCAGCGCTGACCGCTTTTGGCTGATCTCGAGATTGCTGTAGCCGTTAGCCCGTTTGAAGTCGTGATGCAGTTCTACATGGAAGTGCTGCCGCCCCGGCTCGCTAAAAGCGATCTTTTCGGAGAGGATGAGGATGCCGCCAGGGTTGAGCCCGGCATAGATGCGCTGAATCAGCGCCAGGCGCTGCGCCGGGGGGATGAACTGCAGGGTGAAGTTGAGGACGACGACCGAGGCGTTCTCAACCGTGACCTCCTGGAGGTCGGCACAGATCATCGTCACCGGAACGGTCGGCGCGGCATCGCGAGCCAGGAGCTCACGGCCGCGCTCGATCATCGCCGGGGAGGTGTCGACAGCGATAATGTCGCAGTCAGGCTGCTTGATCTGGTGGCGCATGGCGAGGCTAACCGCCCCGAGCGAGCAACCGAGATCATAGCAGTGACTCCCGGCCTGGGCGTATTTCGCGGCGAGGATGCCGATAGTGGATATGATCATCCCGTAGCCTGGGACCGAGCGTTGTATCATGTCGGGAAATACGGCGACGACCCGTTCATCGAATTGGAAATCAATCATTTCCTGCAGGGGCGCAGCGTAGATGGCATCGGTTTTTTTGGTCACGGTCTTCTAGTCCTTTTGAAACTGGCTGTTCATAGTAAAGAGATTGGAAGATAGCGGGTTTGCTGCGGAACATCAACCCCCTTGTTAGGCAGCCAATAAAATCGCGGGTAGAATGTTCGTCAGCACGGGCCAACGACCGCACCGGTTAGTCGCGGGCTCACTGCCATTAAGTTAAGAGAGTGGCGGTGATTTGTCCCCCCTGTGTGAAC
>JGI24143J45723_1000172_pt1 | contig 34529 bp, 27 predicted proteins | sample BarGraIncu00432A_FD_45723 | JGI IMG/M metagenome (IMG submission 45723) | reverse complement strand
GTATAATTTAAACATAAAATACAATTAAGAGGTGACCTGTAGTGGCGGGAAATGTTGTAGAGCTGGCGGACAATCTGATGCGGATTTTGGCAATCATTACTTTTCTTGGTATTGCTTTAACGCAAGTGAGCAAGCGGATACATATACCCGATGTCGTGCTGTACATTGCGACGGGGATCATTGTGGGACCAACGGTTTTGAACATCATCGATTTTAGTGAATACGCGGTAATCAATCAGCTGATTTTATCATTTGGTGCGGCATACATACTGTTTGACGGCGGAAGAGAAATTGAGCTCAAAGTATTAAATGAAGTAAAGGTAACCATCGGGCTGTTGGCGACTGTCGGTGTGCTTATTTCTGCGGTTGTTACCGGCTTCTTTGCCTGGAAGATACTCAATATTGATTTTATCTATGCATTGCTGCTGGGTGCGGTCATTGCATCAACAGATCCTTCGGTGCTGGTGCCTTTGTTTAAAAACATGAACATCAGCCCTAAATTGAAGCAGACCATCATATCGGAATCTGCATTCAATGATGCCGCGGGAGCAATCATTACCTTTGCCATCGTTGGAATAGCGGTGGGTGGCGGCTTTTCCGTTGGAGGAAGCCTTCTGGATCTGCTGAAGACGGCCGGTGGCGGAGTCCTGGTTGGGGCAATCATCGGTTATGTTGGAAACCTACTTGTCTGCGAAGGCAAATTCGGACGGTTCCGGGGATTTACGGCTGAGATGGCGATAGCTTCTGTTTTGGCCGCTTATGTCCTGTCAGAGACGATTGGAGTCAGCGGCTTTATGGCAGCATTCACCGTCGGTATGATCTGCGGAAACAAGCGCATGTTCAACCTAAAGGTGCATGAAGAGGGTCATGAGAAGCATGAAAAATTCAAGGATGTGACAATATCCTTGATAAGGATGCTGATCTTTATGTTGCTGGGAATTCAAATGAATTTCGTGATCATTTCACAGTATTGGGGACAAGCTTTACTAGTAATTCTGGTATTTGTATTCCTGGCAAGACCAATCTCAGTTCTCCTAACAGTGCCGTTAGACCGAAAAGCAAAGTGGAATATCAGAGAAATCGCTTATTTGTGTTGGACAAGAGAAACGGGCGTTATTCCCGCCGCATTGGCAGGCATGCTGATCACCATGAATATTCCAAATGCACAACTGATATCCGCAGTAACTTCTATTGCTATTATTGTCACTTTAACATTTCAGGCGAGCACTGCAAAATACTTTGCCAGGGTGCTGAAGCTTGAGGTTGAACCGAAAAAATAGAATAAAGTCATATTATCAATATCAGTTCATCATAAGCAATCAATAGCCAAAACTGCGGCAGGTAAAAAGCGCAGTTCTGGCTATCTTTTTTTGTTGAGATATGCATGAAAAATTAACAACAAAACAATAGACAAAGTTAACGAAATAGAATAAAATGAAAAAAAATATAAAACAAAAAATAAATTATGTCTTTATGAGGAGAACTAAAAACAAAGAAAACAATTGGGAGGCAAATATTGAAAACGATTAACCTGAAACTGATGCTTATTCATCGAGGAACCCGAACCCATTCAATCACTCAAATTGAACCAATCGGTCACATGTCATTGGCAGAAATGATGGCCAGTAAAGGGATTGAAGTTGTCGTATTTTCTGGAGAACTGTTAAGAGGACTGGAATTTCTCAAAACTGATGGTTGTGATGTAAATACAGTAGTGGCTTTGTATTGCGATTATGAAAATCAGTCAGCAGTTGAGAGTTTTTCACAGGAAATAAAAAAGAAATATGGTGCCTATGTTTTTGTTGGCGGACCCCAGACAGTTGGCTTAGGTGAAGGCTTTTTAAGAACTAGTCAGGCAGACGGCATTGCCAGAGGAGAAGGGGAGTATTCCCTCTACGAGATCATCAGAAACATTGAAAACGAAGATGAAGTAAATTGGGAAAAGATTCCAGGAATGTGTTCATTCAGAAAAGACGGAACCTATTATGACAATGGTATTTATCCGGCTATCGAGAATTTAGACGAACTACCCATTATTACCGGCAAAATTAAATCCTCCCAGCATCAGGGGATTAATCATATGGCAGTCATGTCAGGACGAGGGTGTCCTTTCCACTGCTCTTTTTGTTATGAGGGTGCAAACAGTAAAAATGTCAGGCGTCGCAGTGTGGAAAGCGTGATGAAGGAAATACGCTGCCGGCTTTCACAGAATCCCAACGTGAAATACATCTTTTTCGGAGATGATACGTTTACTTTGGATAAAAAAAGGGTAAAGGACTTCTGTGAGCAACTCAGAGACTTAAGAAAAGAACATGATTTTGTTTGGTTTGCCGATGCCCATGTGAATATCGTCTATAAATATCCGGAAATTGTAAAAATGATGGTTGACGCTGGCCTGGTACGTATGCAAATAGGCATTGAGAGCTGTAATCAGCATATCATCGATATTTATAATAAAAAAATAAAACGAGAGGATCTTTTTAAGGTCATTGAAATCTGCAAAGAGGCTGGGTTGCCCCAGCTGGTGGGCAATATCATCATTGGAGGGGCTTTGGAGACAAGGGAAACCCTGGATTATACTTTCAATACAGTCAATGAAATGATCAGAGCCGGCCGGGGAATGGTGGAGGTGGTCAGCACCTTTTATATGCCTTTTCCAGAAACCGCTATGTCAAAGAATCCTGAGGCTTTTGGCATTTTCGTGAAAGATGAAAAAGCCTTGACGTCAGTAGGTGATTTTCCTGTGATTGAAACTGAAACGCTTAGTATCGAGGAAATCTGTGCTGCCAGAAATGAATTTTTCGAAGAAAATATCAAGCTCATGCGAAAAATGCTCAGTGATGGAGAAATTCCCGACGAGGTGATTCTTGAGAGCTATGCACTCAGTGAAAAATATAGCCTTAGCGGTATGTGGCAGGGACTGGCATATTCCCGTTATCCTTATTTCGATGCCCAATATAAGGCCCGAATCCGGGGAGATAAACTCATCAAAGACTATGACTCAGAATCAGTTTTTGAGACCCATCCCCAGCGCATTGCTCTGCTTTCCCTGACACCAGAGCTGGCAGCTGAAATTCCGGTTCTAAACGGATTTGTTTACTCACCCTTTGAATTCGAGGTGCTAACATATACTTCAGGCAAGCTGACCATGAACGAAATGGCAAAACTACTCTTTAAAAAACATGAACAGAACTTTGAAAATTTACAGGAATTTAAACTCTATCTCCTGGAGACCATCAAAAAACTGGAATCCGTGGGAATGTGTGTATTGTCAGGATCCCTAAAAGCGAAAGACGAAGATAAAGAATGGGTGAAACAGGAGAAAATAGTGGAAAGTACAGTGAAAAACAAGGTCATCCTTTTTAAATTATCAACCATTGGTATGGAAATTGCCGGCTTCAGCAGAAATGGCGCTTTCCTGGGGATCTATGGACTGGCGAGCTATCTTGATTCAAAAGGGTATGATGCCACGGTATGCGAATGCCGTCCGGACCAGACCATGGATTTTCTGAAAAAATTTAATCGGGAGGAAGTCTGCGGGATTGGTTTTTCGGTTGACTTTGAAAACAAACATGTGGTCAAAAAAGTAAGTGCCACCGTTACCGAAACGTTTAACATTCCCGTGCTCATTGGTGGACCAGAAGCCATTTCTCTGGATGAAGATTATCTGAGACAGTCAAAGGCATGTGCCATTGTTCGTGGCGAGGGCGAACTGGCTATGGTGGCGGTTCTAGATGCTTTAAAAGAAAATAAGAATCTGGATGAGATTCCTGGAATTTTCTATATTAATGAGAAAAATGAATGCATCGACCGGGGGGAAGGTCCGGTTATTGAGAACCTCGACGATCTGCCCTTCCCAGCCTATGATAAAAGCATTACTTCCATCGATTACTCCAGTCTTTATCTGATGAGCAGCCGGGGATGTCCCTACCATTGCGTTTTCTGCCATGAAGGAGCCTTGAAACGGCCCATGCGTCAGCGGAGTGTGGCAAACGTCATAGCAGAAATGAAATATTTTCTGTTGAAATATCCGAAACTCAATTATTTTAATTTCTGTGATGACACCCTGGTCACCAATCCCAAATGGCTGGATGATTTCTGTAGAGAGGCAAAGGCCCTTCAAGAGATTAAACCCTTTCAGTTCTATTGTGAGGCTGATGTAGTATCTTTAAGCAGACGGCCGGAAGTGTTAAAAGTTATGGTAGACGCTGGTCTCAACCGTCTTCAAATTGGTATTGAGTCGGCGGATAAGGACATGCTGAAGATATACCGAAAAAATATATCCCCGGAAATGGTGGAAACGGTTGTTAAAGCAGCCTATGATGCCGGGGTTCAGCAGGTTTTTGGAGCCCTGCTGGTTGGCGGCCCTTTTGAAAACCGTGAGCACATTGAGAAAAACAAGGCTTTTGGTGCTAAACTGCTGCGACTGGGTCCGGGGATGATGGAAATTGCCCCCAGTATTGTGATGCCCTATCCCATGACAGATATCGGTCTGCATCCTGAAAAATATGGGTTAACCATCTATGATGAACAGGGATTGGGCAGTATTTCTGATTATCCCATTATGGACAGTGAAACAATGGATCGTCGCGAAATCATGGGAGCCTATCAGGAATATCTGCAAAGCTTTGTAGATGAGGTTAAAATCATGCTCAATAACGGGGAGTTAAGTCATGAGGTTATTTTAAGATGTTATAAAAAATCAATGGGATCCAGAGGTCCCAAATACTGGATTAATATAATTTCACATCACAAACCAACTTTAACCGCCTATTACACGATGCTGGCAAGAGAATCAGCCAGCCGAATTATCGATGTGGATCCGGCGGAGCTGCCCAATTGGCGGCCGCAACGGATGATTGAAATGTGGCGGGATGTTGATTTTTCCGAGGGCTACCCGGTTTTGTGGGGAGAAGCCCTATCTCCGTTTGAATATGAAGTGATGAAATATTGTACCGGCAAAAGTACCATAAAAACCATTGCCAACATTCTCTATGACCGATTTGGAAAACCATTTGGGGAAAGTCACGATGAATTAATGGAACGAATCATTGAGACCTTAAAAGTTTTTGATAAAAAATACTGGCTTCTTGTTGTTCCGTTCTAGAAAAAGGGTAAGAAGATGAAGATACTCCTTTGTAATGTATCAAAAAAATACGAAACAAACGCTCATGATTATGTTGGGTTGTTTTATCTGGCCGGGGTTCTGGAAAGAGCAGGATTTGAACCACTGGTTTTTCATGGAGACCCTGAAAAACTCATGAGTGAGATGAAAAAAAATGAGCCGGATGCAGTGGGCTTCTCCTGTGACTTTGACAATGCTCAGCTTATTGCTGGCCTGGCAAAAAAGATAAAAGATAAGTGGAACATCCCCATCATTGTTGGAGGTCCCCAATGTATTGGACTAAAAAAAGATTTTTTGGAAAAAAGTAATGTGGACTATATTTTAAGAGGTGAAGGTGAAGTATCGTTACCTAAACTTTTAGATGTTATTTTAAAGTCCCAGGGCGATTTAAGCAGTATCAAAGGATTGGTCACTATCAAAGATGACATTTTTGTTGAAACAGAGTCGCCTGAAATCATTGAAGATCTTGACAGTCTGCCGTTGCCGGCCTATCATTGTTCCCTTCATAAAAATCATGCCTACGGCAAGTTGATTTTTACCGGCCGAGGCTGTCCCTATCAATGCGCCTACTGCGCTCTCAGTCCTGGAAAACTGAAGGTTCGGCTGAGAAGCATGCCATTGGTGCTGGAAGAAATCCGACTTAATTTAAAAAACAATCCCGATTTAAACTATATTATTATCATGGATGATACCTTTACCATTAACCGACAACGAATTGAAGAATTCTGCGAAGGCATGAAGGAAATCAGAAAAAAACGTGATGTTGTCTGGTATTGTGAATGCCATGTGGGTCGAATAAAAGATTGGATGGATATCCTCCCCATCATGATCGAGGCTGGACTCATCCGACTTCAAATTGGCATTGAGTCCGGGGATCAAAAAGTCATCGATCAATACAACAAGCATGTGAAGATAGCGGACATCATTGAATTTGTTTCTTATGCTGCAGACGCTGGTCTCACTCAGATTGCCACCAACTTTATTGTGGGAGGACCTGAAGAGAAAGCGGGTTCCACGGCAAAACTTATAGAAACACTGATGAATAGGGCACCGGGGGTAATTGACATTATTACCGGATTTTTAAGAGCCTATCCGGGAACACAGATCCTTGAAAAACCTGAAAAATTTAATTTGCAGCTGCATGATGAAATGGGTCTTCTTTCTGGTGATGACTACCCCTTTGTAACACCAAAGGGAAAAAGTCAGGATCAAGTCATGAAGAACCGACAGGAATTAAATAAGATCATCAGACAAAGTATGCAAAATAAAATAAAAAACCATGAACTCAAACAGGATGCGGTGATGAAACAGTTTAAAGCCGCGCTGAACTATGGAATCAGAAGCCGATGGTTTGAGGAAATTTCCGCGAATCCAAGAGCCTATGAATACTACTATGTGCTTTACTTAAATGAGGGTCAATCGTTTGATGAATCATTGGATTTCTTCAGAGATTATCCCCAAAGAACTTTTGAATTATGGCGCACGATGACATTCACCCAGGGGTTTCCCATATTAGATGGCATGGCTCTTTCGCCTTTGGAATATGAGCTGATTTTACGCTGTGCAGGAAAAAGAAGTCTGGGAGATATTAAAACCGAACTTTATTCAAAGTTTGGAACTGTCTATAAAAATCAGGCGGAATTTCATGGAAAATTTGTTGATATTTTATATCAATTTAATTTTAAATATTGGCTGACTCATTTTACGATTTAGCCAAAATACTTTGGAAAGGAGGAATAATATGAGTATTGATGGTGCAAGAGCATTGGCTGCAAAAGTATTAACGGATGAAGCATTGGCAAAACAAATTAATAATGCTAAAACAGAAGCAGAATTTGACGCGATTGTTACAAAATTGGGTTACACCGTTAAAGCAGACGAATTTAAGGCTGCTTTTAAAGAAGCAAAAGAGAAACAACCAATTAGTGATGATCAATTGGATCAGGCTGCCGGCGGTTTAAGTATTGTAGGTGTGGATTACGCATTTACAGCAACACAAACAGCAAGAATGTCATAAAAAAAGAAGGGGATTTTCCCCTTCGAAGTACTGACTGAGAAAGTTGCAGTCAGCAGTTCAAGGGGGATAGGTGGAAGATGGAACTATTATTGATCAAATCACATCGCTATGTCAGCGGCTATATTCCGGGGAGCAACCTGGGAATGAATATATTGACCCAATTATTAACCGAAAAAGGCTATGAGGTCCAGATGATTCAGGGCTATGCAAAAGAAGCGATGAATTATGTCAAAGAATTGATGGAAAAAGAAGACAAACCTAAAATCATTGGCTTCTACTGTGACTTCAACAACATTCACTGGGTGACAATTTTTGCTAAAGAAGTGAAAAAACTCTTTCCGGAAGTCATTTTATTGGCGGGAGGGCCTCAAACTGCGGGGATGGATGCCAACTTTTTAAAAGAAGCATCCATAGAAGCCGCCTGTATCGGTGAGGGTGAAGAAACCATTCTGGAATTGATGGATTTTTTCATCGGGAAAAAAAGAGCCCTGAAAGACATTCAGGGGATTGTTTTTCGAGACGAAGAAGGAAAATTGGTGGAAACCGAGCCAAGAAAACCCCCGGAAGACCTGGATAATATTCCCTGGCCGGACATAACCCTGACCAACGACTATAAATATTACGGACTGCTGCCCATCTTAACCGGACGGGGCTGTCCTTTTGGGTGTACCTTCTGTTATGAAGGGGCTAATGCTAAGCGGGTGCGTCGTCACTCGGTTCCTTCACTGATGAAGGAGATTCGGGGGAATTTTGAGCGAAATCCTGCCATCAACTACATTAATTTTTTGGATGATACCTTTACCTTAGATAATAAACGGGTTAATCAAATTTGCGATGAAATAAAAAAAATCAGAGCAGACTATGACTTTGTATGGTTTGCCAGCGCCCATATTTCAACTATCGATAAGCATCGGGATATGGCAAGGAATCTGGCGGATGCCGGTCTAAAGAAGATCTTTTTTGGCTTGGAATCGGGAAGTGATCAGGTCTTAAAAAGTTACAACAAAAAAATCACCCGGAAAATGGCAGTGAATGTGATTAACCATTGTGTTGAATCGGGTATTCACGGCATTTCCGGCAACATTATTATTGGAGGTCCTCATGAAACCAGGAAAACCATTCAAGAATCTGAAGACTTGATTATGGAACTTCTCTATGATGCACCGGGACAATTCGAAACCGCCTATTTTTCATTTTTACCCTATCCTAAAACGCCGATTACCCTTAACCCGGAGAAATTTGGCATGGAAATATATGAGGATCTTATTGACTGCTGCAATGAAGATATCCCTCTCTCCAGAACAGCAGAGCTGGATTTTACTGATCTGACAAATATTCGATTGCAGGCCAATAAGCGCCTCCAGAATGAAATGCGACAAATTTATTTTGACGGAAAAATTCCAGAAGCAGTTATTCTGGATTCCTATCGATTAGGTCGGCAATACGGTGTTTTTACCCGATGGAATGATTATGTCTATAAAAATATTCCCATTGATGATACATATTGGAAAATGCGCGCTTCTGATGAGTATGTTTTAAATGTTCAATTGGGAAAAGATGAAGAAGAGGCCATTGTTCACCGAACTTTTGAATTATGGCTGTATACGGATGTCAGCGGAGAAAAACCAAAGATATTTGACAAGACTCTGGATGAAACTGACTATACGCTATTGAAGCTGTGCAACGGAAAGCTTTCAAAAAAAGAAGTGCTTCAGCAGGGAAGAAAAAATCTGGATCCTCAGGAGAAGAATCTCAATTTCTATACGGAAGCAGAGCGATCCCTGGATAAAATGGAGGGAAATAAGTGGATTTTATATCGGAAACCATAAAAGAAAAACCCAAAGTTTTACTCATCTATACCCAGCGAATGGTCAGAGGCCGGACCTTTGAAATGATTGAAAATCTGGGAATTTTAACCCTGGCGGCCCAACTCAATGCCCATGGTTTTGATGCGAACGCCTATACCGGGATTACCACCGACACGGTGAAAACCATCGAGAAAATGAAAGACAATCTCTTTGCGATCTGTTTTTATTGTGATTTTGACAATCAATCGGCGGTGGCGTCGATGATTAAATACCTGAAGAGCCACTATGACTTTTATGTTGTGCTAGGAGGTCCCCATACCCGTCATATGACAGTAACAGATTTAGATGTTTACCAAGCGGATGCCATTATAAAAGGGGAAGGAGAAGAAACCCTTCTCAAGTGGCTAAACGGAAAAGTTACAGGCGGCGAAGCGGCTGTTCCGGGAGAAATAAGATCGGGTGAAAAAGCAGATTATGTTCAGATAAATGATTTTTCAAAATACGAATTGCCGTGTAATGAGGATGTCTTGGATTATCGGGAAATGCCGCTTCTATCAGTGATTACAGCCAGAGGCTGTCCCTACCGTTGCGCTTTCTGTTTTGAAGGGGGCAATTCGAAAAAATTGAGGATGCGTCCGGTTGAGGATGTGTTAGAAGAAATCGAACAGCGCTTGTCAAACAGTCACCGGCCACGGTATCTATTTTTCACCGATGATACCCTGACGACGGATACTGATAGGTTGAAGTTGCTCCTGGCTGGATTAAGAGAGCTTCGAAAAAAGCATGATTTTGTATGGTTTTGCGAAGGCCATCCCGGATTTCTGGTGAAGCATCCGGAATTGATCCGGGAGATGATCGACTCAGGCATGGTTCGCATGCAGATCGGCATGGAATCGGGAGTGGCAGAAGTACTGAAGGCCTATGGCAAACAAGCAAAACCGGAGGATATCAAAAAAGTGGTGGAAATCTGTTATGAGGAAGGACTGCCCCAGTTAACCGGAAATTATATCATTGGCGGTGCCTTTGAAACAGAAGAAACCCTTAAAGAGACAACAAAAGCAGTTCTGGAACTTTTGAATTTAGCACCGGGACTCCTGGATTTATCAACAACCTTTATCATGCCGTTGCCGGGAACAAAAATTTATAATCATCCCGAAGATTTTCAGATTGTGCTGGAGGACCGTGACTATATCACATCCTTTGAGGATTTTCCGGTAAATCATACATGGGGACTTTCGTTGCCAGAAGTCTGCATGGGTCGTTCCCGTTTTATTACAAAAATTTCCCAAAGAATGAAGGAACAGTTTGAAAAAGGCCTTATCCCAAAAGAACGGATCAAGCAGGACTTTCAACTGGCTCTAAAATATGGCATTGCAGGAGGATACTTTAAATATATCTATGCTAAAAATATGGTGATGTTTCGTTACTATTCAAAACTCATTGAATATGATGGCCTTTTAAAAGAATGGTATGAATTAAGTAAAGCAGAAAAAGACAACTGGATCATTCAAAAAATCCCGGCTTTTTCAATGCTGGATATAAAGTCCGTGAATCAGATCGAGCTGGACATACTAAAGTATTCAGGAAGATTTTCAGTAAAAGAGATGTCGCACAAACTGAAGCTGTCTTCCGAGGACATGAATAAGTTGTTGACGAAAATGAGTGACCATTATCTGATTCTTTTTTCAGAGTTTATTTAGGAGAGCGTTATGAAAAAATATCTAATGATACTATCAGTTATGCTAATATGTGGGATGATCTGCTGCGGATGTACCGGTAAAACGTCGGACACCGGTACCCTGTCAGTGGATGCCATTTATCCATTTTCTGAAGATTACGGGGCGACATTTGCCAACGGCCTGAAGCTGGCAGCCAGTGAAATCAATGAACAGGGAGGTATCCTGAATAGAAATATTGAAATAAATTATGTTAATGACGGAGATAACACTAATACGGCTGTTGAAGTGGCCACAATGGTGGCGGGAAATGATAACTTCCCCATTGTGATCGGTCATCGAAGTACTGATGATGTGCTGAAAGTGGCCAGCATTTATCAGCGGAATAATAAAATCCTTTTTTCACCCATAATCGCCACTTCGAAAATAAATCTTTCGGGAAACGAGGGGGCCTATCTTTGTGCTCCTTCAGAAAATTCCATGGCTAATGAAATGGTTCAGAGTATAGTTGCCCAAGGTATCAGCAAGGTAGTGTTTGTTCATAGTCCCGGCAATACCTATGGAAAAGATTATATGCAGAGTTTCGAAGAATATGCCGCGGCGGCAGGAATTGAAATTGTGGATGCCGTTTCCTATCTGCCAAATCTTGATTATTTCAGGTATTACGTGAAAAAATGGGATAGCCTCGGGGCACAGGCCATTGTATCCGCTTGTACTGAGAATGATATTACCACCCTGTTTAATGATTTGGATAAAACCGGAAATACCCGACCAATTTATATCAGTTATGATATTGAAATCCAACCTTATACGATTCCCCAAAGTACGAAAAATCTTATCCAGGTGACCAGTTATTTTGACAATAACGCTCAAGCAGGTCCTCAGGCTGATTTCATAAAGGCTTACAAAAGTGCTTTTGGGACAGACCCTGATTTACCGGCTGCACAGGCCTACTTTGCTTTGCATCTAGCGGCAGATGCTGCAAACAAGGCTCAGAGTCTTGATGTGGAAGAGATAAAAAAAGTTTTGGCAGATAACAGTTTTGATACTCTTTATGGTACCGTAAGCTTCGATAAACGGCTTGTCAGTGGTATTCCGGTATTCCCAAAGACCTATGTCGGAAATCAATTGGTGAAAAACAACAAGCCGACTGTGGGAGGACAAAGCAGTGAGTAAATCCATCTTTCAAAAAAAAGAAGATAAAAGCACAAAGAAAAATGAGCAGGCGGCATTAATGACGGTTATCGGTCCTAAAAACTTGCTCATTTTATTGGGAATTCTGATTTTTTTAATCGGCGTGGTTATTTTTTCAGTCACCGTACCCATAAAAATCACAACAACCATGGCTGCAACAATAGCCTATGGAGAAGGTGCAGTTGGAGTAGTGGGTCAAAATGAAGGCGTTTTGACAGAAATTACTGTTTCCGAAGGCGATTATGTCAATAAAGGGGATTTGCTGGGTGTGGTTACAATGGAGAGCCTGGGATCTGAATTTTCCACAGGGATTGGGTTGACGGACGAAGAAAAAAGCAAAGTCAAACGTCAAACCATGATTTATGCAACGGAAAGTGGCGTTGTTGAAGAACTTAACTATCAGGAAGGAGAAACGCTGCAAAAAAACGCGGCTTTCTGCCAGATTGAAAAAACAGAAGGTGAAAACACCCCATCGGTTATTATTGCCTATTCCACTTATGAAGCGGCTCAGACCATTCAGTCGGGAGATGCGGTTTATATCGCACTTGAAACAGCGCCTACTGCCGAATATGGATATTTAAAAGGGGTTGTTCGAAATGTTCAAATTAACAAGGTGACTGAAAATGTTCAGAATCCTCTTCAAATGAAAATTATTATCGATCCGAAGGTTGATGATAAAGGAACTTATATATGGACAAAAGACAACAATGGTTTTAATGGACAAATAAAAATAGGAACATCCTGTCAAACAACCATTTTCACAGATAAATATTATCTGATTAATTTGATTATCTCCTAGAAAGGCGGAAAGGACTCATGACGAATCAAGAACACAAGAAAAGTCGGGATGAGAAACAAAAACTGCCTAAAGTAGCGAAAGTGCCGGTAGTACTGCAAATGGAGGCTGTTGAATGCGGGGTGGCATCTCTTTCCATGATTTTAGCCTATTATGGTAGATATGAAACGCTGGAAACGTTGCGTATTGATTGTGGTGTTTCCAGAGACGGTGTAAAAGCCGGAAACATTGCCAGAACAGCTCGGCTTTATGGTTTAGAAGCACAGGGATTTGTATGTACGGTGGATAAATTAAAGGCTATGGAAATGCCGTTGATTATTCACTGGGACTACAGCCACTTTGTTGTTTTGGAAGGATTTAAAAACGATAAGGTCTATTTATGCGACCCGGCCTCAGGGAAGCGTGTGATTTCCCAGGAAGAACTGGAAAAAATGTTTACTGGTGTGGTCATCGAGTCACGCCCGGGAGAAGAATTCACTAAGGCTGGAGAAAAACCGGTTGTATGGAAAGCACTGTTTAAAAGGCTTTCTCAAAGTGGTATTTCCCCATTGATCTACGTTTTAATTATCGGGGTTTTATTGGTTATTCCGGGTTTAGTGATTGCAAATTATGCGAAAATATTTGTTGACTATTATTTAAGCAACTCGGAGCAGTTTGATATATTGATTTTTCTCGGTATTTTATTGTATACGGTAATCCTCCAGGCGATTCTCAACTGGTTAAAAGAAAATGCTTTGGTGCGAATGGAAAATTATATTGCCATCAACAGTGCTGGAGACTATCTGCGTCATGTACTAAGACTTCCGGTGGAGTTTTTCAACCAGCGGCAATCCGGTGACATCAACAGCCGAATGCAGAGCATCAATACGATTGCAACAGCTTTATCCAGCAATTTGGCACGTATACTGGTTAATCTGGTCACCGCGGGGTTATATTTAATTCTTTTATTCCAATATAATGTTCCCTTAACTTTAATCGGTATTATCATTACAGCCGTTAATATTGTGCTGCTCCAGTATACGGCTAAAAAAAATGCCGACAACAACCGGGTACTGCTCCAGTATCAGGGAAAATCCATTGGCTGGATCATGGTGAATTTGAAATCAATTGAAACGATTAAGTCGATTGGAGAGGAAGACAATTTCTTCACGCGGATTGCGGGACTCAGTGCCGAAACACTGGCGGTGGAACAGCGTATGGGTGGAATGGAAGCCATTATATCGGTACTGCCGACCCTGTTGACAAGTATCCTGACAGCTTTGATATTTATGTTTGGGGGCGAATTTGTTCTAATGGGAACGATGACCATCGGTACATTTGTCGCATTTAACACCCTGATGGCAGGATTTACCCAGCCGATGAGTGAACTGGTCAGCACCAGTGCCGCGCTACAAGGGATGATCGCAGATATTCAACGTCTGGATGATGTTGAAAAATATCCAGAAGATATTGCTCTGGAAACGGAAAAAATTTCTCTGGACGGTTTTGACTGCGATCAGCTGGATGGGGAGATTGAGTTAATAAATATGACTTTTGGTTATAACCGTTTATCAAAACCCATCATAAAAGATCTGAATTTAAAACTAAAAGCTGGGGGGTCCATTGCTTTAGTAGGGTCATCAGGCAGTGGGAAATCAACGATTGCAAAAACCATTACCACTCTTTATCAACCTTGGAGTGGGGAAATACTCATTGACGGTATTAATATAAAAGACATTCCCGCGGAGCTTAGATACAACACCATGAGTTCCGTAGATCAGGAAATCGTGATGTATTCGGCGACTGTTTTGGATAATATCACCATGTGGGATGAAACCATTCCAGTAGAGGATGTGATACAGGCAACAAAAGATGCCTGTATTTATGAAGATATTCTGGCACTGCCCAATGCCTTTGAATATGTTTTAAACGAAGGTGGAAAAAACTTGAGTGGAGGACAGCGGCAGCGGCTTGAGATTGCTCGGGCATTGTGCAAAAATCCGCGAATATTAATTATGGATGAAGCCACCAGCGCCCTGGATACAGCAACGGAAGCCGAGGTCAGTGAGAATATTAAAAAAAGAGGAATTAGCACGATTTTGGTGGCACATCGATTGTCAACGATTCGCGATTGCGATGAAATCATTGTTTTATGCGGCGGAGAAGTGGCGGAAAGAGGAACTCATGACGAACTGCTGGCACTGGGCGGTGAGTATGCAAATCTCATTAGAACTGAGGGATAGACCATGGCAAAGAAATTAGAAGAAATGAGACAGTTAAAGGAAAAATACGAAAAGAGTGCAAAAAAAGCATTTGACAAAGTATTATCCCCGAAAAAAACGCCATCTGTCACACTGGAAGATAATCCCCTGATTTCCGCAGTTGTTAAAGTTGCTGAAGCGATGGGAATCGCGGTGAAGATCCCGCCGCTCAGAAAGCTGTACAGCGGCGAGAACCAGTTCAAACTGATTGCCGAGGAATCCGGTTTTCGCTATCGATCAGTAGAACTGAAAGATGACTGGTACAAAAATGACAACGGACCCATTTTGGCATTCACAAAAGAAGGGGAGGCAGTAGCGCTGATACCGTCCTCGTCAACCCGTTATAAATGCAGGACTTACGAGGGCGAGGAGAAAGAGGTTGATGGAAGTTTTGAGCTTTCGGATTCTTATGTTTTTTATCCGCCGCTGCCTAAAGAGCCCGTGTCCTTCAGAAAAATGGTGAAACTGGGAGCGAAGCTGATTCAAAGAAGAGATTTTATCTGGATGATTGTTTTAGCGGTGGCGGCTTCGCTTTTATCCCTACTGCCTTCAATCGCCATGCAGCAGGCCTTTAACGTCTGGATCCCCCAAAACCAGTCCATCACCATTTTGGTCGTGGGTTTAATACTGGTGGCTGTTGCAGTCAGTCGGGGCTTGTTTACAATGGTTCAAAGTTTGTGTATTCTGAGAATTCAGGGTAAACTGTCGATTTTACAGAATTCTCTGCTTGATAAACTGCTGTCCCTGCCTGCTTCTTTTTTCAAACAGTATTCATCAGGGGCTCTGGCACTTCGGGCAACCGGATTTGCAACAATTCAAAAAATACTATCTGTCAATGTGATCACGATGATTATTACAACGGCATTTTCGATTGTTAATGGATTTTATATTTTTTCTATTAATGCGATGATTGGATTTATCGCCATGGGTTTAACTGCTCTCAGCGTTTTCCTCACTCTGATTATTGGGAAAATGCAGATGAAATGTCAGAGAAAGTCTATTAAAATGACTAACAACATTTCAGGAATGGTTTTGGAGTTGATTACCTCAGTTTCTCGGCTGAGAGTGGCAGGTGCAGAAAGTCGGGCCTATTTAAAATGGGTCAATGAGTATGCGGCGCAGCGGGAAGTTGAGTATAAAAGAGGCAAACTTACAGCACTGCTGCGTTTGTCAACCATTGCGCTACCGACCTTGTGCATGTGTGTCATCTATTATTATGTGAGTATTAACAGCATTTCATCCGGTGATTTTGTCGCCATCAATTCGTCCTTCGTCATTTTTATTTCATCTTTGTTAGGCCTTGTTCAGGCGCTTATTGCTGTAAACAGTGTAATTCCCCAATATGAGAATACAAAGCCCATTATCGATGGTGTCCCGGAAGTGGATTCGTTTAAAACCACCCCGGGAAAAATCCTGGGAGATATCGAAATCACGCACTTGAGATTTTCCTATTATGAAGGAGGACCTACCATACTGGACAATATTTCCATCAATGTCAGGCATGGCGAATATGTAGCCATTATAGGGGCGTCGGGGAGTGGTAAATCAACACTTTTACGGCTGCTTCTCGGTTTTGAAAAACCAACAAACGGCAATATTTACTGTGGGGGCTACGATTTGGAAAGTGTGGATATCCGGGAAATCAGAAAACAGATGGGGGTCGTGCTACAGGACAGCCAGCTGATTCCTGGGGATATCCTGTCCAATATTGCTGGTTCAAAGAAGGAATTAACCGAAGAAGATATCTGGGAATTGCTTAAAAAGGTTGGGATGGATGAGGAAATCCGGGAAATGCCCATGGGCCTTAAAACCATGGTGGCAGAAGGCGCAGGTACCCTTTCGGGGGGACAGCGGCAAAAACTTTTAATTGCCAGAGCTATTGCAGCCACTCCAGCCATCATCTTTTTCGATGAAGCCACCAGCGCTCTGGATAACCGATCCCAGAAGATTGTATCGGAAAGCATGAAAAATTTGGATGCTACACGCCTTGTCATTGCTCACCGCCTTAGCACGATTCTGGATTGCGACCGGATTTTGGTTCTTGAAAAAGGAAATATTGTCGAAGAAGGCTCCTACGAGGAATTGATGAAAAATGAGTCCTATTTTTATAAATACGCAAAAAGGCAGCTACTTTGATAAAAAGAAGCTGCCGTCATTTCTATTTTTGGTGTAATAAATTTGAACTCTTCATTGGGACCGCCTCCTATGTTTTTTTAATATTGGCTTATGATACCAGTATTATCTTATCATAGGAGGCATTTTTACAACATATGTCACACTTCCGTTTACCCGATTCTCATTTAAGTGTTTTAGCGTAAATGCCAATTTTTTTATCCATGCTTGAAATATGTTTGGTCAGCCAGTCAATAATCATTTGGTTGGCGTTAATAATCAAGGTAATATTACCCCCAGAGGTCTGATACTCCTTCTTCAGTTTGGCGAGATCCGCAATGAATTTTTTGTGAGCAGTTTTTTGCGCCTCGATCTCCGGATAGCGAATACTTTGCATATACATTTCTTCATCATGAAAATGCTGCTTTGTATAATCATCAAGAAAATCAAACAATTGAACCACAACTTCATTTGATTTTCCTTTTTTACCGGCCTGAAATAGCTGATCAGCTTTTTCAAACCATACTTTATGCTGAGAATCAATATTTTCCACGCCCACGGACAGGTTAGGAGTCCATACAATAGCCATTTTAAAATCCTCCTAGTGATTGAAATTAATATATTAAGTATACTATGAATAAAAAATAAATCAAGAGTGATTCTAATATAAAATTCATTTTAATATAAAAATACATGATAAAACAGTAGACAGGTTTATTCCAGCGATAGCGGAGATTAAAATATATCCTGTTTTTATAAATATGCAAAAAGGCAGCTAATCTGAAAAAAAGAAATAGAGAAATTAGGTTGCTTTTTTGACGTGATACTTCGTCGAGGATTCGATGAATTTCGCGTAGGGGAGCGATAACGCTGCACAGATTTTGTTTGTTCAGTAGCTATTATACTACCAGCACAGTTTGACAAAGAGCCGAAGTTTAGATAAAATTAATAAAAAAAGTATTTTTTTATTAATCGGAAAGGTTGGGATAAAATGAATGTGTTTGATATAATCGGCCCTATTATGGTGGGTCCTTCCAGTTCTCATACGGCGGGAGCCGTTAAAATAGGTTATATCTCAAATAAGTTAATGGGCGAGAAGATTAGCTCAGCAACGATTTATTTCCATGGCTCCTTTCTTACGACAGGAAAAGGCCATGGAACAGATCGGGCTATCACAGCGGGACTGTTGGGTATGAAACCGGATGATATTCGAATCCCTGAAAGCTTAATATTGGCAGAAAAAGAAGGATTGTCAGTACAATTTGAAGCAATAGAATTAAGAGATGCTCATCCTAATAGCGTGAAGTTGAATTTGATAGGAGTTACTGGCAGAAATCTGGAAGTTGTTGCTTCATCTTTAGGCGGCGGGAGCATTAAAATCTGTCAGATAGATGGTCTGGATACCAATTTTTGTGGAGACTATCCAACACTTGTTGTTCATAATCTGGATCAACCGGGACACATAACAGAAGTTGCTTCCATGCTTGGACATAAATCTGTCAATATTGCCACCATGCAATTATATCGAAACAGGCGTGGCGGTGATGCCGTGATGGTACTTGAGTGTGATCAGGAAATATCTCAAGAATCGATCAAGTGGCTGGAACATCTGGAAGGGATTCGAAAAGTAACCTACTTGAGTCTGGAGGGTTCATCATGAGTTTTAAGTCATTGCAGGAAATGGTGAATATTGAAAAGACAGCCAATAAGAAATTTTGGGAAGTTGTTCTGGAAGATGATATCCGGGAGAGCCAACTTACAAGAGATGAAGCATTGTCTAAAATGAGAATTCTGTATCTCGCTATGAAGGACGCAGATCAGAAGTACGATAACCATTTGAAATCACCCAGTCAGCTGGCCGGGGGTGATGGGGAGAAGATTGAAATTGCACTTCAAAAGAAGTCCATGTTTTGTGGGAATTTCATTGGAACGGTTATGGAAAAAGCGATAAAAATGGGAGAATCCAATGCGTGTATGAAACGTATTGTTGCTGCGCCCACTGCGGGTTCTTGCGGCGTCATCCCAGCAGTGCTGTTAACCTATGAAGAACAAAATGAAATAGAAGAGATAAAAATAATTGAAGCTTTGTTTGTGGCAGCAGGTATTGGACAAATCATTGCCGGCCGGGCCTTTATTGCCGGATCGGCTGGAGGCTGTCAGGCAGAAATTGGATCAGCAAGCGCGATGGCAGCAGGAGCCATGGCATATTTAAAAAATGGCGACGGCGAGTGTATCATCAATGCTGCCGCTTTGGCATTGAAAAGTCTGTTGGGTTTAGCTTGCGACCCCGTAGCGGGATTGGTTGAAGTACCTTGTGTGAAGCGAAACGTTATTGGTGCTGTTAATGCACTTACGAGTGCTGATATGGCATTAGCAGGCATTCGTAGTCAGATACCACCGGATGAGGTGATTGATGCGATGCGCTTCATTGGAAATGCCATGCCTGTTAGTCTTAAGGAGACAGGTGAAGGGGGATTGGCAGTCACACCGACAGGCTTATTGATTGCCGAAAGATTGAAGGAGTAATAGTTGAAAATTTTAATTTGGACTTTACAAGGTTTGTAAATTGTGATAATATGTTTTCACTTTAAAAAATAAACTTTTGATTGAAAGTAGTAGCTGTTTAAAAGATGCTTCAGTGAGTTGCAGAGAGTGTGAATGCAACAGTAATCGTAATAGTGAATGGATTCATGAGGGTGAAAAGAAAAGCTGCAGCAGCTGAGTAATATTCAACGGGATTTCCGTCCGTTATCATAGGAAAGCGTATGTTAGTGCGTTCAAAGTGGATGTATAGCGACTTTTATAAGTTGTCATTTATATCAATTTAGGTGGTACCGCAGAAATTTTAACTTCTGTCCTTTTTAGGACAGAAGTTTTTTTTGTTGAATATATTTAGAAAGGAGAAGAGGAATGATAACCAGTGTGTATTTATCAAATTATTCAGTTGGAGAATCAAGCTATGAAGAAATTGATCAAATCTGCTCACCTTATGGCAAGAATGTTGTATTGATTGTTGGAGATCATGGTTACGGACAGTCGAAACCCGATTTGGATGAAGCTTTAAAGAAAAGCAGCCTTTTGGTTGAAAAACCTGTTTATTTTGGAGGCGAGTGCACCTTTGAAAATGTGGAAAAGCTGAAGAAAGAACCGGCCGTAAAAAATGCGGATATGATTTTTGCAATTGGAGGAGGCCGGGTATTAGATACAGGGAAATGTCTGGGTGAACAGATCAAAAAGCCGGTTTTCTCTTTTCCCACGATTGCCTCCAACTGTGCAGCCTGCACCAGTGTTTCGATTATGTATCAGCCAAACGGCAATTTCTTAATGCCTGAATTTTTGAAAGAACCGCCGAAACATGCTTTTATCAATACTAAAATTTTGGTGGAGGCACCAGTTAAATATCTTTGGGCTGGTCTGGGAGATACCTACGCAAAGTACTATGAAGCGTCTATTTCGTCAAGAGGAGAAGTGCTTAACCAATCCCTGACTCTGGGGGTTCATATCAGCCGTCAATGCGCCGATGGAGTCATCAAGCATGGCTTGGGTGCACTTGCTGCGAATGAAGTGAAGATTGCAAATGAGGATTTTGAACAGACGATTATGACGATTATTGTGACCACTGCATTGGTATCCATCCTGGTCACACTGGATCATTCTCCTGATTATAACAGCGGTCTGGCGCATGCAATCTATTATACCCTCACATCCATGCCGGACTTTGAGGAAGAAAAATATCTGCATGGTGAAATTGTTGCTTTCGGTGTGTTGATTCTGCTTCTGGTAGATCAGCAAAAAGAGGAATTTAATCGCGTCTATCAATTTAATTGTGCGTCAAAACTGCCCCATTCATTGGCGGATTTGGATTTGAATGCGGCCATCATGGAACCCTATTTAGAAACAATCACTGAAACGGCGGATATTCGCCACAATCCATATGTCATTACGCAGGTTATGCTAAAGGCAGCATTTCATGAGCTGGAAATCATCAACAAAACTAAGAAGGAAGAGGAGATAAAAAAATGAAAAAGAGTTTAGTGAAAAAAATCACAGCGGTCATTCTGACAGTATTTATGGTAACTTCATTGGTTGCTTGCAGTGCATCGACAACTGATAAGGGAACAAATGGAAAAAAATTAAAAGTGGGCATCATCCAGATGATTGAAAATGGCGCCTTCGACGATATGAGAGATGGATTTATTCAGGAACTCCGAGATAAGGGCTATTCAGAAGATCAGTTGGAAATTGTGACTAAGAATGCACAGGGAGATACAGCAACACTCAATACCATTGCTCAGGAAATGTCGGATGGAACCTATGATTTAGTGGCAACAATCGCGACACCGGCATCCCAGACTTTTGTGAATATGAAGTCGGAAACACCCCAGGTATTTATTGCCGTATCGGATCCTGTCAAAGCAGGAATTGTGTCTTCAATGGAAAAGCCTGATCATAATGCAACGGGTACATCCAATCCGATTCCGGTGCAGAAGATCATTGATCTTTCCAAAAATCTGACCCCTGGCATTAAAACTTTCGGAATTATTTACAACACCAGCGAAGTCAATTCGGTCAGTACCGTTAATAAAGCAAAAGAATATATGGCAGCCCAGGGATATGCCGTTAAAGAAGCAGTTGTCACCAATTCATCCGAAGTGCAGCAGGGCATTGAAGGATTGTTAAGTGATGTTGATGCCATCTTTATTCCGAATGACAGTGTGATTCAGAATGCCATGCCTACCGTGGCTGAAGCAGCTAAAACAGCAAAAAAACCGGTATACGGAAGTTCTGCCGTTATGGTTAACAGCGGGGCATTGGCAACGGTAGCTATTGGAGATAAAGCGATTGGCGCAGCGACAGCAGACATGGCCATTGAAATTCTTAAGGGAAAATCACCCGCTGATATTCCGGCCGTCAATGTTGAAGCAAAAGATACGGTTATTAATCAGACTACAGCAGATGCCATCGGGATTACGATTCCGACAGACAGCAGCCAATCAACAACTATCGTAAAATAAGAAAAGAGTCAGGGGCGGCGGACGTTCAAAGGAGAAAAAAATTATGTCATTAGTTATCGGTTCCCTACAATTGGGATTGATTTACAGTCTCATTGCCATGGGCATCTATATCAGTTTTAAAGTACTGAATATTCCTGATTTAACAGCTGAGGGAAGTTTCACATTTGGCATGGCTGTGATGGCAGTATGTGTAACAGGAGGACATCCGATCTTGGGAATTTTCCTCTCTTTACTGGCAGGGGCGGCAGCCGGTCTGGTAACGGCGCTTTTGCATACAAAACTGCGTATTCCTGCTATTTTATCCGGGATTCTCACAATGACGGGGTTGTATACCATCAACCTGATGGTGATGGGGGGCTCATCCAACCTGACATTGTTGGGCGTAACCACGATCTATGATATGGTTGGTGGCGGACTGCCATTCAGTTTCACGATTGCCAAAATTCTGATATCGCTGATCGTTGCAGTCGTGATGATTGCGGTTCTGGTGATTTTTTTCAAAACCAACTGCGGACTCTGTATTCGTGCCATTGGGGACAATGAAACCATGGCGAGGTCCTCGTCGATGAGCGTTGATTTATATAAAACCCTGGGATTGATGGTGAGCAACGCACTGATTGGTTTATGCGGCGGTCTGATTGCCTGCGATCAGGGATATGCAGATATGACTTCCGGGGCAGGTATGCTGGTTATCGGTTTGGCGGCAGTTATTATTGGTGAGGCATTCATCCGCAGACGAACCATCTTCGCGGGGTTGATGAGTTGTGTACTCGGTTCCATTATTTACAGACTCATTTTGGCAGTGGCCGTCAGCACGAGAATCTTCCCTGCTTATGCGATGAAACTGCTGTCGGCTATTATCGTTGCCATTGCATTGGCCATTCCAGCTTATAAGTATTATAGAGAGAACTATCAGTTGAAGAAGAGGGATAAACATGCTTAAAATCAAAGATTTGCAAAAAAAATTTAAAATAGACAATGGAGCAGATAATCATATTTTAAATGGGTTGAATTTAACCATCGAAAACGGAGAATTTGTTACTATTTTAGGAAATAACGGAGCCGGAAAATCCACTCTCTTCAATTTGATCAGCGGAACGATACTGCCAAATGATGGCTACATCATTCTTGATGAAAAAGACATTACCTTTATGCCGGAACATAAGCGATCTAAATTTATTGGGCGCGTCTATCAAAGTCCGATGATGGGTACAGCTCCGCATTTAACCGTTGCGGAAAATTTAGCTCTTGCCTATGGTCGACAAAACAGAAAGAATTTAAACTGGGCGCTGACGCGACAGCTCAAAGATATTTTTCGAGAGAAATTATCCGAAGCGGAGATGGGGCTTGAAGATAAATTAAACAGCAAGATCATGGATTTGTCAGGAGGGCAATGTCAGGTGGTGGCCTTGATTATGTGCACCATTAAGCCTCCGGAATTAATCCTTTTGGATGAGCATACAGCGGCTCTGGATCCGAAGACAGCTGAAGACGTCATGGCGTTTACCGAGCGGATTATTGAGAAGGATCATCTGACCGCTTTGATGATTACCCACCATCTGGAAGATGCGATTCGTTATGGAAATCGACTCATTATGATGGATCGTGGCGTGGTTGCTCATGATTTTATCGGGGCGGAGAAGAATGACCTGACATCGGAGAAACTGCGGACTTTATATCATTTAAAAGAAAGCTAGGGAAGGTAGTTATGAAAGAGCATTTTATTAGACTGCCGCTAACCGTGAAAAGGGACGTATTGGTGGTGGAAAAAGAGTGTACACTGGTTAAGATGTTTGTTAAAGCTGGAACATATCCGCCCATCCATACACACCCACAGGATCAGATTGATTATATGATTAACGGTGCTGCGGATGTCATCATAGAGGGGGTCGTCACCCATGTGAAACAGGGAGAAGCAATTCATATTCCCGGAGGTGCCGAACACGCTTTTTTGACGAGCGATGAAGATCAGGAATTCCTGGAGTTTTTTACCCCGGGAAGAGAAGATGCTGAAATGATGCATCAAGATTGAATGAAAAAAACGCATTGGATGAAATATGAGTAGTCATAAAGACAACTTGTGAACCAAGGGTCAAGGTAAACTGAATACGGAAAAAGCAATCGCACAGGAAGGCAAATCCTATGCGGTTGCTTTTTGTTTTATTTCTGTGGTAGTCCGTCTTGCAATACGCTATAGCTTCTGATATAATATATTATAGTTAGTTGTAACATAGCGAGGTGACGCAGATGGAACTAAGTGAAACAATCAAAACAATACGTTCGGAATTAGGGCTGTCTCAAGAAGGACTTGCTCGAGAGCTTCATGTTGGGTTTACCTCCGTGAACCGTTGGGAAAATAATCACACAAAACCCAATCAAATTGCTCGGCACGCCTTAATCGAGCTATGCAAAAACAACAATGTAAATCCTGAATTAATTGCATTGCTTTTGAAAGCAAAATAAGTATCATGCCATTTGAGAACATGCAATTCTACAATATAAGGAGATTTTGCCATGAAATCCGAAAAGGAAATTGAGTTGGGCTTTATCCAAAAGCTACAAGACTTAAAATACACATATCGGGAAGATATTCGAGATAAAGCTTCGCTGGAAGCTAATTTTAGAGAGCACTTCGAAAGACTAAACCGTGTGAAACTAAGTGATTCCGAATTTGCACGTCTGCGTGATAGCATTATTACCGCAGATGTATTTGCTGCCGCTAAAGTACTACGAGAAATTAACACCTTTAAGCGGGATGATGATACCCCTCTGCAATACACTCTTGTAAATATCAAAGACTGGTGCAAAAACGAGTTTGAAGTGATCAATCAGCTGCGAATTAACACAGATAACAGCAACCATCGCTATGATGTTATCATCCTCATCAATGGTGTTCCTGTTGTTCAGATTGAGCTGAAAACCTTGCAAATCACACCCAAAAAAGCAATGGAGCAAATTGTAGATTATAAAAATGAGCCCGGTAATGGTTATACAAATTCATTACTTTGCTTTATGCAGCTTTTCATTGTGAGCAACGAAACAAAAACATACTATTTTGCAAACAATCATAAAGAGCATTTTTGCTTTAATGCAGAAGAAAGATTTCTGCCTATTTATGAATTTGCAGATGAAGATAATAAAAAAATAACCAACCTGTACGATTTTACTGCCAGATTTTTACCGAAATGCACCCTTGGGCAGCTAATCAGTCGATACATGGTTCTTGTGGTAAGCGAACAAAAATTAATGATTATGCGCCCCTATCAGATTTATGCGGTTAGGGCAATTATGGACTGCATTGAACAAAATCGTGGCAACGGATACATTTGGCACACTACTGGAAGCGGAAAAACCCTTACATCATTTAAAGCTTCAACACTTTTGAAGGACAATCCTGAAATTGAAAAGTGCTTATTTGTCGTGGACAGAAAAGATCTTGATAGACAAACTCGCTTAGAGTTCAACAAATTCCAAGAGGGGTGCGTTGAGGAGAACACGAACACCGAAAGTTTAGTTAGGCGCCTTACCTCTGATGATTACAAAGACAAGGTGATTGTTACCACCATTCAAAAGCTTGGGCTTGCCCTTGATGAGGGCAGCAAGCGCAACCAAGAGAAAAAGAGAAAAGGTGAGCTTACCTTTAAAGAAAGATTAGAGAAGCTTCAAGATAAGCGAATCGCCATAATTTTTGATGAATGCCATCGTTCTCAGTTTGGCGACAACCACGATGCAATAAAGAGCTTTTTCCCTAAAGCACAGCTTTTCGGCTTTACTGGAACGCCGATTTTTGAAGAAAACTCAACATATAAGCAGATAGATGGCACTATAGGTTCATATAGAACAACCGAGGACGTTTTTCAGCAAGAGCTTCATGCTTATACCATAATCAATGCCATTGATGACGGAAATGTACTCCGTTTTCATATTGATTATTTTAAACCAGATGACGCTCAAAAAGCTGCAAAAGCAGACTCGACCATAAGCAAAAAGGCGGTTGCCGAAGCAATCCTTTCAAAGCATGATGCAGCAACTTATAACAGACGTTACAACGCTATTTTTGCTACAGCACGTATTAACGAAGCAATCGAATATTTTGAATTGTTTAAGGAGATACAAGAAGAGCGCAAAAAAAATGAAGATGACTTTATTCCTCTTAATATTGCTTGCGTTTTCTCGCCACCGGCTGAAGGCAATAAGGATGTAAAACAGCTCCAAGAAGATCTTGCACAGGAAAAAGCGGATAACGAACAGGAGCCCAATAAGAAAAAAGCGGCACTTAAAGTAATTATCGATAAGTACAACAGGCAATATAAAACGAACCATAGCATAAACGAATTTGACTTATATTATCAAGATGTGCAAAAACGTATTAAAGACCAGCAATACACTAATACGGATTATCCTCACGAAAACAAGATAGATATCATCATTGTTGTTGATATGTTGTTAACCGGTTTTGATTCTAAATATTTGAACACCTTGTATGTTGATAAAAATCTAAAGCAGCATGGATTGATTCAGGCTTTCTCAAGAACAAACCGTGTTTTAAATCCCACAAAACCATATGGTAACATTATTGATTTTAGAGGGCATGAAAATGAGGTCAATGATGCTATTAAGCTGTTTTCGGGGAAGGAAAATAGCGAGAGGGTAAAAGAAATTTGGCTTGTTGACCCGGCTCCTGTCGTGGTTAAGAAACTGGACAAAGCTGTTGCCGAGCTTGAAAAGTTTATGGAATCACAAGGATTTGCGTGCAAACCGGAGGAAGTAAGCAACCTTAAAGGCGACACAGCACGTGCAGAATTTATTGATAAATTCAAAGAGGTACAGCGCCTTAAAACGCAGCTTGACCAATATACCGATATAAAAGAAGAACAGGCAGCCGCCATTGCGGAATTGCTGCCGGAGGACACCTTGCGCGCATTCCGTGGGGCGTATATTGAAACCGCTCAAAGGCTAAAGGCACAGCAAGGCAAGGACATTGAAAATAAAGTGCCTGAGGTAGAACAGCTCGATTTTGAGTTTGTTCTGTTCGCCTCTGCCATTATTGACTATGATTACATCATGTCGCTGATTTCGCAGTATACACAACCCGATGTGCATAAGAAAGAAAAAATGACCAAGAAAGAGTTAATTGACCTCATTTGCTCAACCTCAAACTTAATGGATGAGCGTGAGGATATAGAAGAATATATCAATACATTGGAAGCTGGAAAGGGCTTAGATGAAAAAGCTATAAGAGCCGGCTACCAAAAATTTAAAGCAGAGAAATCAGCTAAGGAGCTGGCTACCGTTTCCGACAAACATGGAATTGAATCTGCATCCTTGCAAGCTTTTGTTGATGAAATAATGGGGCGTATGATTTTTGACGGCGAAAAGCTAAGTGATTTATTAGAGCCCCTTGACCTTGGCTGGAGGGACAGAACAAAAAAAGAGCTGGAGTTGATGGATGATTTAATTCCACTACTGAAAAAATTAGCTGGTGGACGTGAGATTGTGGGGTTAAAGGCGTATGAGTAAGAAAGAAAAAATGGCTTTGATGCCGAAACTGAGGTTTCCGGAATTTAAAACCAATGGGGAAATTATTTGCGAAAATGGGAATCTACTTTTTGAGCCAATAAGCAACAAAGACAAAAATTCCGATTTACCGGTGCTTGCCATTACACAAGAGTATGGAGCAATTCCAAGAGATCAAATTGATTATAATGTATCTGTTACAGATAAAAGCCTTGAAAGTTACAAGGTTGTCGAAGTTGGTGATTTTATAATTAGTTTAAGGTCATTTCAAGGTGGAATTGAATACTCTGTGTTTCATGGTATATGTAGTCCTGCATATATAATTTTGCGCAAAAAAATTGATATCGTGGAACAATATTATAAGTACTATTTTAAGACAATCAAATTTATTCAAGACTTAAATAAAGACTTGAAAGGGATTAGAGATGGCAAAATGGTAAGCTATAGCCAGTTTTCTTCTATATTGTTGCCAAAGCCGGATAATAAGGAACAAAAAAAAATCGCCGACTGTCTATCTTCCATTGATGAGCTCATCGCCGCTGAGGATAAAAAGCTGTTGGCTCTTAGGACGCACAAAAAGGGTTTGATGCAGAAGTTATTTCCTGCCGAGGGAGAAACTGTTCCTGAGTGGCGATTCCCCGAGTTTAAGGATGCGGGCGAGTGGAGTACATACTCGGTCAAAGATTTCGCTAAGGTAACCACTGGGAACAAGGATACACAAAACAAAATTGATAATGGTAAATATCCGTTTTTTGTGCGATCTCAAACTGTTGAGAAAATAAATTCATATACTTTTGATTGTGAAGCAATTTTAACTTCTGGTGATGGTGTTGGTGTAGGCAAAAATTTTCACTATATTGCTGGAAAGTTTGATTTCCATCAAAGAGTTTATTGTATATATGATTTTTCAAAACAAGTTTGTGGCAAGTTCATTTTTCAATACTTTTCAGAGCATTTCAATAAGCGAGTGATGCAACTAAGTGCAAAAAACTCCGTCGATTCCGTAAGGATGTCAATGATTACAGAAATGCCAATTAGTTTACCTTGTATTAAGGAACAACAAAAAACAGCAACTGTCCTTTCATCTATAGATGATTTAATAACCGCACAAGCTGAAAAAATCGATGTTTTGAGAGCCCATAAGAAAGGTTTAATGCAAGGGCTATTCCCTTCTATTGAGGAGGTGGGAGAATGGGCATAAATGTTCCGTCTAAGTTCACGAAAGAGGAATTTAATAAGCTAACCAACAAGAAACTTAATAATGGTGATTTTCAACAATACAAAAAAATGTTTACAGATAATTATAAAAAGCTAAAAGGTTCTGTAGAATATACTTTAAAAGATGGTTTGTCTCCGGAAGTGCTTGCACAAATTGATTTTATACTTAAAAGAATAGGTGACAAAAAATTTGATTCACTTAAAGGTATTGCTGAGTATTTTAGGATGCTGTTGGAGCAAAAGAAGTACATTGTACTGTTTGCCTATAACGGCACAGGCAAGACAAGACTTTCGGTAGAGTTCAAATCACTGGGGCAAGAGTTAAACGAAGAAACTGGGGTAAAAACCGCCGACACCTTATACTATAATGCATTTACAGAAGACCTTTTTTATTGGGATAATGATTTAGAAAATGATACGGAACGCCTGTTAAAGTTAAATAGTAGCTCTCGATTTTTTGCAGGACTAAAAGAGCTGGAAATGGAGAGCCGAATTCGCCCATTGCTGCATAGGTATACCGATTTCGATTTTTCCATCGACTATGAGGAATCCGCAATTAGCTTTTCCAGAGAAGTGCGGATTGATGACACTACTCAAAGGTTTGATAATATCAAAATATCTCGTGGTGAAGAAAACATCTTTGTTTGGTGCTTTTTCCTTGCAGTTGTTCAGCTGGTAGTGGATAAGGTCGAATCATATAACTGGGTAAAGTATATTTATGTAGATGACCCGATATCCTCTTTAGATGATAATAATGTAATTGCTGTGGCAAGTCATCTTGCACAGTTAATGAGCGGCAACGATGTCAAAGTCATTGTTTCATCCCATCACACATTGTTCTTTAATGTTCTGTGCAATGAGATAAACAAAGCTGAACAGTTGTTTCTGCAACGGAACACTGCCAGCGGTATGTACATGCTGAAAGACACTACAAAGACCCCCTTTTTTCACCATGTCGCTTTGTTAAAGGAATTAAAAAAAGCATCTGATTCGGGAGAATTATATACATATCACTTTAATATTCTTAGAAGTATATTAGAAAAAACAGCATCTTTTCATGGTTATGCACATTTTTCTTCCTGCATAAGAAAAGGCTCGGAGGATGATGAACCTGTTTATACCAGAATAGTGAATCTTTTGAGTCATGGCAACTATTCTCTGTTTGATCCAATAGAGATGGTTCCAGAAAACAAGGAACATTTTAAAACTATATTAAATAATTTTTTGGCTGATTACAATTTTAATCAAAACCAATTTAAAGATAGCCAAGTTCAGGAGGAAACAATTCATGAATGATACACAACAAAAAGAATTAGGCAAAATCTTGTGGGGTATTGCCGATAAGCTGCGTGGGGCTATGAATGCGGATGATTTCCGTGATTATATGCTATCTTTCCTTTTTCTGCGTTACCTCTCTGACAATTACGAGGAAGCCGCAAAGAAAGAGCTCGGTAGTGATTACTTACAGTGCGAAGAATATATCAACAAAGTCAGATCGGCAACCGAAAGCAAGGATGAAACTGTTTCAACTGGGAAAACAATCACTGATTTCTTCAACATAAAGCAGTTGGAAGAGAATTTAAAAAAAAACCTTACTGGAGATAGTATTGAGATTACAGTTATGACACCGCTTTCGGTTTGGTATGTTCAAAACTCAGATGCTGTTGCAATGTTCGAAAAGCAAATGCGGCGCAAGCTTCATTATGTAATCAAGCCAAAGTTTCTCTGGAGTAATATCTATGAATTGGCTCGTACACAAAACAAAGAACTTTTAAAGACATTACAGGCTGGTTTTAAGTTTATAGAAAATGAATCCTTTGATAGCGCATTCCGTGGTTTGTTCTCCGAAGTTAATCTCGACTCTGATAAGCTTGGAAAAAATTACGAAACACGCAATTCAATGCTGTGTTCAATTATAACTGAAATTGCTGAAGGGCTTTCCGAGTTCCCTAACGAAAGTGACCTTTTGGGCAACGCCTATGAATACCTCATAAGCCAATTTGCAGCAGGATCAGGGAAAAAAGCTGGAGAGTTCTATACCCCTCAGCAGATTTCAACGATCCTTTCCCGAATTGTTATCCTTGATAGCCAAGACCCCAGTACAGGCAAAAAAAAGTATATTAATAATTTGCTGGACTTTGCTTGTGGCTCTGGTTCACTCTTAATCAACGTTAAAAAGCAACTTGAACCAAACAGTATTGGGCAGATATATGGACAAGAAAAGAACATCACAACTTACAACCTTGCTCGTATGAATATGCTACTTCATGGATTTAAAGATTCTGAGTTTCAAATATTCCACGGAGATTCACTATTAAATGATTGGGATGTTTTAAGTGAGATGAACCCGGCTAAAAAACTGGAGTGTGATGCCGTGGTGGCAAATCCCCCCTTCAGCTACCGCTGGGAGCCAAATGACACGCTTGCAGAAGATTTCCGCTTTAAAAGCTATGGACTCGCACCAAAATCAGCAGCAGACTTTGCTTTTCTGCTCCATGGTTTCCACTTTTTAAGTGATGAAGGCACAATGGCAATAATTTTGCCACATGGTGTTTTGTTCCGTGGTGGTGCAGAGGAAAAAATAAGAACAAAACTGCTCAAAGATGGTAATATTGACACGATAATAGGATTACCGGCAAATCTGTTTTTCTCTACAGGTATTCCGGTCTGCATCCTTGTGCTTAAAAAATGCAAGAAATTTGATGATGTACTATTCATCAACGCAAGTGAATACTTTGACAAGGGAAAACGTCAAAATGTTCTCTTGCCCGAACATATAGATAAAATCGTCGAAACATATCAATTCCGCAAAGAAGATGATAAAAAATATTCTCGCCGTGTATCTATGGAAGAAATTAAAAAAAACGATTTCAACCTGAATATATCAAGATATGTTAGCACGGCAGTGGAAGAAGAAATTATTGACCTTGCGGATGTGAAGAAGAATTTAGATAGCATTGAAAAAGACATAAACGAAGCCAGGGCAAAACATAATCAGTTTTTAAGAGAGCTTGGGTTGCCGGAGTTGAAGTAAGTTGGATTACGCTATTAGGTGTATGTCGCACCAATTAATAAATCGGTTGTCATTCTAAATTAAAAATAGTAGCTATTCTATCTCTTCCGTGGTATTGTGTTGTGCTAAAGGAGGTGGATACGATGCCACAAATCACAGAGCAGCTATACCGCAGCTGTTACAAGCGACCTGATACCGCAGAGGGAAATCATCGGTTGCAATCAAACACCGGTCTGCTGAAACGCAACTTTTCTAAATGGCAGAAAAAGATACTGCTTAGAATCATTGATGATAAGGACTTAATCTGTTCTATCATCACCAAGGACAGCTTTGAGCAGGGCTTTCGGCTTGGTGTAAAGCTGACAACTGAAGTATATAACCACAAAGGCGGCGTATCCGATGACCATTCGGATATGCCGCCTTTGCTATGAGGAAAGGATGGGAACCAATGAACAGAGAAAGAAAAATAAGAATTTGCAGTAGCACAGCAGCACTCGCTTTGCTGGTAGCATTCTCAGCCCCGAACATCAGGCAAGAACCCGCACCACAGTCCGACGTTCACCCTGTGTCGGCTCTTGTGGAGGGCAAGAGGGAAACAACCCCACCTACAGAAAACAAAGCCCTTGTGAGCGAAGAACCGCTGCAATCAGCACCCAAAGCGAGGCGGTTATAGCACCTGACACAGTAGAAAAATCAGAACCACAACCGACAGAAAAAGAAGAAATGGACATACCCTCGACTGATACAACACAAGCGGATACAAAGCCAACCAAACCTGAGCAGCAACAATCCTCTACCCCTAGAATGGGCGACACTCGTGTGATAAACGGTCAAAAGCAAGTTTACTTTCGGCTTCGACTGGGATTGATAATAATGACGAGCCAAACGAATGTATCTATGTGGAAGATATGTATGAGAACGGAAACAAAATTGGTAGTATGGGCGGGCGGTACGATTGTAGACGGAGATGGCGACATCAATAAAATGGTAGGCACAACTTCGCCTGTTCCACCTACAAGCAATACGGCAAAGAAACTTGCTCCGCTCATTACATCCGCGAAAGCCAGCTTGCAGCAGTTATTTTGGATAACCTGAAGCGTGTCACCCATTTTGCAAGGCAGGATGAAGTGGTGTTTGCAGAATGCATCAACTGTAAAAACACTGCCGATACAAGAAAAGAAATTACTGCATTGCAAAAAGAGCTGGAAATTATGCGGAAAAGGGACTTAGAGCTTACGGCACTTTTCAAAAGGCTCTACGAGGACAATGTGCTGGGTCGCATACTCGATGAGCATTACAGAACGCTGTCTGATGAATATACCACAGAACAAAAATCCTTGCGAGAATGCATTCCAAAGGCTGAAAAATACTCTCGTACTGCTCCACAGGATATTTGGATTCACTACCGTGATATTGGAATGCTGAACGATGTAAAAGCGGAATTTGATATCATATCACTTGATGAACTCCACAAAGATGACTTCAAAATAGTGTTTGATGATGAGCTACCACAAGCAATTTAAGGCATAGCAAATGGCGGACAGCTGTAACTGTCCGCCTCATACACCCCATTTTTAGGTGGTTCACAAAGTATCCTTATGAACACTCGCCTAATCTGATGCGTTTTTTCTTTAAAGTTTGCTTAAGTGATCGATAACGAAAACAATTGAAACGGTTTACAGTTGGCGATCCATCGTTTAGTTGATGTTGAGTTTATGTTTGTCAATTATAATTCATAACAAATACAAGAGTAAGAAAAATATAAGGTTGGTGCAAAAATGTCAAAATTAATTGGTATAGATTTAGGAACAACAAATTCCTGTGTGGCAGTTATGGAGGGAAGCTCGTCAGTTATCATTCCTAACGAAAACGGAGGAAGAACAACGCCATCAATTGTCGCATTTACAAAACAGGGGGAACGATTGGTGGGGGAACCGGCTAAAAGACAGATGGCTATTAATCCGGAAAGAACAATCAGTTCAATTAAGCGTGAAATGGGAAGTGACTATCACATTAAAATTGACGGAAAACAATATAAACCACAGGAAATTTCGGCAATGATTCTGCAAAAATTAAAAATGGACGCAGAAATATTTTTGGGAGAACCCGTTACCGACGCCGTCATTACGGTGCCGGCATATTTTACCGATTCACAGCGTCAGGCAACCAAGGATGCGGGAAAAATTGCCGGATTGAATGTTCAAAGAATCATTAATGAGCCAACCGCAGCCGCTTTAGCCTATGGTGTCAATAAGGAAAACGCCCAGAAGATCATGGTTTACGATTTGGGCGGGGGAACTTTTGATGTTTCGATCTTGGAGATTAACGACGGCGTCATCGAGGTGCTGGCAACATCCGGAAATAATCGCCTTGGGGGCGATGATTTTGATGCCGTGCTGACCGATTATATTCTTAAAGAATTAAAACGGGAGACAGCCTGTAGTATTAGTCATGATGCCAGCGCTATGGCCCGGGTAAGAGAAGCCGGAGAACAGGCTAAAATGGAGTTGAGTGGTATCGTCGAAACCCGTATCAGTTTACCATTTATAAGCCAGAACAAATCCGGCCCGGTGAACTTTGAAATGAAGATCAGCCGCAGTAAATTTAATGAATTAACCGCTCATCTCGTCAAGCAGACAATGGAACCGGTACGTCAGGCCATGAGTGATGCCGGCCTTGATATAGCGAATATCAATCATGTCATTTTAGTTGGGGGTTCAACGCGAATCCCGGCGGTTCAGGATGCCGTCAGACAATATACCAAAAAAGAACCGTTGCGGGGAATTAATCCGGATGAG